>Ga0182014_10001108_pt1 | contig 36546 bp, 32 predicted proteins | sample 612S2DmetaG_FD_120489 | JGI IMG/M metagenome (GOLD analysis project Ga0182014, IMG submission 120489) | Permafrost microbial communities from Stordalen Mire, Sweden - 612S2D metaG | ecosystem: Environmental > Terrestrial > Soil > Wetlands > Permafrost | place: Sweden: Stordalen | collected... | reverse complement strand
GGGCAACTCCGATACCGCCTCGGTTGGGGACTGGGTAGAGGCCATTGGCAGCCCGTTCGCTCTGTCGCAGACCGTCACCGCCGGCATTATCTCGGCCAAGAACCGGACCATCGACCCCGGCGCCGGGGGTCAATTCCAGCACTTCATCCAGACCGATGCAGCCATCAATCCGGGCAACTCCGGCGGACCGCTGCTGAATATGAACGGTGAAGTCATCGGCGTGAATACGGCCATCTTTACGCAGTCGGCCGGCTACCAGGGCATCGGTTTCGCAATGCCCTCCAACACCGTGGTTCAGGTTTACAACGACCTCATCAGTCCCAGTCACAAGGTGACACGCGGCTCCATCGGCATCCAGTTCCGCGAAGGGCTTTCCGGCGCCGTCAATCGCGTCTACGGCTTCAAGAACGGCGTGCTGGTGCAGGAGGTTCAACCGGGTGGACCCGCCGACAAAGCTGGCGTCAAGCCGGGCGACATCATCGTCTCTATCGACGGCCGCAGCATCAAGGACGGCAATGACCTGGTGGACGAGATTGCCAGCCGCAGGCCGGGCTCGACCGCTCGCCTGGGTTTCATGCGCGATGGCAAGCCGGCCGACACCACGGTGACCATCGGCGACCGCGATAAGGTCTTTGCGGACCTGGGCAACAACCTGACCGAGGCCAATCCCGAAACCCAGGGGGATGAGGGCGAGACCAAACTGGGCCTCGTGGTTCGCGAGGTTTCCCCGGCAACCGCGGCCAAGATTCACACCCAGGGCGTGCTGATCGAGTCGGTTCGCACCGGCTCGTTCGCCGACCTGCAGGGTCTTGAGCCCGGCCTGGTCATCACCCGCGTCAACAAGCAGCCCACTGGAACCAGGGACCAGTTCGATGCCGTGGCAAAGAAGCTGAAGACCGGCGACGATGTGGTCTTCGAGGTCCTGGATCCCAAGCACCCCGACCAGGGAATCAACTACGTGGGCGGGACCTTACAGTAGCGGACACAAGGCGCCGGTTGCTCAATTAAGCGGCCGGCGCCGAGTTTTCTCGGCGGTAAGATTCCCTATCCGGTACCGATTTTTTCTCTTGCCGCAATGTGATACATTTAGCTAAACTTCACGCATTCGCCTTAGATAGAACGAATTTCATCGAGGTAGCATCACATGCTCATTTTTCGCGCCAGCCTGGCACTTATTGTTTCCGCGGCCTTGATTACGCCGTCGGGGTTCGCATCGCGCGTTCATCGCGCCCCCACCAGCGGCCAAACGACTCACAAGGGTCGCAAGACGACGCAGAAGTCTCCCCGGTCGCGCGGTCAGCAGGCCATCGAGCCGGAACGCGTCACGCAGATTCAGCAGGCCCTCATCCGCGAACACTATCTGAGCGGCGAAGCGACAGGAAAGTGGGATGCAGCCACAGCCGCCGCCATGCAGAAGTACCAGGCCGACCAGGGATGGCAGACCAAGCTGATGCCTGACTCTCGTGCAATCAAGAAGCTGGGGCTTGGACCCGACTACTCCGGCGCCATCAACGCCAAGAACTCCACATTCGCAGCACCGCCTCCGGCCAGTACCATTCCTGCCGACCAGGTTGCCGGCTTCACAGCGGCATCGGGGGTCAGCCAGTAAACCGGTCGCGGCCCCAACGGACCAGCGCACAAATGCTGTGACTCACGGCTGCGTGGGCGGCATCGCTTTCAATAAAAACTCATAGCGCGGCTCTACTGTGCTCGCTCCCGACGAGATTGGGTCGTCCAGGCGGACGATCTTGTTTTCGGCGCCCAGCTTCGGCCACTCGGGAAGGCCCGGTCCGTTGGGATCGCCGGTCCTCGCGAAGTTGGTCCAATAGCTCATCATCTCTTCGCTCAGTTTGCGATCCTCGGGCCGCCACACGGCGCCGGGCCGGGTGTCGATGGAGCCGAAGACATACTCGATGTCGTCGGAGTGGAAGGCGTTCGCGTCGGGATGAAACTTGCTGGGCGGAGCGGCAAGTTCGAAGTGGTAGCGGTAGATAGGCGAGTCGCCGGTTTGCCGATGTGCCTCAATCCACTTCCATGTGCCGAAGGCGATGAATTTGTCGCCGCCGTATTCGATGGACGAACGCGCAGCCTGCTCGCCGGTCTCGCCGGGATAGAGAGTGAGGAACTCGGCCGCGCGGTCGCCGAAGTGTTCGGCTGCGTAGGCATCCCACTTATCGACGGTCATGCCCACGGCCAGCCTATCGTCCTCCCCACTGTTCCAACCGGCCAGCAGCGGGATATGCGCCTGCTTTCCCGCGGCATACGTTGCGGCTACCGGCTCGATCAGCAGGCGGCCATCCACCACCGGCGAGAAGTCCGGCGCGCTTTCTTTTCGCGAAGCTGCGAGTAGGGCGTCGGCGGGCATGGCGCGCAGTTCCGCGAGAGTGGGCGCGCCACTTGATGCTACCCATTCTTCGTCCTTCTTCTCCGTCGCTTCAAGAGTGCCGGTGGGCAACAAGTCGCTGAAGGCCCCGCCGCTCTCGCCGATGGCCCTATGGAACAGCCCTTGCGCCGTAGGCGCGGCCATCAACGTGCTCACGGCAAAGGAGCCGGCACTCTCGCCGAAGATGGTTACGTTGCCGGGGTCCCCGCCGAAACCCGCTATATTGGCCTTAACCCACTTGAGTGCCGCCACCATGTCCAGCAGGCCGTAGTTCCCTGCCACGCCATTGGCTTCTTTGGCGAGCTCTGCCGTGGCCAGAAAACCAAAGACGCCAAGACGGTAGTTGATGGTGACCAGAACCACGCCCTTGGTGGGAAGAAAGTCCCCGTTGTGCCGAGGCTCGGAGGCGGAGCCGCTTTCATAGCCACCGCCGTGAATCCAAAACATGACCGGCAGCTTGCCTCGGGCCTTCGCCCCGGCGGGCACAAAAACATTCAGAAAGAGGCAGTCTTCGCTCGGTCCGTTGTCCTGGAAGATCATGTCTGCGAAGACGGGGGCCTGCATGCATCGCGCGCCGTAGTGCGTTGCGTCGCGGACATCCTTCCATTTTGCCGGCGGCTCAGGCGCCTTCCAGCGCAAGTTGCCCACCGGAGGCGCCGCATACGGCAGGCCAAGATACGCTTTCACCTTGCCGTCGTTGATGGTCTTGCCCTGAACCTTGCCCTGCGCGGTCTTTACCGTCAGGGGATCCGCATGGACCGGCGCGGACCACCCCAGCGCCAGCCCGGCAATCGCAAGTGCGCCGATCGCATGAACTCCAATTCGCATTGTGAAATCCCTCGCGCAACACCATAACAGGATGTGACGGGGATTGCATGTGTGCGACGAATAGGTCGAAAGGTCAATGAGGGCGCAAGATGAGCACGGCCCGCTCCGGGTCTTCCAGGAATTCGGCGATCCGAATCGCCTGACTTCGCATCAACTCTTCGGCAACCGCAGTCGGGTAATCGCAGCCGCGAAGCCAGATCACCTTTGGGGGAGGCCCCAATGCAATGGCTAATTCGTAGAAATCGGCGTCCGCTGTCACGATTGAAAACCCGTTGGACTTAGCGTATTCCCTCACCATCTTGTCCGGTGTCTGCTTTAGTCCCTGAGAACGGACGTGCAATGAGCCGGGGAATAAATCTTCAATGCGGCGGACGAGCCGAGGAGAGAGATTCTCGTCAAAGAGCAGCTTCACTGGGCAACACGGCGTCCGAGGCGCGTTGCATATTCAAAGACGGCAGGAAAATCGGCAGCCTCCAGGTCTGGATAGTCAGCGAGAATCTGCTCCTCTTTCACGCCTGCCGCCAGCCAGCCCAGGACATCCCAAACCGTGATCCGCAGGCCCCGGATGCAGGGCTGGCCCGAGCGTTTTCCTGGCTCGATTGTGATGCGGTTTTCTTCCATCGCGGGCTCACCCGATTCCATCGCAGCTTCACCAAAATGATACCCCGTTTGATGCGGAGAAAGACACGGTTGGCTCAGAGAATCTCCGGCGCCAGCAGATCGGCCATCGTCTCGCGGCGGCGAATGAGACGTGCCTTCTTGCCCACGACCAGGACCTCAGCCGGGCGCATACGCGTATTGTAGTTCGAACTCTGCGCCATGCCGTAAGCGCCGGCATCGAGAAGAGCCAGCAGGTCGCCGGGCTCGACATGCCCGAGTTTGCGGTCGCGTGCGAAGAAATCGCCTGACTCGCAGATGGGGCCGACAACGTCGACAGTGCGAGGTCTGCCTGGACGTGGGCGCACGGGCACAATCTCATGATGCGCCTGGTAAAGCGCCGGACGGATCAAGTCGTTCATGGCCGCATCAGTGATGACGAATGTCTTCCTGCCATTGCGTTTTACGGTGAGAACGCGCGCCACCAAAGCCCCGGCCTGGGCGACGAGAAACCGCCCCGGCTCAATCAGCAGCCGGCCTTCAAATCCCGCCAGCGCCCCTTGAATGGCCGCGGCGTACTCGGCCACCTTGGCCGCGGCATCGAAGGCGCCGCCGTGATAGTCGATGCCCAGGCCGCCGCCGGCATCCACCGATTTCAGCACAATGCCCTCGCGCCTCAGTTGCTCCACCAGCGTGCTCACGCGCTCCATGGCTTTGCCAAACGGTTGCGCGGAGCGAATTTGCGAGCCGATGTGAACGCTAACTCCGTGCGCCTCGAGCCAGCGATCCCCGGCTGCGCTCTTGTAGATGCGCAGCGCCTGGCGGATATCGATGCCGAACTTGTGCTCGCGCAGGCCGGTGGAAATGTAGGGATGGGTGTCGGCGAATACGTCGGGGTTGACGCGCAAGGCAAAGCGCGCGGTGCGTTTCAGCTTGCGGGCGCGGGCTGCGAGCAGAGCCAGTTCCGCCTCGCTTTCCACGTTGAACTCAAGGATGCCTGCCTTGAGCGCGAGGTCGATTTCAGGCGCTGTTTTGCCCACCCCGGAAAAGACCACGCGGCCAACAGCTTCGGGAGCGGCGGCCAGGACTCGCTCCAGTTCGCCGCCTGAAACGATGTCGAAGCCCGCGCCACTATCGGCCAGAAGCTTGAGAATGGCCAGCGCCGAGTTGGACTTGACGGCGTAGCAGACGAGGTGGTCGCGGCCGGCCAGGGCCGACTGAAACAGGCTGAGCCGCTCGGCAATCTGATCGGCCGAGTAGACGTAGAGCGGTGTTCCGTACCGGCGGGCGAGTGCTTCGAGCGAGACGCTTCCGCAATGCAGGGCGCTGCCGGGATGCGGATGATAAAACGGACGCGGGGATGGGGTTTGCGATTGGGGCACAGTCAAGATCCGGGGTAACAGGAGTCCTCTCTTGAGCCTACAGCATTGGAGCGTTCCCGGCTGGAGACAGTGATCCGAAGCGCTCTTTCCGAAAGCGTTGAAGATCTGCCGATCAGGTGAGTGCTTTGCAAGAGAGGGGCGCGTGCAAGGCAGCGGCCCATCGAGAACGGAAAGGTGCCATCAGGAGAATTTGGGTAACGTGATTTAAATCACAGCGTCGTGGTAAACAACGCTGCACAATACTTCCAAACTCCACCGAAAGAGTTTGGTTCATCCGGATCTGTGCCGGCGTTCAAGGTGCTGACGTTTTCCCATCCGGTCTGCTCGGATTGTATTCCAGGGGCGGAGCCCCTGAGGGAGAATCGCCATGCCTACTCATTTACTCGAAGCAATCTCGATAGACCCTGGTTTCCAGCACACACACGAGAAACTGGAGAAGCCGCTAGAAGTCTGCATCGAAGAACTCGCCACTTTGCGCTTCACGATCATTCTCACCGTAAAGTGGGAAGCGTCCGCCGGCGACGACACGGAATACCGCGACAACCTGCGCGTCGATCTGGTGAGCCTGCGCCGTGAATACTCGCGGAAGATCGACGAGATTGCCATGACCTTCAGCGTCCAGCAGGCAATGGACGCAAAAGAAGAAGTCGAGCGTACTGTCGCCCTTCCGCTGGGGATCGATCTCTCCAACACGCCGGCAGAAGACGACGATGGGCGCGAATAAGTCCGGGCAAGGCTCCGTGACCGGAGCTGCAAAGCTGAGAGTTTAACGCGCACCCGGAGGTCGAGGTCCCGATCCGAGATCCGGATCGCTGACGCGGCGCCTCCGCAAACGGCCCGCGACTGAGTGATGCGTCCGTTCAGCCCTTACAATATTTGAATGACCGAGATCCAAAAAGTCGACCTGGTGGGCGTGGGGTTGAACGCTACCGACACGCTCATTCCGCTGGCCGAGTATCCGCCGCGCGGGTCGAAGATGGAGTACGGCAACTCGATCGTGATGCCGGGCGGCCAGGTGGCGACCACGGTGGTGGCCTGCCAGACCTGGGGACTCCGCACCCGCTACGTTGGCAAGCTGGGCGACGATCACGCCGCCTGCCTGCACCGCGAGGCTTTTGACCGTGTGGGCGTGGAAGCGCGGCTGATTTCAGTGCCGGGGGGCGTGAGCCCGCAGTCGCTGATCCTGGTGGACGGCGGGGGCGAGCGCACTGTGCTTTGCCGGCGCGACGAGACTATGGCTCTGCAGCCCGAAGATCTGAAGCGCGAGTGGATTGTGAATGCGCGCGTGCTGCATGTGGACGGACACGAGACCGCGGCGGCTACGCTGGCCGCCAGTTGGGCTCACGAAGCGGGGATTCCCGTGGTCGCCGATCTGGATGAGACCTATCCGGGCGTGGACGAGTTGATTGCCAACATCGACTACCTGATTGTGAGCAAGGACTTCTCCTGCAAGCTGATGAAGGACAGCAATCTGGAGAGTGCGCTCAAGCGCATGCAATCCCGCTACAACTGCCGGCTGAGCGCGGCCACGCTGGGCGAGGATGGCGTGCTGGCGTGGGATGGAAGAAGGCTCCACCGCAGCGCGGCCTATCGGGTTCCTGTGGTTGACACGACCGGGGCGGGCGATATTTTCCGGGCTGGATTCATCTATGGATTGCTGCGGGAGTGGCCGCTGGATCGTCAGCTTGATTTCTCCTGCGCGGCGGCGGCAATGAACTGCATGGCTGCCGGAGCCAGGGGCGGCATCAAGACCGTGGAGGCAGTCGAGAACCTGATGGCGACGGTCTCTCGCTATGAAAACGGCCTGAAGGCGCCGAAGATAGACGTGCCGGTCCTCGATGCGCCGATTCGTGACAAGCAGGACGTGGATCGGGTTTCGCGGTGAGCCTGTTTCAGGGTCTGTAGGCTTTGCCTTGTGTGGCAAACCGATGGAAAGAAAAATGGCTGGGCACGGTTCCGCGCCCAGCCACGTAAAACGCAGTTCGAAGGATGATAGACGGCCGGTTTTCGCCGACAGAACGCTCTGGGCGCACAGTCCCGTCACTCGGCGTGATTGTGCAGGCTCGGTGCGCAGTCATCGGATCGAGGTCACTCAGGCCGGTACGAGTATTCCGGCCTGAGTGATACAGGCGCAGGAATCAGGCGCGCAGTTTGCGGCGCAGCATGCCGGCAAAGGCGGCAAGGCCCGTGCCGAGAAGGAGCAGGCTGTTCGGTTCGGGAGTAGCAGCTCCGACTGTGATGCCATTCCAGTACTCTCCACCATCGGCCGTCCAACTGATCGAGGAATAGGTCCCGTCGAATTGAACCACCCCACTTCCTTCATTTCCGTATAGGGTATTACTAATCACCCAAAGATCCGATGGGCCGCCACCCCAATTGTCCGTTCCCTGACTCAGGATCACGGGAGTCGCACTGAAGTTGTAATTAACAATCTGCGCCCCGCCCCAGCCCAAGCTGACGATATCAATAATCGGATTTGTAACCGGCTTGGAAAACGTCACTTCGTTGCCGTACGGTAGCAGGTTTGCCCCATACGAGCTATTCCCTTGTGATAGCCCGATCAGGCCGGTGTTTGGCGGAGGATTGATTGCACCTCCCGCGGTAAAATCGGCGGCGGGAGCATTCTTAACGGGGCCGTCCGTTGGGTCAAACCAAGCCACATCCCCGGTATAGGTGACATTAACCGAACCCAACAATGTGCCGGTAACAGTACCAGGGGAGGTAAGCGTACTGGTTGTACCTGAGGTCCAAACTACATACGATTCGGCGTGCGCGATTGCCGCAGGCATCATGATAGTTGCCAATGCCGCTGCCGCGAGCCATCCTGAAATCCGATTAAGTCTCATATCACTCCTTCTTGGTTGAAAGCGTTCAAGCGACCCTCTTTTTGTTCGTATCCGAGATAGTCTCCTCGGACTGAGGAAGTTTGATCTGGTCCCGGCCGCCCTTTGGTCCACGCGAGGGAACCCGCCAAGCTTCATGCACTTGGCAGGCCAAACCACGGAGTCATCAAGTTATTTAGATTGAATGAGATGGATACAGGAAAGATCGCTGATCGACGCCAATGTGCAATCTCTTGCGCACGGAGGGAAGGGATTTACCATTCCGGGGCGGAACCCTGCCGGATCCCTTTATCGCCTGTCTTGTGGCGCATCCGACGCGGGGCCTGTCAGACTGCCGCGAATCCCGATCTGGAGGCCCTAAAGGATGAAAAATGGCCGATTTCAGAAAGCAGCGCGCACCGAGCGCACAATCTCGGCTTTTGGCGAGATCGTGCAGGCTCGGTGCGCAGTCTTCGGTTCGAGGTCACTCGGGCCGGAACGAGCGTTCCGGCATGAGGAATACAGCTGGGATCAGGCGCAGCTTGCGGCGCAAAATGCCTCCGAAAGCGGCAAGGCCTGTACCTAGGCGTTGTTTGTGCCAAACTTGCGACGAGCGAAGCCCGCAAGCGCCACGAGACCGCTGCCAAGCAGCAGAAGGCTGGATGGCTCTGGCGTACTGGTGATCTCGACGTTATCAAGCAAGGAACCGATATTGGGGTTACCTGTTTCAGTTAGAACGAAATTGATGGTGACCTGCTCCGTGGTGCCGACCGTCAGAAGGGCGTTTGTCACGGTCTTGTCGGAGGTGCCCAAAGTGAAAAAATTGCTGTACAGATCAGTGCCAGGAACAACCGGGGCAACGAAAACGTCCGTCGTCGTTGTAATGCCGCGTTGCGAACCAACGAGATCAAAGCTGAAGTCATAAGAGCCTGGCTTCAATGTGATGACACTGGATTGCAAATCGCCATAGGAATTCCCCCCAGAGCCGCCCAGATCGACGACATTGCCGGACTCGGGGGCCACTACGAGACTGCCCCACCCATTGGAGGCTGCGACAACATCGATATTCGTTCCATTGATTGCGGTGAATTGTCCAGCAGATGTCTGGCTCAATCCCGGCGTAGCCGACTCAAAGTTCTCACTGAATATGGTGCTGGCAAAAAGCGATGTACCTGTGAAGCAAACCGCTAATGCGACCGAACCCAGGACCATTTTCTTCATAAGAATCGTTCTCCTCTCGAATTCGTAGTTGCATCGCCTAGAAGAGCCTGAATTTCGGAATGACAAAAGGCGCAACCTAAAGCAGATATGACCTTATATGCAATCGACAGGCCAGGTTGATCTGTTGAAAATAAACCGTTTAGATCTCCGACTTCAGGTCAATATGCAAGATTTTGCAGGGTAAAAGGACAAAACTTTACTCACCTGCTCTGAAGATGTGGTTCGAGGAGCGCTTAGTCAGTTCAGGGTTAGTTCGCATCCGAGAATTTCTCCTCGAACTGTAGAGGTTTGATCTGGTCCCGGCGGCCCTTCGGTCCTCGCGAAGGAACTCGCCAAGGCTCATGAACTTGGCGCGCCAAACCCTGAGTCATGAAGTTGTTTAGATTGAATGAGATGGATACCAAGAAAGATCGCTGATTGACGCCAATGTGCAAAGTCTCCCCCACGGAGAGAAGGGATTTACCACGCCAGGGCAGTGCCCTGCCGGTCCCCGCCATCGGAGGGCAATAAACGGAGCCAAAACCGTGCCCATCCAAAGCATCTTTCCTTGTTCTCTGGGAAGGGTTAGTCCGCAATCTGCTTGAGCCAGTCGGCGAGCAGCGCCGCGACTTTGCTCGGATACTCGTATGCGGCAAAGTGGCCTGCCTCGGAGAGCAAGTGGAACTCGCATCCCCCCGGCGCGGTGCGAAGCGCTTCCATCTCGGCCGGAGTGACAGAGGGATCTTCGCCGCCGGCGATGGCCAGCACCGGCGCTGTGATGGTGGCAACGGTCGGCACGGAATCGGGGCGGGTGGCGAGCCCGGCCTGCACGGCGACAACAGCCTCAGAAGTGAGCGTCATGCGGGCGCGCAGTTCGGAGACAATCTGGGGACGGCGCTCGCGGGCGGTCGCGCCAATAAGAGACTGCGCCATGCCGTCAAAGAGTGGATCGGCGCCACCGGCGCGGGCCTGGGCAATATTCGCAACGCGCTTTACGAGATTGGCCTCTGCGTCGGGCTGGGGCTTGGAGCAGATGAAGGCCAGACCGGTCATGCGCCGCGGAGCCTGACGCCAGAGTTCGAAAAGCACGTAGCCGCCGATGGAGCAGCCTGCAAACACGGCTTCAGGCAGAGCAAGATAATCGAGAAGCGCCAGCGTGTCGGCGGCAAGTTGCTCCATGGTCAGCACCGGCGCATCGGAAACGCGGGCGAAGCCACCAACAAGCAGCGAATGGCCGAGTTCCGAGTTTCCGTGGCCGCGCAGGTCAGGGGCGATGGCTCGGACGCCAGGCAGGTTTTCAGCCAGCGGGCGCCAATAATCGTGATCGAGGGGCGTGGGATGCAGAAAAACTACCGGCAATCCCTTGCCGGTGTCGGAAAAGGACAGAGTTGCGCCATTCGACTGGTAGGTTCTGTTCATACGTTAGGAGGATACGCCCCGGTGCCGTGAGGGTTCGTTCCCGGCAGCAGGAATGGTTCTTCCGGAATGCCGATCCAGCCGGCCAGATAGGCGATGCCGACAAATCCGCCCGAAAAAAAGAACCCAAGTACGGTGATAACGCGAACCACGCCGACATCCCAGCCGTTGGCCTGGGACAGCGCAATGCAGACTCCGGCAATCTGACGGCCCAAGCGGGGCCTGAGCAGCGGCCTGCCGGGCATGGGCTGCGTCGCGGGAATGACTGCGCCGCAGTTGGAGCAAAAGCGCGCGGTCGGGGGCAACCCGGACCCACATTGATGACAATAGACCGCCATTTTCCAATCCTCCTCAAAGAAAGGCCAACCACCTTCAATCATACGGAATTGGAGCTTGGGCGGTTCCGGCTTCCGGTCAAGATGAGGTTAGGCGTGTTCAGTTTCCCTTGTAAGGGGTGCGCAGGTGTTTCCTCGCTGTATCGGCGCGGGAGGTGGCGGGACCGGTTTCGATGGCGGCCTGGTAGTCTTCGACCGCAAGCTGGCGCTCGCCGTTCATATCGCGGCACTCGCCGCCGGCCAGCAGGCACCGAATCTTGAGTTCCGGCCCCACGTCATGGGCGGATGCCGCCTTCTCATACGCCTGGGCCGCCTCTTCATAGTGGCGCTGCCCGCGCAGCGCGTCGCCGAGACCGAACCAGGCGAGTTCCAGTTGCGCGGAAGCGAAGTAGCCGGGCTTTTCACTGTCGGCAAGGAGATTCCGGTAGGCGGTTACCGCAACCATGCCCTCGCCCGCATCCCGGCGGAGGTTTGCTTCTTCAAGTGCGAAGAGGAAGTCGTGGGGGTATTGGCTCTCAAGGCTTTGCACAACCTTGATCGCATCCTGGTACTTCGACTCGCGGCGCAAAAAGAGCGCCATCGCCGTGCGCGCTTCCATGCTGGTGATGACGCCTCGGTTCCCGGCGTCCGTGAGCATGGCCAACCCCGTGGATTTTGAGCCAGTTACACCGGCAAAGCCAATGAGTAACTTGAAGGGCCAAGGCAACGCCCCGACCACGTACTGGTAGATGCCCGCCACCAGCTTTGCTTCCACATAGTTGGGGTCCAACTGCAGGACCCGCTCTTCGTCGTCCCTGGCCTTGAGCGCCAGCCGGAAGCCTGCGGAGAATTCCCGGTCCACCATGGCGAGATAGGTGCATTTAAGGCTGCGCGCCCAGCCGCGGGCAAAGAGCGCGTCCAGATCGTTGGGATTCCTGCCGATGCGGTAGTCGGCCTCGCGAACGGCTTCGTCGGCCAGGCCCAGAATGCGGTTGCGCGCCTGCGGGTCTTCCCTGGTTGCATGGCGTCCGGTAAGAAAGCCGTCGTTGGCATAGAACGTGGTGTCGAGCAGATCCTGCCGGTAGAGTTCCTGAAAGAGAACGGCCTCCAACAGGTATGTGGTTGCTTGCGGATCGGTGGGGTGGGCATTGTGAAAGCGCTCGAAGCGGCCAACCGCTTCGGGAAAGTCCAAATTATAGAAGTAATGGAATGCCTCACGCACCTCGGGGTCGTAGTTCATGGGATTGGTATCGACGCGGCTGCTCTGGCCGGAAGCCCAGGCAATGCCGCTGAAGCTCAGCAAGACAATTCCCCATCCAAGGATGCGCATTCGAATCGATGCCTTCTTCAAACTCAAATCTCCTTGCATCCCGGACGTGTCGGAGGCCCGCGTCTTCAACCTCGGCCAACGAATGAAGACCGTAGCGCTGTTGAACCAGATTAACGGATAGGAGCGGGTAACAGGCACCCGCACCTGTCTGAGGTCAATCCGATCACACCGAATTTCAAATTACATTAAGATTGAGGTATGCCCATTCCAGACAGGCTGAATCCTACCTTTGCTACCTCCCTGCCTCCGGCGCCGATCCCGTCAGATCCCATGGAGGACGCGCGCCGCAGGCTGATCGTCGCGCTCGATGTGCCCGATGCGGCAAGGGCCATTGACCTGGTAAACCAGTTGGAACCCTGCTGTCACTGGTTCAAGGTGGGGCTGGAACTCTTCGTGGCTGGCGGACCAGCCGTTCTGGAGCCGATGGTGGCTCGCGGCCACTCCGTCTTTCTGGACCTCAAATTCCACGACATTCCCAACACCGTGGCCGGAGCGGTGCGCTCGGCGGCGGCGCTGGGAGTCCGCATGATCAATGTACACGCCTCCGGCGGTCCGGCCATGCTGGCGGCCGCCCTGGGGGCGCTGGAGGGTGTCCCCGACCCGCCGCAACTGCTGGCCGTGACCGTTCTGACCAGCATGGATCAGGCCCAGGTGAACGCGGCGGGAGTGGAGCGCTCGCCGGGCGAACAGGTGGAATTGCTGGCGCGCATGTGTCTTGGCGCCGGGATTCGCGGCTTTGTCTGCTCGCCGGAAGAGGTTTCATCCCTCCGCGCAATCGCCGGTCCCGCGGGGATTCTGGTGACTCCCGGAATCCGTCCGGCAGGAAGCGCGAAGGGCGATCAGAGCCGCATTGCGACTCCCGCGGATGCGTTGAGGTCGGGCGCCAGCTATCTGGTCGTAGGCCGGCCGATCACCCAGGCTGCCGATCCGCGCGAGGCCGCCGAGGAGATTCTGAAAGAGATGGCCGAGGCGCTCGGAGAATAAGGCAATAGACAGGAAGAAGCCCGGCACGGAGCCGGGCTTCTTCTGTGGATTAAACCTCAAGCAACACTTAAAGTTTTTCGTAGAACTCGCACGCAGAGCACGAGATGTAGACTCCGCCTGGAACGCCGCGCTCGCGGTCCTTTACGCGCTTGACGATACGCGTCGGCTTCTTGCACTTGGGACAGTCGGTCGACTTCGTCGTGTCCATTTCCTTCTTGCGGTCACCTGTTTTTGCGATCTTTGCCATCTGTTGGGTGTTTCTCCTTCAGGGGTGTCTCTGCACTCATCCGCCGCGGCGGACGGCTTCAACGGCGCGGTCATCTGCTGCCTCTCATTGCAACTGGATTGCCTGGAAGGAGCGGGACTCGCTGCCTCCAGTTTACATGATTGCGGGCGGCCCGGATTCAGTTGGGCTGTCCCGTGCCGGCAGGGGGCGCCGGCGTGTTCGCTGGAGCAGGCGCAGTAGCCGGCGGCGTCTTCGTATCCGGCGCAGCATCGGGCACGCTGTCCGGGTTCGCGCCGGGCTGGTATTCCGGTTTTTTGACCGGGGCCTGCACGGGCCTCATCACGCCGACGTTTTTCTGGCCTCCGGACTTATTCGCATTCGGGTCGTCGCTGGGGAGCTGTTCGCCGGGGGCGCGCAAGCTCGGCGGCTGGGCAGGGGCCTCCTTATCCGGATCGCGCTGCGCGTCGCCCTCTTTGGCGATGTGGGTGTGGTTCACGGCTGTTTCAAGCGGAGTGCCATCGGTGCGCATCAGCCCTGAGACTTCGTCGTTGGTAAACACAACCGGCGGCTCGCCCATCTTGGCAACTTCAACGCGGATGACGCGGTTGCCGTTGATGCGCACAAAATCCACCTCTTCGGGCGGCGTGCCGTAGATCCACTCCTCGAAGGGCATCTGCCCTTCCATTTCGCGCGACTTGGTGGGTGGCGGCCCCTTGGCGAAGATCACCATATCCGTGCTCATCCCCACCATCACACGATGGTTGAGGATGGCGTCTTTGAGCTTGGCCGGAAGTGTGTCGGTGAAGGCTTGAATAGGCGTCTTCACGTCGAAGGAGATGAGCGGCGCCAGCAGCGCCTTGACCTGGGCGGCGGTGAGCTCGGGAATGTGATTTCCGAAGTCAAGCGTGAGCCGCGAACCCACGGGCCCCTGGCCATCGTCGGCCACAACGGGCCTGTCGAAGTTCGGATCGGCGCCGATCGAGACGTGGCGGAGAAACCGATGCTTCGCGTCCGGGCCGCCATTGAACTGGAAGACAATCTTGTTATTTTCGATCTTGACGTCGGTGATTACCAGGCGGTCGCCGGGCCTGGAAGAGGTCCCACTGCCGATGACCATGTTGAGGTAGGCTTCGCCGGCCGGCTCAAGCTTGCCGTTTGCAACCAGCGTGAGCCCCTTGTGGCCGCGCGGAAACGGACGCATGGCAAAACCCTGCTCCGCCTGAAGCGCGCGGATCAATTCAAGACGGGTCTTCGCGTCAAGCTCCGATTTGGGCAGCGGGACGCTGGTGGGGGTAATTTGCGCGTAACGGCGGTCGACGGGCGCATTGGCCGTGACGGCCACGGGGCCTTTGCCACTGGTATCGATGGTGATCACCTGAGCCGCGCACGGTCGCGCCGCCGGCGTAGCAAGAATTGCCAGCAGGGCGCAGGCCATCCCGGCCCGCCGAACCTTGGGGATACGGCTGGTACTTGCATCCGCGTGGGAAGCCGAACGCATCCCGAGGGGAAGAAATGGTAGCACCATGGGAGCCTCCCATGCCCACCAACAGCATTGAGCAAAAGATAGCCCCGAACAGGCCTGAAATGCAAGTGCGCTTGTGCGTTCGCGCAAAAGGGCACTACCGTGCGCTCCGATTGTGGTTAACGCGATTCGGAGGCCTGGCCAGACGCGGCATCTTGAGGCCGGACTGGCGGGGGCGGCGCGGGAGCAACAGTCCCAATCTGAATCAGCGCCGGTGGCGCGGGCTCGGCCGGACCCACAGCCGCCTGGTGCTGAGCTCGGGCGGCCGCGTCAAGATCCACCGGAATGCCGGCCGGTACGATGACCAGTGCGTTGTGGCGGAAATCCAGTTCGCGGGTAATGCGGAAGACAACCGGGAGTGCAGCGATGAGGATGATGAAGGTAATCCAGCTTCCTTCCAGGCCAAAGCCTCCGCCGGTAAGCCAGAACGGGCCCATGGGATTGCCCTGGACCACCGGCGAATGGCTGTTGACTCCGTTCACCGCGAGGCCGAACAGCAGCGCGCGGCTCGCCTTCCAGCCGAAGTTGAGCCCCCAGCTGAGCCATATTGCCTGGGTTCGCAGATAGGCTGCGGAAAGCACCAGCCCGAGCGCCACGGAGACGAGGACGCTGGCGCGGCTCGATCCCGGCACAAGCGACTGCACAATCGCATAGTAAGCCGCGAATCCAAGCGAGGCGCCCAGAGACCCCACGGCATGGACGAAGCGCTGGAATCCGTAGCCGCGAAAGGCAATCTCTTCGGCCAGCGTGGCCAGCGCAAAGAATGCCGCATCGGCAACCAGCCAGACCAAGGCTGAGGCGCGCGTTGAAATGGAAATGGCGATCCCGCCGCCCACTGCCAGCAGCAGGACGCAGACTGCGGCCAGGCCCCAGCCGGTTGCCAGGCCCAGCCCCACCTCGCCCGGCCAACCGGACCGCCGCGGCAATCCCTGCGCGGTGATAGGGTGCATCTGGCGGCTCAGCCAGAATCCGAGCGCGGCATAGCCCATCAGCAGCAGGAATGCCAGAAAAGCCTGCTCGACCAGCGGAAACCACTGATCGCCGGCCAGCCTGCCAGCTGCGTGGCGGGCCAGCGACCGCGCCAGAAAGAAGTAGAGAACGGCCACCAGAAACTGCCAGTAGGCGCGCAACCGGCCGCCGGATTCAGGGGCGCTCATGCGGGCCTCGCAGACGAAGGCATAAGCCCGAAAGCGGCGCCTTCGGCCGCCGGAGACGTTCCGGTCGATTTTGCTTGAGATTCCTTCATGTCAATTATGCGTGACCGCATGCCCTCGTCTTGCCGGCGCAATCAGTTCTCCGTGTAGAACTGCGCAATGTTGCGGAACTTGTGCTGACGCGCCGCCACCAGCGCATCGATCGGTGTCGCCTTCAACTCGGCCAGGTGCTTCCTGAGCGCCCTGCCCAGCAGGCCCATGCCGGTCTCATGATCGGTATGGATACCGCCCTGAGGCTCGGCAATGATCTGGTCAACGCAGCCTAGCGCGGCAACTTCGGGCGCCGATATGCGCATGGCCTCGGCAGCCTGTTGCTTGTGGGCCGCGTCGCGCCACATGATGGCCGCGCAGGACTCCGGAGTGATCACGAAGTAAAGCGCATTCTCGAGGATAAGCACGCGGTCGGCGACGGCCAGCGCCAGGGCTCCGCCCGAACCGCCCTCGCCGCTGATCACCGAAATGGTGGGCACCCGTAGCCGCGCCATCTCGAAGATGTTGCGGGCGATGGCCTCGGCCTGTCCCCGCTCTTCGGCGCCCAGGCCGGGATAAGCGCCCGGCAGATCGATCAGGCTGATCACCGGCCGCGAGAACTTCTCGGCGATTCTCATGCACCGCAGCGCCTTGCGGTAACCCTCGGGATGGGGCATGCCGAAGTTGCGCCGCACCCGATCCTTCGTGGTGCCGCCCTTGCGATTGCCGATGACCATGACCTCGTCGTCGCCCAGCCGCGCCATGCCGCAGGCCACGGCCTCGTCGTCGCCATAGGCGCGATCCCCGTGAATCTCGCTGAAATCGGTGAAGATCCGCTCGATGAAGTCCATGGGGTAAGGCCGCTGAGGGTGACGTGCAACTTCGATTCTGGCCCACGCCGGCGAGACCGCCTGCGCCTGTTGGGAAGTCCCTGTTTCCTGTTCGCTCATCGTTGCCTGGCGCCTCTCCCGGCAGCATCGCCGTCGGCCCTTCTTGATTCTACGGGCAGCGGGCGGTTGGGACAAATGCAATCGGGAGTTTTTGGTACCGGATGGCTGACCGGATATCGTCAGTCGGTCACACAGCCGCTACACTGAAAGGGCAAGACGAGACAAGGACCCTCTGAGCCCGACTATCTTGACCCCAGCCATCGAGTTTCGGAGCCTCTGCATTGCGTCCCCGCAAGGCTCGATGATTCTGCGCGACATCTCTCTCGCCATCGAAGAAGGAACCACGACCGTGATCCTGGGGCGCAGCGGGAGCGGAAAATCGACTCTGCTGCGCACCGTCAACCGCATGATCGAGCCGGTGAGTGGCGATGTCATCGTGCAGGGTAAGAACGTCGGCGCTTGCGACGTCATCGCTTTGCGCCGAAGCATGGGCTACGTGATTCAGGAGACGGGCCTGTTCCCGCACTTCAACGTTGAACGCAATGTGGGCCTCGCCTTGGAGGCCGAGGGAAGGCCGCGCGAAGAGCGCACGAGGCGCAGCCGCGAGTTGCTTTTAACGGTCGGCCTGGACCCGGATCGGTTTACGCGGCGCTTTCCACACCAGCTCTCGGGTGGACAGCGGCAACGCGTAGGGCTGGCGCGGGCACTCGCCGCCGATCCACCCATCCTGCTCATGGACGAGCCCTTCGGCGCGCTCGACCCAGTTACGCGCGCCGAGATGCAGGACATGCTGCGCACTCTGCTGGCGGGCCTTAAAACGACTGTTTTGCTGGTAACGCACGACCTGGACGAGGCACTCTACCTGGCCGACCGGATCGTTCTGCTAAGCAATGGGAAGGTGATTGCCGATCTCGATCCGCAAGAGTTCATGCAATCGCGACTGGCGGAGGTTGAGGCGTACGTTCGCGCGTTTCATCGCGGCGAGCGTAAGGGACCGAAAGAGGTGCGGGGATGAGCACAGGTTTTCTGGCCCAATACGGCGGCGAGATTGCCACGCTCACGCTGGAGCACTTGTGGCTGACCGGAGCGGCCATGCTCTTCGCCGTGGCCATCGCAATTCCGGCCGGTGTATGGTTGACCCGATCACCGCGCTGGGCCAAGCCGGTGATTGCCGTCGCAAATATTCTGCAAACCATTCCTTCGCTGGCCATGTTCGGCTTCCTGTTGCCGCTGCCGTGGCTGGGCGATCGCGCGGCGCGCATCGCGATCGTGGCGCTCACCGCTTACGCCTTGCTGCCCATCCTGCGTAACACCTATGCAGGCATTCGCGGCATCGATCCGGCGATTATCGAAGTGGCGCGCGCACTGGGCCTAACCGGCCGCCAACAGCTCTTCAAGGTGGAACTGCCTCTTGCCGCATCGTTCATTCTGGCCGGATTGCGGACGGCGACCGTAACCTGCGTGGGCATCGCGACAATTGCCGCGGCTGTGGGAGCTGGCGGCTTGGGCGAGTTGATCTTTCGCGGCGTCGCGTCCGTGGATAACCGCCTCGTGCTGGCCGGGGCCATTCCCGCGGCGCTGCTGGCGCTGTCCGCCGATGCGGCGCTGGGTCTGCTGGAACGATGGTTCAAGGTTCCCGCGCAATGACGCGCTCATTCTTTCTCGCTCCCGTTCTGGTGCTTCTTGGGCTCGCCGCCTGCACCCCGCCCAGGCCCAATCACCCGGTCATCGGCGCCAAAAACTTCACCGAGCAGGTGGTGCTGGGCGAACTGCTCGCGCAGGAGATTGAAGCCAAATCGAATCTCAAGGTGGAGCGCCGCTTCTATCTTGCCGGAAGCTACATTTGCCAGCAGGCGCTGGTGGCGGGGCGCATGGACGCGTACGTGGAATACACCGGTACCGCGCTTACCGCGATTCTGAAGCAGCCCGTGGATCGGAATCCGCATTCGGCTCTCAATACAGTACGCCGGCTCTATGCCTCGCGCTACAACATCGACGTGGGCGCGCCGCTCGGCTTTGAAAACACCTTCGCCATGGTCATCCGCGGCGACGACGCGCGGCGACTGCATCTCACGAAGCTGAGCGAGGCCGCGGCATATTCGCCCCAATGGCGGCTTGGTGTCGGATACGAATTTGAACAACGCCCCGATGGCCTGCCCGGCCTGAGCAAGGCTTACGGGCTGAAGTTTGCCGGCGCGCCGCGCACAATGGATCTAGGCTTGCTCTACCGTGCGCTCAGCGCGCACCAGGTGGACATGATCGCCGCCAACTCAACCGACGGCCCGATTCAGGCACTCGGTCTCACGGTGCTCGAAGACGACAAGCACTACTTTCCGCCCTACCAGGCCGTTCCGCTGGTTCGCGCCGATGCGCTACGGCGCTGGCCGCAGATTCAAACTGCTCTCGACACGCTGGCAGGAAAGATCACCGCCGACGACATGCGCGCGATGAATGAAGCGGTCGATGGCCAGCATCTCGATCCGGCCGAAGTGGTGCGGGGGTTTAGGGGCAGGAAGGGGCTTTGAGGATCGGCGCACAACGGAGGGAGCGTGGGACTTCAGCCCCACAGAATTCGTGCACAAATAGTCGAGATGCCTTCAAGCCCGGGGCTAAAGCCCGCTCTTTTCTCCTGCTCGATACAGGGGCCTGAAGGCCCCTGCTCCCTCCGTTTTGACCGCACCTCAGTGCGCGCCGCCAGGTTGCCCGGATCTCTGCGCAGCCAGGCGCGTGACCACGTCACTCAGCTTCACCATCTCGTGAACCGCGAATCCCTTTTCCGCGAGCGCGCCAGTGGGGCAAGCTTGCACGCATTTCCCGCAGCTGGTGCAACTACGTGCGTGCCCCCAGTCGTCCTTGAGATCGCTGACGAGACGAGAGTGGATGCCGCGCGAGGCGATCTCCCACACATGCGCTCCTTCCACCTCGGCGCACACCCGCACGCAGCGCGTGCACAGGATGCAGCGATTGTGATCGAGAACGTAGCGTGGATGCGACATATCGACCGCGAGCCGCGGATTGTTGTAGGCGTAGCGCACGTGCGTAATGCCGAGCGACTGCGCCATCGACTGCAATTCGCAATGGCTGTTCGAGACGCACGACGAGCAAATGTGGTTGCGCTCCACCAGAAGCAGCTCGACTGCCATGCGACGGTAATTCGTTAGCTTTGCCGAGGAGGTCTTGATCGACATGCCGTCCTGGATCGGCGTGGTGCAGGCCGCCAGCAGGCGGTCGGTGCCGGCAAGCTCGACCATGCAGACGCGGCATGACCCCACCGAGGAGAGCCCCTTCAGGTAGCACAGCGTCGGAATCTGCTTTCCGTTGGCGCGGGCCGCCTCAAGAATGGTGTCTCCCTCGTGCGCGGTCAACAGTTCACCATCGATGCGGACTGAAATCGTCTTGTTCGGCAAGGGTTGGCTCCTTTCGCTGCTCTATCGATCTTTCACTGATCCGTTCCCGACTTTTGACTTTGTTCTGTCCCACCCATTTCACGATGAAGCTGTGAAATGGATGGGGCACGGGAGCTTTTCTCAGTACTCATTGCATCAATGCGCACTTGCGGTGATTCTCAAATCGCAGCGCAGGCAGCGGCGGCACTCCTCGAGCGCCTCCTGCGGGCTGAGCCCGGCCACAACTTCTTCCTGCGAGTGAGCCCTCGCCTTCGCGGGCAAGGATTGCGCCGTATGGCGGCGGCTGAGGCTTGGCTCACCCGGCGCCTGGCGGCTGTATTCGAGATCCGGGAAGAGGCGCAGCCAGCGCTCGACTGGCGTTCCCTCATCGGAGACGTGGCGCTGGGGCATGAGGCGCTCGTCGATCTTGCGCGCCGCCTGTTTGCCGCCGCTCATGGCGTTGGACATGTTCGACGCTCCGGTAATGACGTCCCCGCCGGCATAAAATCCGGGCCGGCTGGTCTCGAGCGTGAATCGATCTACCGCCAGCGTGCCTTCGTCCTTGAGTTCGAGACCGGAAGCGCGGCAGAAGTCCTGGTCGAACGTCTCGCCCACGGCCAGAATCACGCTGTCGCACTCGAAGCGCTGCACCTCATCTGTGGGGATCGGACGCCTGCGGCCCGACTTGTCGTACTCGCCCAGGCGCGTCTTGACGATCTCGATGGCCTTCACGCTGCCGTCCGGGCCGCCGATGATGCGGTGCGGCGCGGCGAGAAAGACAAAGCGCACGCCCTCTTCTTCCGCCGCCTGAATCTCCTCGTCGATGGCTGGCATGTCTTTGCGCTCGCGGCGATAGAGAATGGTGGCGCTGCCGCCCATGCGCAACACGGTGCGCGCCGAATCGATAGCTGCGTTACCGCCGCCGATGATCGCGACCCTCGTGCCCACGCCAACCTTATCGTGCCGGGCCACCGCCTCAAGGAACGGCAGCGCCGGATAAACATTGTTCAGCTCCGTGCCCGGCAGATAAAGCCACGACTCCTTCCAGGTTCCTATGGAGAGAAAGACCGCATCGAAGGCGCTGGCCAGCTCGTTCAGCGGGAGATCGAAGCCAACCCTGGTGTTGAAGACCATCTTCACGCCCATGGCCTCGATCAGGTCGAGTTCGCGGCGCAGAACGGACTTGGGCAGACGGTACTCGGGAATGGCGAAGCGCAACATGCCGCCCGCCTCGCTGCGTTCTTCGAAGATGGTGACGTCGTGGCCAAGCATGGCGAGATAGAAGGCCGCGGTGAGGCCGGTGGGACCTGCGCCGGCCACGGCCACCTTGCGGCCAGTGGGCTCGAGTTTGCGCGCCTTGATGCGCTGGACCATCGGCTCGAAGCGATCGGATTGGTAGATCTCGTCGGCGATGAAGCGATGCACCTCGCGCATATTCACCACCTCGTCAAAGGACTGGCGGCGGCAGCGATTGTCGCAGGGGTGCTGGCAGACGCGGCCTGTCGATGCGGGCAATGGATTGTCGAGAACTACTGACTCGAATGCATCTTCGAGGCGGCCCTCTTGGTAGAGCTCGAGGAAGCGCGGGATGTTCATCCGCAGCGGGCAACTGTTTTCGCAGGGCGAGAGCGCCAACTCCTGGCAGACCCCGGCGCGGCAGCGGTGCGCCACGATGTGGTCTTCATACTCTTCGCGGAAATGGCGAACGGTCGTCAGCACCGGATTGGGCGCAGATTGACCCAGTCCGCAGAGCGAACACTCGCGGACCATGCGGCCAAGTTCATCGAGCAGCGGAAGGTGGTCCGCTGTGCCGTCGCCCTTGGTGATCGCATTCAGGATGCTCAGCGCCTTGTTGAGACCCACGCGGCACGGAACACACTTGCCGCAGGACTCCGAATGCGTGAACTCCACAAAGTAGCGGGCCACGTCCACCATGCAGTTGTCTTCGTCCAGAACCACCATGCCGCCGGAGCCCATGATGGAACCGATCTGCGCCAATGTCTCATAGTCCACGGGCGTATCCAGCATGTCGACAGGAATGCAGCCGCCGGAGGGTCCGCCGGTTTGCACAGCCTTGACGCGGCGGCCGGCCACCGCGCCTTCGCCGATGTCGTAGATGAAGCTCTTCAGCGGGGTGCCCAGCGGCATCTCGACCAGGCCGGTGTTCTGGATCTTGCCGACCAGCGAAAAGACCTTGGTGCCGGGACTTTTGGCGCTGCCGGTTTCCGAAAACCAAAGCGGGCCGCGGCTGACGATGGGCGCAATGTTGCACCAGGTTTCCACGTTGTTGATGTTTGTCGGCTGGCCGTACAGTCCCTTCTGCGCGGGAAACGGCGGCCGGGGATGCGGCCGGCCGGCAAAGCCCTCGAGCGACGCAATCAGGGCCGTCTCTTCGCCGCAGACAAATGCTCCCGCGCCCTGCACCAGCTCGATGTTGAAGTTGAACCCGCGGTCGAGAATATTGGCTCCCAGCAGCCCGTATTCACGGGCCTGTTCGATGGCGCGGGTGAGGCGCCGGACAGCGAGCGGATACTCGGCGCGCACGTAGATGATGCCTTCGGTCGCGCCCATCACGTAAGCGCCGATAATCATGCCTTCCAGCAGCGAATGCGGATCGCCTTCGATCTCGTTGCGATTCATATACGCGCCGGGATCGCCCTCGTCGGCATTACAGACGATGTACTTGACGTCGGACTTGGCCTTGGCCAGGAAGTCCCACTTGTTGCCGGTGAGAAAGCCCGCGCCGCCGCGCCCGCGCAAACGAGCCGCCTTGATCTGCTCGATTACTGCATCTTTGCGGCCATCGATAAGCACCTTGTAGAGCGCCTGGTAGCCGCCTACCGCGATGTATTCCTCAATGTCGGAGGGGCAAATGAGCCCGCAGTTGCGCAGGACAATCTTCTTCTGGCCTTTGAAGAACGGCAGCGCGTTCCAGGGCGCGATCTCCGGATAACCCTGGCCATATTTGACGTACCCGGTGATGTGATCCCACTCTTCAATCTTGCAGAGAATGAGTTCAGGCGGCATCACACGTGTTGAGACGCTTTCCAGGATGCGGCCGGCATCGTGGGCCTGCACGCGATGCAGCATCACCAGCGGGCAGCCGGGAAGCCTTACCCCGACCAGCGGCTCCTGAAAGCAGGAGCCGAAGCAGCCTACGCTCGTCAGTTGCACGTCGAGCCCGCCGCCCTGTATGGCCCCATTCAGCGCGTGGAAGAGCTCTTCCGCGCCGTTGCCGCGGCCGCAGGTCCCCATGCCCACCGTGATGCGCGCGACGGCCGGCAACAGCTTGGCCAGGCCCGATTCACGAACCCCGTTGAATGCGCCAATATCCTGAATGCGCGGCATTATTTTCCCCCTCCTGTCAGTGCCTTGACTTCGCGCTGCAAGGTGCGTTCGTTCACGTGGCTCAGGATGTGGTGATTGACCTCCACCACCGGAGCCAGCGCGCATTGGCCAAAGCAGGCGACAGTGCGGATGGTGAATTTACGGTCCGCGGTGGTGAGCGCCAGCTTGTCGGCTTCGCTGCTCTCGCTCACCTCGGGGTCGCTCAGACCTAGATCGAGACAGACCTTGGCGAGCAGATCGCGGGAGCCGCGTGTGTGGCAGGCCGTGCCGCGGCAGACGCAGATCACGTTGTCGCCCTGCGGATCGAGGTTGAAGAGCGCATAGAAAGTCGCGGCGCTGTAGATCCTGGCCGAGGGAACGCCGGCCTGGTCGGCGATGTAGCGCAGCGATTCCATGGAGAGAAACTTGTGCGCGTTGGCCGATTGGACGGCTTCGAGAATCCCCAGCATGGCGCCGGGCCTGTCGCGATGCTTTGCGATTACCTGATCGATGAGCAGCTTTTCGTGAGCGTCGAGAACATCGCGGACAACTTCATTGGCGGCGGTTGGCATGACTTCCTCCCCACCCTGACGTGCGGACCGGCTCCGAGGAGAGGAGTTAGAAGATAAAGGAAAAGAGCATTCGCCGACAACGCTGCATATACCTGGCGAAAGAGGACGCCGCGCTTCAAGAGGCAAGCGCACTCCGTACGCACTTCTCCCCAGAGATTGTCCGTTGGAACATTGATACTATCGTGACGTTTTCGGATGTGCCTCAGGTCACAGGAGCCTGTGACGATGCTGCGGAAAAACTCGTCCTCAGCACAAAACCTCAATGCCTCGTATCAGGGCACGATCAGCAGCGGCGGATCGCGCCGCCGATGGCCGGCTCTCTATTCCGCTTCTTCCACTGGTTCTTCCGGCTCCCGCGGTTCCAGCTCGGCCCCCTTCACAGTTCCCTGCTCTATGATCGGTGAATCGTCTTTGGGCTCGGGCGCTTCAGCCTCCTCCGCATCCGGAGCCTCAGCCGAACCGAGCAGCGCATCGATTCGGTACTTGGCGGCTTCGGCGGTGGCCAGAGCTTCTTCGACGGTCCTGCTCAGCTCCTCGACAGCGGCGCGGCTTGGAGAAGCCTCCCCGGCCAGGCGAAGCAGCGACGGCATCAGCAGCCACCAGAGCAGCTCCTCATACTGTTCGCGGACAACATAGAGGTGGCCTTCGGCCTCGTGGACGCCGGTCAGCCAGCGTACATCGGGATCGAACCACAGCGCAGGGGCAAGGGTTACTTTTTCTTCGGCGGCCGCTGCGGGCGGGGCTGAAGCTGGAGCCGGATCGGAAGACGGGATCGCCAGTTCAGCTTCAGCAGCGGTTGATTCGTACACGTCGGCAATGGCGTCGGAAATTGACGGCGACGCTTCGAGAGCGGATGCGGGCTGCTCGTCGGATTTCCCAACGCCCGCTCCGGTAAGCAGCACCACCTTGATGCGGGCCGCAACGCGCCATCCCTCTTCCCCTTCGAAGCCGAGCGTGGTGAAAGCCTGGGCGAAGGGCTCGCGGAGGCGCAGGCGGTCAAAGATATCGAGAGCTACGCGCTCCGGCGCTTCAATATCGATGGATTCGGCGAGCAACTCCAGGGCACTCCAGGCGAGGACCGGCCCCCACATGGCGGTCGCCGTGAACTGCGGGCTGGGACTAGGCAACATGCGGCGGGCGGCCGCGGTCCACGGCGCCGGGAAGAGCGCCTCTGTCGCGGGAATGCGCATGGCCGCGCGCAGACGCTCGCGGAAGGCCGGAGCCAGCAGGCCGGGATCGGTGGGCATGTCGTCGATTCCCGGCCGTTGCTCCTCGGGAAGGCGGGCGACATAGGACTTTTGCGCGGCGCGCAGGAAACTCTCACAACGTGCCCAGGCCAACTCAAAGAAATCGCCGCGCTCGCGGTCGATCTTGGTATTGACTCCAACGATCCAGGCGCGGGGATGCTCGGCCAGATCGGCGAACATACGCACGATCCCCGGCTCCAATTGCTTGCGCAACGCGTCGTGGACGGGCCGGAGCTCGAGGTTCACCAGCGCATCGTCGAGGTTGCGCACGCCGCGGCCGTTGAGGTAATCGCAGAGCCGATCCCAGGGATGCTGCGCCGTAGAGCGCAGCTCGCGCCAATCGAGAAACACGTGGCACTGGTAGGCGTGCAGTTCCAGAGTCAGGCCGCGATCGAGCACATCGCCGGCCCTGCGCAGATATTCGAGCCCGGTGAGCGAGTCGCGAAAAGCAAGAACGATCGCCGAGTCCCCGCTCAGGCCGAGGCCGTCGCGGAGGCGCTGCCGGCTGAGCCCGCCCGACCCTTTGTCGGCGTAGGCCGCGGAGTAATCGATAGTGCCCTGGGCCGTCCCATAGCGGTTGTTGTAGACCACAAGCGCCCGTTCGCCGCCATTGCGGTTTGAATAGGCAAAGACATTTTCGTCCACCGTGCCATTGGCCTGAAAGAAGTCGTAAAGCAGAAAGTTGCTGCTCTCGGCAAAAAGCCAGCGGCGCTTGAGCAGCGGCGCGATCTCGCGCTCGTGCCTTTCGATGAGCCGCTGGTCGGGCGATTCGTCGTAACGGGGCCAGCGGTACTCCATGCCGTACTTCTCGGTGAAGCCCTCGATCTGCCCGTGTCCGAACATCGGCAGCCCCGGCAGCGTCGACATCATCACTGCCACGCCGAAACACTTGTCGCCCGTGCCGAACTGGTCAATTGCGGTTCTTTCGTCGGGATTGCTCATGAAGTTGACGTAGCGCTTCATGATGTCCGGATCGAACTCCAGCGTATTCTTGATCACCGAGCGGTACTTGGCGTTATCCTCGTCGCGCAGCATCACCATGAAGGCCGAGTTGTAGACGCGGTGCATGCCCAGCGTGCGGACAAAATACCCCTCCATGAGCCAGAAGGCCTCGGCCAGCAGCAGCGTGCCGGGCACCTCGGCGGCCACGCGATCAACCACCTCGCGCCAGAACTCGTGCGGCATCGCCCGGTCGAATTCAGCCTGGCTCATGCCGTATTCCGCGCGCGAAGGAATCGCCCCGCTCGCGCCCGGCCCAGGAAACCACAGCCGGTGAAAATGCCGCTTGGCCAGCGTCATGGCCGCGTCGAATCGAATCACGGGGAACAGCCGCGCCACCTGCAGAATCGTCTGGATCACCTGCTCGCGCACCGCCGGATTCAGATAATCGAGCTGCGCCGTGTCGTTCCATGGGAAGCTGGTGCCGTCGTTGCCGTGATAGATGTAGCGCGTCTCTCCGCTCGCATTGTCGCGGCGGCGAAAAACAACGGCGGCATCGGATTGCTCGAAGTAGTGGTCTTCAATCTTGATTTCGACCCGCCCGTCGTGTGAAAGATCGGGCCCGTTGAAGCTGTACGCCGGATACGGCGAATCCTGACGCGAGATGAACCAATCCGGATGCTCGATCACCCACGGCGAGTCGATGCCCATGTGGTTCGGCACCATGTCGCTGGCCAGGCGCACCCCGTGACGGTAGGCCCGGTCGCGCAGGTTGATGTAAGCCGGCTTCCCGCCCAGGTCCTCGGCAATGGTGTAGTCGAACAGCGAATACGCCGACGCCACCGCATCGCGATTGCCGCAGAGCTGCTTGATCGTCTTCGACGCCCGGCTGCGCTCCCAAACCCCGATCAGCCACAGCGAATTGATGCCGCGATGGGCCAGCGTCGCCAGCGCCTCGTCGGGAATCTCGTCCAGCCGCCCGATATGCCGCCCGTAGTGCTTGCTGAGCTGAGCCAGCCACACATAAGTGCTTTTGGCGATGAGCACCGTCGAGGGCATCCATGCCGTGTCCGGCGAGAACTTCTCATATTCGTGTGCAGGGTCGCCAAAGACCGGCACCTCCGCGCTGCCTTCGGCAAAGGGGCTCTTGTGCCCGTGACGCCGCGCTCCCTCCGCAGCCTGCTTTTCAGGTGGATTGAACTGCATCCAGATGGCCAGTTGTTCTTCCCGAAGAACCTCGGCGGCGATTTCGAGGAGCCGCTCCAGGCTGTCGCCCAGGAGCGGCTTCCAGAGCTTCCGTATGAGGGCGAGCTGGTCGCTGAGAGAGTGGGGCGAACCCAGCGCCGGCGCCAGCAGAAGCTCAAACAGGTTCATCGGCTTGGCGTCGGGCAGCGGAATCAGCGGCCGGGTGGCGAAATACTCCGGCAACTGCTTCGTCACCTGCCGGTAGACGGTCTTTTCAGCCAGGGTGCGGTCTTCAAACAGCTCTTCAAACGGACGAAACGCCTGGTTGCGATTGGCGGTCCACAGCAGCAACAGCTCTTCCAGAGCGGCGGCGCGGTGGGGCATTCCTTCGGTCTGGCCGGCCAGCCATTGTTTCGGCGTCTCCAGGCCGCGGATCACGCTTGCGCCTGGAAACTCCTCCACAAAGGCAAGCAGCATCACGTCCAGCTTCTCCGCCCCCACCTGCGCGGCAAACCAGTCCAGCCCAGCGGTCATCACCTCGGGATCGAACTGCTCGCGGTAACGCGCCATCAGCACGTGGCTGGCCTCGTCGATCAGGCCCATGGCGTAAAGCTGGCCCGCATGAATCGCCCGCTCGGGATGGTTCTGCGCATCGCGCACCTGGTTCATGCGGTAGGCGAATTCGCGGCAGCCCGCCATATTGGCAAACACGACGTTGCCCGTGTAGGAGAAAAGCGACTCGGCGAACTGGTAGCGTTCGCGCGCCTTCCGCGAAATATGGAATTCCATCATAGAAATCGATCTTCCCGCCGGCATTGCTCCCCTGGAACCTGTCTCCGCATACGCCTGAAAGTCCCCATGCGCCCGCTGGTCCATCTTACTCAACCAGCCCCCGTGCCAACAGCTAAAGGTACATCAATTGGCCTTGGGACGAGCAGCAAGGAAAATCGGAACTCCCGCTCAGGACGGCAACGGCAGTGCACTTCGCCCCTGTTCGTGGCACGAGTTCTGTATGCCAAGGATAGATCGCATGCGCGCCAGCCCGCCGCTTTGCCGAAGATTACGCTCAAAACCCGCACAATATGGGCATGCATCCCTTCCAGCAAATGCCCTCACCCAGCTCGGCTTCGCCCACCGTCTCAGCCAATTCCAAAGCTCAAACCCGTCAGTTCCTCAGGGAAAAACGTACCCCCACCCGTACCCCTAAACCCAGGGGGGGTATCAAATGTCCTTGACTGGAAGCGTAAGTTGATTCTGAATCAATGACTTGCAAATTCTACTCAGTAATCGACCAGTTAACAGAACTGCCCGCTTTTACCCTGTTTTTGATTAAGAATATGGCACTTTCGAGCCCAAAATCCCGGTCTTTGAGGCAAAAACAGCCCTTCCAGGCCTAGTCCAGCGCCTTATGGAACCGAAGAATGGCAAGCGTCAACACGAACAACCCGATGCCGCCCATGGCAGCCATCTGCGGCCAGAATGTCGAAGCCCACGCCCTTCAGATAGGTTCCGCGCAGCACCACCAGAAAATAACGCAGCGGGATGGCGTAGCTGAAAATCTGCATCCAATGCGGCATGGCGCTGATCGGGAAGCCAAATCCCGAAAACGTAATCGTCGGCATGATGACGAAGAAGGAAGTGACCATGGCTTGTTGCTGCGTGGCTGAGACCGTAGAGATAAGCAGAGCCACTCCGAGCATGCAAATGAGAAAAAGTACCGCCCCCGTCAGCAGGACTGTAATGTGTCCGCGAAACGGAACCTGAAACCAGAAGGTGCCCACGACGCCAATCAGCATGGCGTCGAACAGGCCGATGAGGAAGAACGGCAGCGTTTTACCCAGGATGAACTCGACCGGCCGGATGGGCGTAACCATGATCTGTTCCAACGTTCCGATCTCGCGCTCGCGCACCACGGCAAACGACGTAAGCGTGATCACCAGCAGTGTCGTCAGGCTGCCGATAACCCCAGGCACAAAAAACCAGCGGCTGCGCAGGTCGGTGTTGTACCAGGGCCGCTGCTCCAGTTGGATGGATGGAATCTGCTCGACGAGCTGCGGCGCGATGCGGTAGATGCGTTCCTGTTGAGCCTGCTGCGCAAAGCCGAGCGCGATCTGCGAAACGTAAGAGGAGGCAATCAGCGCGGTGTTGGAGTTGGTGGCGTCCACGATCACCTGCAGCGGCGCCGGCTCACCCTTGAGCAGCTTTTGCGCAAAACCGGCGTCGATTTCGAGCGCCAGCGTGGTCTTGCCCTGGTCGATGAGCTCATGCGCCTGGTTCGCATCGCTCAGTTGCTCCTGCACGTTGAAGTAGGGGCTCGATGTGAAGCGTGAGATAAGTTCGCGGCTCTCCTGGCTGTGATCCAGGTCAACCACGACGGTTGCCACGTTGTGAATCTCAAAGCTGGCCGCATAGCCGAAGACCAGCATCTGAATGACCGGAGGCCCAATCAGAATGAAGCGGGTCCGCTTGTCGCGCACCACCTGGATCAGTTCCTTGATCAACATCTGTTTGAGGCGTCCCAACATCGCTACTCCCTTACTCCAGCCTCTTGTGGAAGCTGCGCGTGGCCACCAGCGTCAGTAGCACCGCGAATCCGGCCAGCGGCAGCAAATCCGCAGTGAGCATTGCGGCGGGCGTTCATTTGAGAAAGATCTTCTTGAGCAGCGTCACGTAATAGCGCGCGGGAAAGACATGCGTAATCCATTGCAACGGCGCCGGCATCTGTTCAATGGAAAACAGGAATCCCGACAAAAGAAACGCCGGCAGAAACGTGATGATCAGCGAAATCTGGCTGGCGGCAAGCTGGTTCTTGGCCACCACCGAGATAAAAAAGCCGAGCGAAAGCACGACCACCATGAACAATGCGGAACAGAGCGCCAGGGTCAGATAAGAACCGCGGAAAGGCACATGGAACCAGCCAATGGCCAGCGCCGCGCACACCGCGACATCTATCATTCCCAGTACAAAATATGGCGCGAGTTTGCCCAGCATGATCTCCATCGCGGTGACGGGCGTCGAGATCAACTGCTCCATCGAACCGCGCTCCCACTCGCGCGCAATCGTAAGCGAAGTAAGAAAAGCGCCGATCACCGACATCACCAGCGCCAACACGCCGGGAATGATAAAGGCGCTGCTCTCGAGATCCTCGTTGTACCAGGTGCGCGTCTCCACATTGACCGGCACAGGCTGAAGCGTCAGTCCACGCGCCCGCAGCCAGTCGACCTGAATGCCTGTCGAGTAACCCTGCACGATCCCTTGCGTGTATCCCATGAGCACATTGCCCGTATTGTCGTCCGTGGCGTCGACAAGCGCCTGCACCTGGACTGCGCCGCCCGCGCTCAACCTCCGGGAGAAGTTCCACGGAATCACGATGCCGATCTTGGCTTGGCCCGAGTCGAGCGCTCGCTCGATTGCGGGAACATTGTCCACGGCGCGTACAACGTGAAAGTACTCGCTGGCCTGGAAGCGCTTGAGCAGATCCTGGCTTTGCCGGCTGCCGTCCTGGTCGCATACGTACACCGGCAGCTCTTTGAGATCGAGGTTGACACCGTATCCGAAGAGCAGCATCAGCGTCACCGGCATGACGACGACAATGCCCAGGCTGCGCGTGTCGCGCAGGATCTGCAGCAACTCCTTTCTGGCCACGGCCAGCAGACGTGTGAGGCTCATGGTTTGCGCTCCTCCATCGCGCCGCGTGTTGTGGTGAGCGAGACGAACACGTCTTCGAGGGTAGGGCGTATCTTCTCGATGCGACTAATGCGGACACCATCGGCTTCGAGAAACTCCCTGATGTGCGGCTGTGCCGCGGCTGCGTTTTCGACGACAAGATGCAGTGCGTTGCCGAATACCGCTGCGTCCATTACGCCGGGAGCCTGTTGCAGCGCTTCGACAGCGGCGCCGAGCGGATCGCATTCGACCAGAAGCAGTTCGCCGGTCATGGAGTCGCGCTTCAATGCGGAGGGCGTGCCGAGAGCAACCATCTTGCCGCGAAAGATGAGCGCGAGGCGGTTGCAATATTCGGCTTCTTCCATGTAGTGCGTGGTCACGAAGATGGTGACGCCCTCCTCGGCCATCTTCTGAATCAGATCCCAGAATTGGCGGCGTGAGATCGGATCGACGCCTGACGTGGGCTCGTCGAGAAACAGGATTGGGGGCTGGTGCAACACCGCGCAGCCCAGCGCCAGCCGCTGCTTCCACCCGCCAGGAAGGGTCCCGGTGATAAGGTCTTCCTGCCCCTTGAGGTTGGCCATTTGAAGCGCCCACTCAATGCGGTCCTTGAGTTTTGCGGTAGGCACGCTGTAGAGACCGGCGAAGAGGCGCAGGTTTTCGATCACTTTGAGATCGTTGTAGAGGGAGAATCTCTGCGACATATAACCGATGTTCTGGCGGACGGATTCAGGCTCCCTAGCAACGTCGAACCCAGCCACCGACGCGCGGCCTGAGGTCGGCTTGATCAGGCCGCACAACATGCGGATGGTCGTGGATTTGCCGGCTCCGTTGGGACCCAGGAAGCCGAAGACCTCGCCTTTGGTGACGGCGAGATTGAGCCGATCGACGGCCACAAAATCGCCGAACCTCTTGACGAGGTTTTCGCAAACAACCGAGTTTGGGAGAACGGAGTTCGCGGGCTCAGGCATGGCGTTGATCTCCGCCCGAAACCGCGTCGACAAACAGGTCTTCGATGGTCGGCGCTACTTGGTGAATCGTGTCGTAAGCTACGCTGGCGCGTCTCAAGCGCGCCTCGAACTCGGGAATTCTGCGAGCGGCATCGTCGACCACTACGTGAACGCCATCGCCGGTGAGCACCAGGCTGGAGATTCCATCGGCATGTTCAAGTTCCGTTCGCAGGCGGCGCGGCTCGCCGGATGTCACCGACAGGACACCTTTCTTCAGCCGGGACTTGAGGTTCGCCGGCGTGTCGCAGAAGAGCAGCTTGCCCTGATGCATGAGGGCGACACGATGGCAACGCTCTGCTTCGTCGAGATAGGCGGTCGAGGTGAGGATGGCTACGCCTTCCGCGACAAGTTCGTAAAGGATGCGCCAGAAGTCGCGCCGCGAGACGGGATCCACGCCGGTGGTGGGCTCATCGAGCAAGATCACTTTGGGGCGATGAATGAGCGCACAGACCAGTCCGAGTTTCTGCTTCATGCCGCCGGAAAGCTTGCCAGCCATGCGGGTGCGGAATTCGGTCATGCCCGCAGCCTCGAGCAACTGAGTGGAACGGGTGGTGCGTTCGGCTTTGCGCACGCCGAAAAGATCGGCATAGAAGCGGATGTTCTCGTCGACGGTGAGATCCTCGTAGAGTCCGAAGCGCTGCGGCATGTAGCTGAGCGAGTGTTTGGCGGCTTCGGGATTGCGAACGACATCGCAGCCGGCGACGGTCGCGCGGCCGGCGTCGGGAGGCATGATGCCGGCTAACATGCGCAGCGCGGTCGTCTTCCCTGCCCCGTCGGGGCCGACCAGGCCGAAGATCTCCCCGGCGCGCACATCGAAACTCAGCGAGTCCACAGCGCGCACACCGGGGAAACTCTTCGTAAGCCCGTCGGCGACGATGGCAGGCGCACTCGCGGGTTGGATTGACTCTGTCATTGCTATTTCGGCGCACTTGCCGGAGTGCTTCCACTCGGCGAGGCGGTGGCCAGTTCGATGCGCGCGTCGGCGGGCATGCCTGGCTTGAGTTCGTGATTGGGATTGTCGATGTCGATCTTGATGCGGTAGACAAGCGTGACCCGCTCGGTGTAAGTCTGCACGCTCTTGGGCGTAAATTCCGCGTCGGGAGAGATGAACGAGATGCGCCCGTGGTATTGCTTGCCGGGATAGGTATCGGTGGTGATGGCAGCTTCCTGGCCCCAGTGAATCTTGCCCAGGTCGGTCTCAGCGATGTATGCCCGCAGCCAGATGTGATCGAGATCGGCAAGCGTGATGACCGGTGATCCGGGCGAGACCACCTCTCCGAGTTCCGCCTGGCGTACGGTGATTACGCCGGTCGATGGGGCACGCAGGGTCGTGTAGGTTTCATTGATGCGCGAGAGGCCCAGGTTGGCGTTGGCCTGGGCGAGGTTGGCGCGTGCGATCGCGATATCTTCCTTGCGGCTACCTTCCACAGCCTCGTTGTATCGCTGCTGCGCCGCCGCATAGTTTGCCGCGGAGCGCTTGAGCGCGGTAGCGGCCAGGTCACGGTCCTGCGCGGATATTTCGTCTTTGCCGAAGAGCTGCTGCGCGCGATCGTTGTCGGCCTTCTTTTGCACGAGATCGGCCTGGGCATCGAGAACCGCCTGCTGTGAGGCTTTTACCTCCTGGTCGCGGGTTCCGGCGAGGGTGAGCGAAAGGTCGGATTCGCGCACCACCACACCGGCCTCGTCAATCTTCACCTTCTGCTTGAAGTCCGCATCCTCAAGCCGAGCAAGCAGAGCGCCCTGCTCTACCTGTTGCCCCTCCTCGACGGGCAGATCGACGATGCGGCCTTGCACCTTGAAGCTCACCAGGCTTTCGTGAGCTTCAATGTTGCCGGAGAGCGTGAGTTGATTCGCAGGCGCCGGCTTCTTCGTCAGGCGCGGGTAAATGTACACTCCGGCGGCAATGGCCGCGGCCAGCAGAATCACGATAGGTATCAGACGTTTCATGGTGTCAGTCCTCGAAATGCGCCTTCTGGGCGAGCCTCACGAGTGGAATGCGTTGTGCTGTCTCTTCGTGCCGAGCCGGCTATGGGTTTCTCAAAAATTGCAAAATGTTGTTCTCGGTATCGCCCATGGCTCGCGCAAGCGCAAACTTTGCATCTACGTGGCTGGAGACGGCAACGATGTAATTCTCTTCGGCGCGGGCCAGTTCATCCTGAGCGGTTACAACCTCGACATTGTTAGCTGTTCCCGCCTGAAAGCGGTCCTGCGCAAGGGAGAGTTCGCGTTGCGCCAGTTCCTGGCCTTGTTTAGCGACGCCGACCTGCTCGGCGGTGGAATCAAGATCAAGGAGCGCCTGACGGATGTCCTGATCGACGCCGCGCTCGAGGTCGGCGATCTGGGCGTCGATGCGCTTGACGCGGCTCGCAAGCTGTTCGGCCTCGCCATTGCTGTCGCGATCGAAGACGGTGAAATCGATCTGGCCCTGAATCAGGCCGGTGGTTTGCACGCTGCCAATACTGCGGCCGAGTTCGCCGATGTTTCCGTCGAGGCTCAGCTTTGGATAGAAACGGGCGTGATTGGCGCGCTGCTGCTCGACAAGGCTCTGACGCTGGCGGTCGAGAGAAAGATAGTCGGCACGGGCCTTGAGCGCTGTCGGCAACATGGCTTCGGGTTGAGGCTGAGAAAGAGTCTGGAAGCGCAGCGGATCGGCAAGTTCGAGCGGCGTGCCTGGACTCATGCCGAGGTTCCGCGCCAAGGAGAGCAGCGACTGCTTCAACTGATTCCGAGCCACGAGCAGTGCCTGCTTGTCGTTGGCGAGCTGCACCTGAGCGCGCAGGACGTCTACACCTGTCGCAGTGCCGGCATCGTGCTTGTCCGTGGCAAGTTTGAGCAGCGTGGTTGAATCCGTAACCCGCGACTGGGAGGCATCCATGCGGGCCGCGGCGGACTGCGCGTTCAAATAGAGAGCGGCAATGGTGCGGACGATCAGGTCGCGCGCGTCCCGCTCATCCATTCTGCCTGCATCCACAGCAAGTTCGCTGGCCTTCATGGTGCGGTAGCTCGTCAGGTCGATGAGATTCTGCTGCGCGTAGATGCGGAAATCGTAATTGGAGAAAGGTCCGACGACCGTCGGGAACGGGATGCCCGGCACCGAGATGCCGAAAGCGCGCAGGTTGCGGTTCTGCACGTTGGCATAGGTCTCGGCATTCACGCGCGGCAGCAGCGCGGCCGCCTTGCTCCGCTCGAGCGCGCCCCCGGCTTCATCCACGCGGGTTGCCGCAACGAGCGCGTTGAGGTTGGCCTGGAGCCCTTTTTGAATTGCATCCTGCAAGGTCAGCCGGTAGGGCGCGGGCTGCGCTGCGCCGAAGGAGCCTGCGACCGAGAGGAGAATCAGGCCGGCGAGAGCTAGAAAAACGATTTTGCAATGATCCGGTTTCATGATGCCTGCTTCGTAGGGGAGACGGCGATCGATCTCCAGAAATGTTGAAAGCTGTCTTCAATCCATGTCTTGAGCGGTGGCTGCTCGTGGAGGGACCAGAAGAGCACGGTGCCCATGAACGCCTGCAAGACCTGAATGGCCACCTTCCCCTTCTTGAGGCGCGGGTCGATCTCTCCACGCTTCTGCCCCGCGGCTACAACCTCCGCGATCATCCCGCACCCCTCTTTCATGTTGCGGGCGATGAGCTTGCGAACGCCTGCGCTGGCCAGAAAAGAGGAGATGAGGGCGCGCGCAAGATCGGGACTCCGGCCGGGCTCCTCAGCGGCGCGCAGAAAGAGACGGTGCAACACGGAATGGATCGGCCGGTCACTTTCATCGGCTAGGGAGAGAGCCTCAGCCACTTTGCCGAGTTGGATTTCAGCCATTACCCCGAGAACGTGGTCCTTGGTTTCGAAGTAGTTGAAGAAAGTCCCCTTGCCCACATCGGCGGCTTCGGTAATATCCTCCACCGTGACGTTCTGAAAGCCACGTTCGGCGAAGAGTTGCAGAGCGCACCGAAAGAGGCGGATGCGGGTTTCGGATGCGCGGCGCTGGCGGCGCCCCAAGGGCTGCGGATGAGGTGAGGATGGACTTGCAGCCACGGGGCCGACAGGTTTAGGAGAATTCGCAATACGACTAATGCTCATAAACGACGACTAACCGTTCTTGACCAACAGTCACATCATTTGCGAAAACACTCGTTTTGTCAAGATGG
>Ga0182014_10001107_pt1 | contig 36555 bp, 26 predicted proteins | sample 612S2DmetaG_FD_120489 | JGI IMG/M metagenome (GOLD analysis project Ga0182014, IMG submission 120489) | Permafrost microbial communities from Stordalen Mire, Sweden - 612S2D metaG | ecosystem: Environmental > Terrestrial > Soil > Wetlands > Permafrost | place: Sweden: Stordalen | collected... | reverse complement strand
TCCGGCGTTCCGGCCCTGGCATGACAAGTCCAGCGGGTGGACCGGCGTCAAACTCACCCGGGGCAAATGCCTCCACTTCGATTTCTACTTCGTCCACGAGCGGTTGGGTCTGTGCTACCTGCGGGAGCCCACCTGGCTGCCTTTCCGCTTGCAGTTCTACTTCAACGGCCATGCCTGGCTGGCCAACGAACTGCGCCGCGCCGGGATCGCCTTCCGGATGGGAGGACAACGCCTGGGTGGAGATCGCCGACTGGAAGCCGGCCCAAGCGCTGGCGGACGAGTTCCCGATCCAAGCTCTGAACGCCGACCTGAACGCACTGGCCCGGCAGCATGAGCCCTTCCTCAAACAGTTCGCCAGCGGCTATTACTGGAGTCTCATGAATCGGAAATGGAAGCGGAAATAGTTGTTGCATCTGTAAGACCGTTCGGTATATTCCACGTTCCGTTTGCCCGGAGACTTGGCGGGGCCGTTGCGCCAGACCCGGGCAGGGGAATCTTATTTAAAAGCGAATGCCGACGATAAATCAATTGGTCCGCAAGGGCCGCCGCAAACTGAAGCACAAGTCCAAGTCGCCTGCCTTGGAGAACTCGCCCTTTCGACGGGGCGTCTGCATCCAGGTAATGACGCGCACGCCTAAGAAACCTAATTCGGCGATGCGCAAGGTGGCGAAGGTGCGCCTGACCAACGGGCATGAAGTCATTGCCTACATCCCGGATGAAGGCCACAATTTGCAGGAACACTCGATCGTGCTTGTGCGAGGTGGTCGTGTGAAGGATTTGCCCGGCGTCCGTTACCACATCGTGCGCGGGACATTGGACGCTGCCGGCGTGGAGAAACGCCGCGTCAGTCGCTCGAAGTACGGCGTGAAGCGGCCGAAACCAGGCGCCCGGCCCGTTGCTGCTGCCGCTGCCCCCGCCGCCCCAGCCCCTGCGCCAGCCGCGTGATACCCTTATTCTCTTAACGATTTAACCCATTTAACGCTTTAACGAACACATGTCACGACGTCGTCGAGCAGTCAGTCGGCCTATCATCAAAGACGCGAAATTCAACAGCACGTTGGTTACGCGCTTGGTGAATACGGTCATGCAAGGTGGCAACAAGAGTGTGGCGCAGCGGATTGTCTATGGCGCCTTTGATCAGCTCATTGCCAAGAACCCGGCCACCAACCCGTTAGAAGTCTTGCAGCGGGCGGTCGATAACGCGAAGCCCCGCCTGGAGGTCAAGGCCCGGCGGGTCGGGGGCGCGACCTACCAGGTGCCGCTGGAAGTGCCGACGGACCGCCAATTCTCGCTGGCGTTGCGCTGGGTTGTGGATTTTGCCGATGCCCGCAAAGGCGTTCCCATGAAGGAAGCGCTGGCGGCGGAAATCCTGGAAGCCTACCAGGGCCAGGGTAATGCCATCCGCAAACGTGACGAGGTGCATAAGATGGCGCAGGCCAACAAGGCCTTTGCCCACTTCCGCTGGTAATCAATTTTAGCCCTAACGCCCCGAGGGCCGAAGCGACCCGGGGCGTTTTTATTTTCAACCGAAGATCCCTGCATGGAAACATTACTGGAAACTAAGAAATCGGCGAAAGCCAAAGGGGCCAATGTGCTCCAGCGGCAGTATCCGATGGAGCGTACACGCAACATCGGCATCGCCGCCCATATCGACGCCGGCAAGACGACCACGACCGAGCGAATCCTCTTTTACACGGGGCTCATTCACAAAATGGGCGACGTAGACGACGGCAATACGGTGACGGACTGGATGGAGCAGGAGCGCGAGCGCGGCATTACGATTACTTCCGCGGCGACCACCTGCTACTGGACCCAGAAGGACGATGGCAGCTACAAGGCATTCCTGGGTTTGCCGCACCGGGTTAATATCATCGACACCCCAGGGCACGTGGATTTTACCGCTGAAGTCGAGCGGTCCATGCGCGTGCTGGACGGCGCGGTGGCGGTATTCTGTGGCGTGGCCGGCGTGCAACCGCAATCAGAGACGGTTTGGCGGCAGGCGACCAAGTACAAAGTCCCCCGCATCGCTTTCATCAACAAGATGGACCGCACCGGGGCCAACTTCGAGAATGCGCTCAACGACATGCGCAAGAAGCTCGGTGCCTACGCTTACCCGATCTTTCTGCCCATCGGCAAAGAGGATTATTTCACCGGCGTCGTTGACGTCGTAAACCAAAAGGCGATTGCCTATGACCCGAGCGACGACACCGGTCTGAAGTACCAAATCACAGACATCCCAGAGGAGCTTAAAGATTCCGCCAAGGCGGCGCTCGTGGAGCTGATTGATGCGGTTTCCAACAAGGACGACAAGATTGCCGAGCTGGTCATCGAGAACAAGCCCATCACCCCGGAAGTGCTGAAAGCGGCCATCCGTCGTCTGACTTGCAAGATCGAGTTGGTTCCCGTGCTGTGCGGCTCGGCCTTCAAGAAGCGCGCCGTGCAACCGCTGGTCGATGCGGTCGTCGATTACCTGCCATCCCCGCTTGATGTGCCAGCCGCCGTCGGCATCGTGCCGGGCACCGAGGAGAAAGTCGAAGTACCCTCCGACGACAACAAGAAGTTCTGTTCCCTGGCGTTCAAGCTGTGGACCGACCCCTACGTTGGCAAGCTCGTGTTCTTCCGGGTGTATAGCGGCCGACTGAGCAAAGGCGACGTGATTTACAACCCGCGCACGCGCAAGCGCGAGCGCGTCAGCCGCGTCATGATGATCCAGGCCGACAAGCGCATCGACGTGGAGACAACTTTTGCCGGCGACATCGCTGCGCTCGTGGGTCTTAGGAACATTACCACCGGCGACACACTTTGCGACGAGGACTTCGATGTCATGCTCGAGCCGCCAACCTTCCCCGAGCCCGTCATCTCGATGGCGGTCGAGCCCAAAACCAAAGCCGACCGGGAGAAGATGGGCGAAGGTTTGCAGCGCCTGGCGGAGGAAGACCCGACCTTCCGTTGTTTCACCAACGAAGACACTGGACAGCTTATCATCGCGGGCATGGGCGAGCTGCACCTGGAGATTATTCGCGACCGGCTCTTCCGTGAATTCAAAGTGGGCGCCAATGCGGGCGCGCCGCAGATCGCTTATCGTGAGACGGTTACCAAGTCCGCCGAAGGTGAAGGCAAGTTCATTCGCCAGTCTGGCGGTAAAGGCCAGTACGGCCACGCCTGCGTCACGCTGGAGCCCAATGGGCGCGGCAAGGGCGTCGAGATTGAGAACAAGATCGTCGGCGGCGCCATTCCCAAGGAATACATCTCGCCGGTGATCGACGGCATTGAGGAAGCCATCAAGGGCGGCGTGCTAGCGGGCTACCCGGTGGTGGATGTCAAGGTGGCCATCGTCGATGGTACATACCACGAAGTCGATTCCAGTGAGCTGGCCTTCAAGATGGCCGGCATATTCGCTTTCAAAGAGGCGGCCAAGAAGGCCAGCCCGATCCTGCTCGAGCCCATCATGAAGGTGGAGGTCACCACGCCCGACGAGTACCAGGGCGATTTGCTGGGCGACCTAAACCGGCGCCGCGGCAAGATCTCCCACATCGAGGCCAAAGACGCTTCGACGATTCTGACCGCCGAAGTGCCACTGGCGGAGATGTTCGGCTACGCGACGGCGATCCGTTCGCTGTCCAAAGGCCGCGCCGCGTATTCGATGGAGCCATTCCGCTTCGAGCCCGTGCCGAACAGCATCGTCGCCGGCATCCTGGACAACGCCAAAGGCAAGCCCGCCGCCCGCGCCTGACCGGTCGCCTGCGCCGGTGGCTTTGGCCTCTGCACATGTCGCAACCAAGAAGGTAGCGTGGATGGCGGCATTTCGGGTGGGGCGATGGTGAAGTGTCCCAAATGGGGACACGCCTTTTGAACCTCAGCTCCATAAGCTAAACCGATCATTGGAGCCGGGGAGAGTCATGGGAGAGTCACCGTTACTTCGCCGTGTACTCCCGGGAATGCCTCTAGCCTCAGCCGGGCCTCGTAATATAAGTCTGGTTTATTGCAGACGAGCGGAGGACGGCTTTCCCGTGTTCTGGCAAGGAAGTGGGTAAGCGACGGTTGTCACCCAGAGATGGGCAGAGGGCTGTCCGCTGCCATGCGCAAGAGATTTCCGCGAGCTTGATGCAGCCCAGGCCCGCGCCCTCCAACTTGCAACCCCGCTTTCGCAACCTTACCTTGCTCCTGCAATGCTGAAATCGTCTGCGCGGCCGGCCATCCGCCTCCGGGGCGTTCGCCATAACAATCTGAAGAACTTCGATCTCGACTTGCCGCTCAACCAATTTGTCGTCATTACTGGTTTGAGCGGGTCGGGCAAGAGTTCCCTTGCGTTCGACACCCTATTCGCGGAAGGCCAGCGGCGCTATATCGAGACCTTCTCGCCCTACGCCCGTCAGTTCTTTGACCGCATGGACAAGCCCCAGGTGGACAGCATCGAAGGTATCCCCCCCGCCATTGCTATCGAGCAGCGCAACACCGTCAAGACCACCCGTTCCACGGTCGGCACGATGACCGAGATTTGCGATTACATGAAGATGCTCTGGCCGCATGTCGCGCAACTGCATTGCCGCCAGTGCGGCCGGCTCGTGCGCAAAGACTCGGCGCAGCAGATCTGGCAAACCCTCCGGCTACGAAGCGAGCTGGACCTCGCAGCGGACGAGGTGTTGATCACCTTCGATTTGCCGCTGTCTGAGAAGCTCTCGCTCGCAGAATCGCTCGCTCTTGTCTCCAAACAAGGCTACCAACTCCTGCTGGTGGGTGGCCAAATCCTTCAGCTTGATGTGGTTCCTTCACGCATCATGCATCACGCATCACGCGTCACATCACTGACCGTCATCCAGGACCGCCTGCGCCTCACCGACGCTGGCCGGTCGCGCTTCGTCGAGGCCTGCGAACAAGCCTACCACTTCGGCAAAGGTAAACTCGCGATCTACCACCTCGTTTCCGGCGGCAGCCGCTTCAAGCTCAAGGCCCGCAACCCGCAGCTCTTCTCCAATCGCCGGCATTGCGCGGAATGCGACATCGAATATCGCGAACCTTCCCCCGCCTTATTCAGTTTCAACCACCCCGTCGGCGCATGCCCAACCTGCCGCGGATTTGGGCGCGTCATAAGCATCGATTACGACCTGGCGCTACCCGACCGCTCCCGGACTCTGGCGCAGGGCGTGGTGAGGCCCTGGCAGACAGGGTTGGGCGCCGAATGCCAGGACGATTTGCTGCGCATCTGCCGTAAGATTCGCGTGCCCACCGATGTTCCGTTCAAGCGATTGCCCAAGAAGTGGCAGGACCTGGTCATCGAAGGCGAGCCGGGTTACGGCCAGAACGAGGCCCACGAATGGCCGCGCGCTTGGTATGGGGTCAGAGGCTACTTCCGCTGGTTGGAATCGAAAGCCTACAAGATGCACGTGCGCGTCTTGCTCTCCCGTTACCGGGCCTACACGCCGTGCCCGGATTGCCATGGCAAACGCTTCCAGCCCGAAGCCCTCCTGTACCGAGTCCTCATAGCCGCCGACGTCAGTCGGCGCAATTCAACTTCAGACCCCAAACCAGAGTCGGCGGACAGCGGCAGCGGGCTCACCTTGGCCGATTTCTACCAGCTTCCCATTCGCGACACCCTGCCGTTCATCCAGACGCTCGCCGACCGCCACCGGCTGCGACCTAATGATCCCCTCGGCCTGGTTCTGAATGAGGTCCGCTCGCGCTTGGGGTATCTCGACCAGATCGGCCTGGGCTATCTTACCCTGGATCGCGCGACGCGCACGCTCTCGGGCGGCGAGACCGAGCGGGTGAACCTTACCTCCTGTCTTGGCACTCGCCTGGTGAATACGCTCTTCGTGCTCGACGAGCCGAGCGTCGGCCTGCATCCCCGCGACACCGAACGCCTTGTCCGCCTGCTCGCGCAATTGCGCAATGCGGGCAACACCGTAGTCGTCGTCGAACATGAGGCCAGCGTGATCCGCGCAGCGGACCAGATCATTGACCTGGGCCCCGGCCACGGCGCCACTGGCGGAGAAGTCGTATTTCAGGGCACCTACTCGCAGATTCTGAAATCGAAAGTGTCCCTTACCGGCCAGTATCTCAGCCGCCGCAATCAAATCGAAATCCCGCAAAGGAGAGCAGTAGCAGCAAAACATGCATCCCATCACTCCCATCTTTCCCAGCACGGCCCCTCTGCTCTCGCCCCCCTCATTTTAAACGGCGCCCCGTTCCCACGGCAAGAGAATCGAGACGCCTGTCCTACGTTGAAGCTCTCCCACGCCACGCGGCACAATCTCAAAGACCTCAGCGTCGAAATCCCGCTTGGCCGGTTTGTGTGCGTCACCGGTGTGAGCGGCTCCGGCAAGACCACGCTCGTCCGCGAAGTCCTGCTGCCGGCATTGGTGGACAGCCTCAAATCCGACTCTCCCGCCATCAAAGCCTCAGACCGCCTCTCACCCGAAGGCAATGGTGAAGCCGAAGCCAGCGAATCCGCACCCCGCACTCCGCCCTCCGCACTTCTTGACGGTTCCGAACACCTCAGCCGCGTCGTCCTGGTGGATCAATCCATCCTCGGCAAGACCCCGCGCTCGAATCCCGCCGTCTATATTGGCGCGTTCGATGACATCCGGGCCGTCTTCGCCCAATCCGAACCGGCGAAGCAGCGCGGACTCAACGCCAGTGCCTTCAGCTTCAACTCCAGTCAGGGGCAGTGTGAACGGTGTCGCGGCGCAGGCTTCGAGAAGATCGAGATGCAGTTCCTGAGCGACATCTTCATCCGCTGCCCCGATTGCAACGGTCGCCGCTATCGCCCCCATATTCTCGAAGTCAAGCTGACCCCGCACCCCGCGCCCCGGACTCCACACTCCGAAGGCTGGCGACCGGATGCAGCCAACAGGGTGCGAGTACCTCACACAGCCGTATCACGCCTCACCCGTCACGTTTCACGCATCACCTTTCACCATTCCCGCCCCCTCTCCATCGCCGACCTCTTGGAGTCTACCGTGGAAGAGGCCATCGCCTTCCTGTCCGGATTCCCCGAGTCCCGCCCTGCCGAGCGCGCGGTGACTAGTCTGAGGCTGTTGGAAGAAGTCGGGCTGGGCTATCTCCGGATCGGCCAGCCGATTAATACCCTTTCCGGCGGCGAAAGCCAGCGCCTGAAACTGGTCCGCCACCTCGCCGAAGCCATCGTAGGAGCCGACGCGGATAGGCCCGCGGCGCAATCCGCAATCCGCAATCCGCAATCCGCAATCAATCAGGGCCTCCCCCCCCTCGCCCCTACGCTTTTCCTCTTTGACGAACCGACGACCGGCCTGCACTTTGACGATGTCCGCGTGCTGCTCAAAGTCTTCCAACGATTGGTGGACGCCGGCCACTCCGTGCTCGTCATTGAGCACAACCTTGAGGTGATGAAATCCGCCGACTGGATCATCGACCTAGGCCCCGACGCCGGCGACCAGGGTGGGCAAATCGTCGCCGCCGGAACACCGGAGGAAATCGCCTCTTGTCCCGAGAGCCACACCGGCCAGGCGCTACGAACCGTGCTCCTTCTGCCAGCCGCAACCGCTTCGCCAGGCCAGCATTCGACAAGGTAGCGAAAGGCCGCGTTCGCGGCTTTCTCAAGGCAATGATCGGATAATTGCCCGCCAAAGCGACTTTCTGTTGCATTTCCCAGGCTTTACACGGGCTCGAACCTGGCTTTAGCGTTGCTTCGAGGCGGCTTTGGGGAAGCTTTGGTGTGGGTTTGGTGTAGCTTTGGGGTGGTTTTAGATAACATGAGACTGGCAGTTGGGATCTGGGAAATGCCACAACTGCCAGTTTATGAATAAGACTAACGATAAGAATACTACTACTGTTCCGCTGCAAGAAGTTTACTGAAGTAAGAGGGGGTTCTCCTCACGCTCCGTCATGACACCATTGCTCCAATCCGAACGTGAAGTCGCGTAAGTCAGTGGCGTGGAGCCACATGCGTCGCGAGATTCGAAGAGGCTCCTCAACTTCAGGCTGTTCCAGGATCGTTCGCCATAGTAGAGGGGCCTCCCTCGCGATCTTGAAACGGTCTGGACGTCGAGGCTCGTCGCATCTCAAGCAGCCAAATCGCAACAAGTTGTGCATGCGCTGGCCCTTCCGGCCAGAGCCTGCAGCAGACCCTGCTCGACCTCCCAGATGCCGTTGCGCCGCATCCTGGCGCTTGCATAAGTATCTCAAGTCGCACGCTTTGGTAATAGCGGTGGTCAAACCTGAAACCAGCCGGTGAGTGTCTCCGTAGGCCTCCCAAATCCACAGATTTGCGAGAGCCCAAGGAAGCCGCCAACCGGCAGAAGAATAAGCCGGCCTCATTGAAAAGACCCCTCTTGAGAGGTTCTATGGGTATGGGAAGGTACCAGAGTGCTACCAGGGTAATGCCGGACCACCCCGAGTGGGGTTAAGTTGGGGGGATGTATTCAGGTTACTTATGGCTGGCGGAGGGTGAGACGTTGGGAGATGGCCCCCATCATGGCTGCCTCAACCGGGTGACTGTCCGGCACTGGGACCAAGCTGGCGTCAAATGCAGCGGCCTGGCATTGGACGGGAACCGAAGGGGGAAGGGGAGTCGGTTAATTATGGGGGGGGCACCCTGCAATCTGCAATCTGCCATCTGCCACCAGTCATCTGCCGCCGCAGGCGCTCTTCGGCCTTGCCAACGGCGCTCGCCTTTCCCAATGTTGGCCCATGCAGTCACACGAACTCTTGCGCGAAGTCTTCCAGAAGTGCAGCCCCAAGCAGGTATCCGCCGAACTCGGGCTCTCGCTCTCGATGATCTACAAGTGGGCCGAGCCGGGCGACCCGACTGCCGGCAGCGGCAGCACCAACCCGCTGGACCGCATTGACGCTCTCATCAAGTGCACCGACGACTCGCGCCTCGTCCAATGGATTTGCCAGCGGGCCGGCGGATTCTTCATCCGGAATCCCAAGACCACCAACCCGCATCCCGCTTACCTGATCCCCGCCACCAATGAGATCGTGCAGGAGTTTGCGGATTTGCTCGCGGTGGTGGCGGATGCGGCGCACGACAATCAGATTACCCAGAAGGAGTCCCAGCAAATCCGCGTCCGCTGGGAAAAACTGAAGGCGGTGACGGAGACGTTCGTCGCCTGTTGCGAGGAGGGGAATTTCAGATCGTTGAAAGAGAAACAGATGGGAAGCCCGAAGCCCGAAGCTCGAAGTCCGACCACGGAAAACGGGAACGGAAGAGGCTCGCTCAATGGCTCGGCCAACTCTGGCAAAGCCGGAGACGTGAAACGGTGACGGGCGCATACTCCCTTGTGGCCTCTGATCGGACTCCAGCAGTGCGATGGCGCGGGCTGGTCTTGCTGCTCGTCGCTTTGCTCTGCGGTTTACCCTTGGTGCCTCTTAAGGCGGCCGAGGTCATCCAGGCCGACTTGTGCATCTATGGCGGGACGGCGGGTGGACTAGCGGCGGCGGTGCAAGCGGCGCGCATGGGCAAGACCGCCGTGATCGCCGAGTTCGGCAATCACCTCGGCGGGCTGACTTCGGGCGGACTCGGCGCGACTGACATTGGCAACAAGGCGGCCATCGGCGGCATCGCGCGCGAATTCTATCACCGCATCGCGCTGCATTATGCGACGAGCAACGCCTGGCGCTTCGAACAGCGCGACGAATATTTCGCCCGGCGTGGCGAACGCTCGACGGCCAGCGATCTGAGCTCCCCTATGGCTACAATGTGGACCTTCGAGCCGCACGTGGCGGAGGACATCTTCTTTCAGATGCTCACCGAAGCAAAGGTGGCCGTCTATTTCCAGCAGCGCCTGGCTTCGGTGAAGAAGGAGCGCGAGCGCATTGCGGAAATCACCATGGAGAACGGCAAAGTCTTTCGCGCCAAAATGTTCATTGATGCCACATACGAAGGGGATTTAATGGCCAAAGCGGGGGTGAACTATACCATCGGGCGCGAGGGGAACTCCCAATACCAAGAGACGCTTAACGGCATTCGGGCCGAGACACCCAAGCATCAATTCACGGTGCCGGTTGATCCCTTTCGGAAGCCCGGCGACCCCACCAGCGGGTTGCTGCCGTTCATTGCCTCGGGCGATGGCGGCACGCCCGGGGAAGGCGACGCCAGAGTCCAGACCTACAACTTCCGCCTTTGCTATACGAAGGAGACGGCGAATCGCCTGCCGCACCGAATGCCGCCAAGCTACGATCCGGCCAAATACGAATTGCTCGCCCGCTACCTCGAAGCGCTGGTTGCCGCCGGGCAGAAGCCCCAGATCGAGGAATTCTGGAACCCGATCTGGATGCCCAACGGCAAGACCGACATCAACAACAATGGCGGTTTCTCCACGGATTTCATCGGGGCGAATTACGCTTACCCCGACGCCGACTACGCCACGCGAGCCAAGATTTGGCAGTCGCACGAGGATTATACTCTTGGCTTCGTTTATTTCCTGGCGACCAGCCCTCGCGTGCCCGAGAACATGCGCACCGAGATGGGAACTTGGGGCCCGGCCAAAGATGAGTTTATGGACACGGGCAACTGGCCGCATCAGCTTTACGTGCGCGAGGCCCGCCGGATGGTATCGGATTACGTCATGACCGAGCATAACTGCCGCAGGCGCCAAGAGGCTGAGGACCCAGTGGGTCTGGCGGCTTATACAATGGATTCGCACAACTGCCAGCGCATCGTGAAGAACGGCCATGTGGAGAACGAGGGCGACGTGCAGGTCGGAGGGTTCCCACCATACCCGATTTCGTATCGTTCAATTGTGCCGAAGTGCGGCCAGTGCGAGAACCTGCTCGTGCCGATTTGTCTGTCCGCGACGCATATTGCCTATGGGTCGATCCGCATGGAGCCGGTGTTCATGATCCTCGGCCAATCGGCCGCAACCGCCGCCGCCCTGTCAATCGAAGGCAAGACTTCGGTACAACTGCTCCGCTATGATACCCTCCGCGCGCGCTTGGCTGCGGATAAGCAGGTGCTAGAGTGGGGAGCGCCGACATCATCCAGCAAGGCGCCAGAAACAGGAGCGGGCGGCGCAAATCCGAAGCCCGAAGGCGGAAGGCCGAAGGAAATCCGAAGTCAGAAGGCCGAATCCAAAGCCGCCCCTGCGCAGTAGCAACCTTGAGGTTCAAGCCGTCTTCGGATTTCCGGGCTGCTCGCCGCATTCACCTGTGAACCAGCCAGACCCTCGCGCAGCCCCATTCTCCCAGCCCGGCGGCGTCACTTTCTTGACCTGCCATCGCCCGGTAGTAAGCTGCCGCCGGAAACCATGAGCACGCAGTCCATCCATCTCAGTCCCGAAGCCCAGGCCACTCTGCCGCGGCATGTGGCGATCATCATGGACGGCAATGGCCGATGGGCCAGGCAGCGGCATCTGCCGCGCATCGAGGGCCATCGCGCGGGGGCGGAATCGGCGCGTGTCATCATCCGCACGGCGGGCGAACTGGGGATCAAGTATCTGACGCTCTACGCGTTCTCGGTCGAGAACTGGAACCGGCCAAAGAAAGAGGTTGATGCGCTGATGAAGTACCTGGTGCATTATCTCAAGACCGAGACACCCGAACTGAACAAGAACAATGTGCGGCTGGAAGTCATCGGCCAGATCTACCGGCTGCCGGAGGGGGTGCAGGAGCACCTGAAGAAATCCATCGCCACCCTCTCGAAGAACAACGGACTGACGTTGATCATGGCGCTGAGCTATGGCGGGCGAACGGAGATCGTCGATGCCGTCCGAAATATCGCCAAGAAGGTGAAGGCGGGGGAGCTTGACCCGTCCGACATCACGGAACAAGTGTTCGCCCAGCACCTCTACACTCGCAACGTGCCGGACCCCGATGTGCTGATTCGAACCAGCGGGGAGATGCGGGTGAGCAATTTTCTGTTGTGGCAGATTTCCTACACGGAGCTGGTGGTGACGCAGACGCTGTGGCCGGACTTCCGCAAACTGCAATTCTATGCTGCGATCGAAGAATACAATCAGCGGCACCGCAGGTTCGGCGGTTTGTGATTTATGGCTTGTGATTTGCCTTTTACGCGGCACATGTGGTATTGTCGGCGCTCGTAAATCCCAGGTCGTAAATCGTATATTCTCTCGACATTTCGACTCTCCCCGCTACCCTCAGCCCAGCATGCCTGACGCAGCCGGGTCAATACCGCCGCCCCTTTCGAAGGCCAAAATCTTTTTGCGCCGGCTGACCAGCTTTGTGGTGCTCTGGACGATTGTCCTCACGGCTTTGTTTTCAAGCAACCGGTTGGTGTCGGACTACGTCTTCCTTTTCATCATGGTTTTTCTCGCGGTGACGGGGCTGGCTGAGTTTTACGGACTGGCGGCGCAGCGGGGTCTGGTGTGCTTTGAGCGTTGGGGGATTCTTGGCGGCATGCTGTTGATGGTGGGGACGTTCCTGAACCTGACCGGGCAGTTGGGGACTTCCGGGTCGCCCGCGCGAGTGAATGATTTCGAGACCAGTTTCATCATTTTGTTCGTGCTAGGTTTGTGCCTGCGGCAGTTCTTCTCGCGCAGCGCCACGACGGGGATGGCGGCGATTTCCACGACGCTCTTCGGCTTGATGTACGTGCCCTGGCTGCTGAACTTTATCCAGAAGATCAATTTCTTCCCACACGTCGAGGGCCACTACTACCTGCTTTACTTTGTCCTCATCACCAAATTCAGCGATAGCGGGGCTTACGTCGTAGGTTCGCTGATCGGGCGACACAAGTTGATCCCGCGCATCAGCCCGGGCAAGACGTGGGAAGGCGTCGCGGGGGCCATCGTGATCTCGACGTTGGCCAGCCTGCTCTTCGTGCATTTCCTGGGGGAGAAGATGGCCGGTATGAATTGGACGCACGCGGTTATCCTAGGAGTGCTCCTGGGAACTTGCGCCGTGGTGGGGGATCTGATCGAGTCCATCTTCAAACGTGAAGCTGGAGCCAAGGATTCGGGCCGGTTTTTCCCGGGCATCGGCGGCATCCTCGACTTGGTGGACAGCCTGTTGTTTAATGCGCCGATCATGTATCTATACCTGCGGCATGTCCTGACAGCACGGTAATCGCAAATCGTAAATCCCAATGCGTAACGTCGTTCTCCTCGGCAGCACCGGCTCCATCGGCACTAGCACCATCAAAGTGGCGGAGGATCTGCCGGATAAGATCCGTCTGCTCGGGCTGGCTGCGGGCAACAATGTGGAGTTGCTTCTGGAGCAGACCCGCAAGCATCGGCCCGAGGTCATCTCCATTGCTGACCCGGCGAAGGCACGGGAATTGCGCGATACTCTTGGGACGAGCACCGAGGTTCTTTCCGGGCCTGAGGGCCTGCTGAAGCTGGCCACACTGGTTGGAGCGGATACGGTGCTGATCGCCATCGTGGGCACCGCCGGTTTGCAGCCGGCGCTGGCGGCAATTCGCGCGGGCAAAGATATTGCCGTGGCTTCCAAAGAAATCCTGGTCATGGCGGGCGAAATCGTCATGCGCGAAGCCCGCGAACATGGCGTGAAGGTGCTGGCCGTGGACAGCGAGCACTCGGCGATCTTCCAATGTCTGGACGGCAAGTCGGCCGCGTCGATTCGACGGCTATGGCTTACGGCATCCGGGGGCCCTTTCCGCACTACGCCCAAAGAGGAGTTTGCCGCTATCACGGTCGAGCGCGCCTTGAAGCATCCTTCCTGGGTCATGGGCCGCAAGATCACCATTGATTCGGCCACGCTCTTCAACAAGGGGCTGGAGATGATTGAAGCGCGCTGGCTGTTCGACGTGGAAATGGGCCGCGTATCTGTGGTGGTGCACCCCCAGAGCGTGGTGCATTCGATGGTGGAGTTCGTCGATGGCTCGATACTGGCGCAGCTTTCCACGCCGGACATGTGCCTGCCAATCCAATATGCCCTGACCTACCCTGACCGGGCACCCAGCCAGCGGGTGCATACCAGCCTGGCTAAACTGGGCGCGTTGACGTTTGAGGAGCCTGACCCTGGGCGATTCCCGGCGCTGGACCTCGCGCGCCGGGCCGGCGACGTGGGCGGCACATTGCCGGCGGTGCTCAATGCGGCGAACGAGATCGCGGTCGAGGCGTTTGTGAACCGGCGGATCAGCTTCCTGGACATCTCTGCCCTGGTAAGGCGCACCATGGACCGCCATCAGACGGTGCCGCACCCCACCTTGCAGCAGATACTCGAAGCTGACGCCTGGGCACGGATCGAAGCCGCGTCGCGCCGATAGCCGAGAGGCGGGGCAGGGGGGAGCCAGCCTGGTTGGAGGGGTTCGAGGATGCGACGGTATTGCAGGCGTGTTGCCAGCGCATTGCTAGCGCGTTGCTAGCGCGTTGCTAGCGTGTTGTGACGACGGGGCTTCGAAGGAGTCTCGATGGGGCTTCGATGGGGTTTCGAAGGGATTCTGCTCTCTTTTCCCCTCTTCCTCGCCGCTTCTCGCATCCCCTCCCCACTATAGTGACGCCGCTGCCCCCGGCCAATTTACGTCCATTCCGCGTCCTGCTTTCGGCCCCTCCAACAATTAACTGGCATAAGCGCCGAGTCCGGCTACGTTCTTATTACCGAATATGTGGTTCTTGAACATTATCTATGTGGTCCTCGCGGTGCTGTTGCTCTTTGGCGCCGCGGTCTTTGTCCACGAATACGGGCATTATTGGATGGCGCTGCGCTGCGGACTGAAGATTGAGGGCTTTTCGATCGGGTTTGGGCCGAAGATCGTAACCTGGATGCGCGACGGTGTGGAATGGTCATGGCGCTGGATTCCTGCGGGCGGCTTCGTCAAGTTGCCCCAAATGGTCACATCTGAGACGCTGGAAGGCAAAGCGGATCAAGCGGCGGAGCAATTGCCCCCGGCTTCGCCGTGGTCGAAGATCCTGGTTGCCTTTACCGGGCCGTTTATGAACGTGGTGTTTGGGATTGCCATCGCCTTCTTGCTGTGGGGGGTGGGAATGCCCGTGCCGATCAACCCGCCCATTATTGGCTATGTTGACCCGGGCTCGCCGGAGGCGAAGCTAGGCATCCTGCCGGGCGACGAAATTCAGTTCGTGGATGGCAAGGCGATCACGTCGTGGCGAGACGTGCAGGAAACGAGCATTCTGGCGCGCGGCACCAACCTGGCGGTGGTCATCGCACGTCCCGGCAAGTTCACGAACACGTTTGAGCTTACGACCGTCGTCAGCGAGTCACTGGGCCTCAAGATTCTCAATCTCGATCCGCGCGATCACCCGGTTGTTAAGCGAGTTCTCTCCGGCAGCGCGGCGGAGGCGGCGGGGCTGAAGGACGGCGACGAAGTTCTCATGTTCGCCCAGGTCCCGCTATTCGGCTCGGACCAATTCATCAGGCTCATCCAGAAGTGCCCCGGCGAGACTAAGGACATCGTCATCAAGCGCGACGGCCAACGCCAGTCGCTGAAAGTGACTCCGCGCATGGACTCCAGCGCCAAAATCGGCCGCATTGGCGCTGAGATCGGCACGGGCAAACCGATTTACAGGATCGAACATATTCCGCCCTGGACTCAGATCAGCGAGGTCATTGACCGCACCGTCGGCACATTCACCGCGCTGATTCACTCGAAACAGACGGGAGTCGGGTTGAAGGATCTGAGCGGCCCGCCAGGCATTCTGGCGCTACTGGCCGCCTACGTGAACACGGATTGGCGGCTGGCTTTGAGCTTCCTTGTGCTGCTCAACATCAACCTGGCCATCATCAACCTTTTCCCCATGCCTGTGCTCGATGGCGGCCACATCGCGATGGCGCTGGTGGAACGACTGTTCGGCCGGCCGCTGCCTTATCGCCTGGTGGAATACACTACTACTGCCTTTGCCGTCCTGCTCATCAGTTTCATGTTGTATGTGTCGTTTAACGACGTGCGCCGCTTCTCACTTTTCCGCTCCATGTTCAAGCAGGAGGTCACGATCGAGAAACAGGATAGTGCATCCGCACCCGCTGGTGGCCGCTGAACATGCTCAGGTACTGCGAGTCTCCTTACTATTTGCGCCGCCGCCGCACCCGCGAAGTGATCGTCGGCGACCCCCGGCAAGGGGGGGTCATCATTGGCGGCAGCCATCCCATCGTGATGCAGTCCATGATCACCTGCGACACGATGGACACCGCCGAGTGCGTGAAGCAAACGCTGGACCTGGTGGCCGTTGGCTGCCAGATCGTGCGCATCACGGCCCCAACGGTGAAGGATGCGGCCAACCTGAAGAGCATTGTGGCCGAACTGCGCGCACGCGGGTGCCGTGTGCCGATTGTGGCCGACATCCATTTCAAGCCGGATGCGGCCCTCGAAGCAGCGAGATGGGTGGAGATGGTCCGTATCAACCCGGGCAATTACGCCGACTCCAAGAAGTTCGCGATCAAGGAGTACTCGGACGAACAGTACGCCGCCGAGCTGGGGCGCATTGAGGAGAAGTTCACGCCATTGGTGAGACTCTGCCGGGAGCTGGGTCGCGCTTTGCGCATCGGCACCAACCACGGTTCACTCAGCGACCGCATCATGAACCGCTTCGGGGACTCCCCGCTCGGCATGGTGGAGAGCGCGCTCGAGTTTGCCCGCATCGCCCGCAAGCACGACTTCCATAACTTCAAGTTCTCGATGAAGTCGAGCAACCCCAAGATCATGATCCAGTGCTATCGGCTGCTCGTGGGGCGGCTGGAGCAGGAAGGGCCTGACTGGAATTATCCGATTCACCTGGGAGTAACTGAAGCCGGTGAAGGCGAGGACGGGCGCATCAAGAGCGCTATCGGCATTGGGTCGTTATTGTGCGATGGATTGGGTGACACCATCCGGGTCTCGCTGACGGAAGATTCACCGCGGGAGATAGAAGTGTGCCGCGATTTGCTGGCGCAAGTCCCCGCTCTCAGTGTGGAATGCGGAATGCGGAATGCGGAGTTGCCTGCCAACTGGCCCTTCGACCCATTCTTCTACGCGCGTAGGCACACACCCGAGATAGAACTTAACGGGGGCGTCGCGTGCGGTGGCGAGCAAACTGTACGGGTGGTGGTAACGCGCGCTACGTGGGACAAGGTCGCGCGCAAGCTTAACCCCAAAGCCGATGTTAAGCCCGAGGCGATTTACGAGGACCTGAATGTCTGCGAGATCGACCCGACCCGGGAGTTCGAGGTGAATTGCGACACCCAGCTTGTGACCGTGAAGGACGGCATCCCCTTGCCGGCCATTGCGGCGTTCCGCTTGCTCGCAGCGCAACTGAAACGGTTGGGACGTAGCAATCCTATTCTCCTGAAGGACTGCCTTGAATTCAGCCCGACGCCGCTGGAGCCGAAGATCGCCTTGTTGCGCGCTGCGGCGGTCATCGGTGCGCTGCTGGCCGATGGGATCGGCGACGCGATCCTGGTTCGGAGCGAGGCCGGGGCTGGCCAGTCCTTGCGCCTGGCTTACAACATCCTGCAAGCAGCGGGTTGCCGGTCCTTCAAGACTGATTACGTCGCCTGCCCCTCATGCGGTCGCACGCTCTTCAACCTCCAGACTGTCACCGGCCGGATTAAGGCTCGCACGGATCATCTCAAGGGGGTGAAGATTGCGATCATGGGCTGCATCGTGAATGGGCCGGGCGAGATGGCGGATGCGGATTTCGGCTATGTAGGCGGGGCACCCGGCAAAATCAACCTCTACGTCGGCAAGACGGCGGTTAAATTCAATATCCCCGAAGCGGAAGCCGTGGACCGCTTAGTTGACCTCATCCGGGAGCACGGCAAGTGGGCCGAGCCGGCAGCCAAAGCCCCGGGCGCCGAGAGCTTGTCAAGCTGTCAGGCATGACCGGCGGAGCGGGTTGCCTCCAGCCGCATCTACCCTTCAGCACAGATTCGGTCTTCTTTGAATAACTGACGGACCTTTGCGATCAGCCCGAGGCAGGGGCACGGTGGAGCAGCCGTTGGCTGGCGCAAGATACCACGGGAGTATGAGCGGAATACAAGCGGATTACGAGCGCTACACAAGAGGGAATCTCCCATGCACGTGGCTAGCTCCTGGCTTGTATCGCGCGGGCCGGAAAGTGGCCTTCCCGGTCACCCCGGGGTTCAGTCCTATAGTCTGAGTCTGCCAACCGCCAACAGAATCCCATGCAGGAGCGCGTAGGGATTGGGTGGGCAACCTGGAATATAGACATCCACCGGGATGACCTTATCCACGCCGCCGAGGCTGGCGTAGTTCTGGCCGAAGATGCCGCCGCTGCAGCCGCACGCGCCCACGGCTACCACCAATCGCGGCGCCGGTGTGGCATCATAGGTCTTGCGCAGCGCCATTTCCATGTTGCGCGTAACCGGGCCGGTCACCAGGAGCATGTCGGCGTGGCGCGGCGAGGCAACGAAGTGAATCCCGAACCGCTCGACGTCATAAACCGGGCTGTTCAGCCCCACGATTTCCAGCTCGCAACCGTTGCACGAGCCGGCATCGACTTCGCGGATGTGTAGGGAACGGCCTAGCACTTCGTTCGCACGTGCCTTGAGTTCCGCGCCGATAGCATCAAGGGAGGGCAGTTGAGGTTTGACGTTTGAGGGTTGAGGGTCCAGGAGCTTCTCCTGCGCGCGGCTAGGGCTGAGTTCATACGTCGCCGTGGTCACCAAATCCGCTTTGTGTCGGGTGGCCAGTTCGCGAACATTGGTCATCCGAATGGCCGGATCGGCCTCCGCGCACAAACCGCAGAACGTGCATTTGCCCAAATCCAACTTCACCGCGCGCGTCCCGCCACCATCCTCGCAAGCCAGCGCGCCAGTTGGGCAAGCAGCCGCAGCCGGCCGGGCGTCCCGCCAATTGGCGAAGTCGATTTCCGGGCGCCCGCGCGCCTGGCTCGACATTTCGACCGGCACCAGCGGGTAATCCGTCGTAACGATGCCAGTCGCTAGACTCTTGCGTAGGATCTCGAACATAGGCGGCGGGTCAGCGGTCGGTGCCCGAATAGGACAGGTTGAAGCTCTTGTTCACCACAGGAAAATCCGGGATGATATTGCCGAGGATGGCCTCGCTCAGCGCGGGCCAATTCTGCAACGACGGGTCTTTGATCTTGCAGCGGGCCAGGCGGCCGGCCTCGTCCGTGCGAATCCAGTGGAATATCTCTCCGCGCCACCCTTCCACGTAGCCAAGCGCAACCTGGTTGGCGGGCAGAGTGGGCACAGCCACCCGTGTCAGGCCGCCGGGCAACGTTGCTATAACTTGCTGGATGATGGCGAGAGCCGCTTGCACTTCGTCGATGCGCACCTGCATCCGCCGCAGGACATCGCCCTCGCGATAGACCGGCACTGTGAAGCTCAAGCCATCGTAGGCTGCGTGCGGGAAGTCGCGCCGCAGGTCACGATCGATTCCAGACGCGCGCCCTGCAATGCCAACCACGCCGAGATCGCGCGCGGTTTCAGGCTTAAGGACGCCGGTGGTTTCAAATCGGTCGCGCGTAGAGGAGGATTCGCGGATCATGCCAACCAGCGAATCGAACTCGGGCCGCAGCTCGACGATAAAACGGCGGATGGCTTCGATTTGTGCGGCGTCCCAATCGGAACGGACGCCACCGAGCGCAGCCATTCCCCGCAGGAGGCGGTTGCCGGTGAGTTGGTCGTTCAGACGCAGGACGCGTTCCTTGAGCCGCAAGGCGTGAGCGTTGGCCACAACGAAGGCCACGTCGGTTGCCATCGCGCCGATGTCCGCGATATGATTGTAAATTCGCTCCAGTTCGAGGCAGACCGTCCGCAGCGCGCGCCCGCGCGGCGGCGCTTCAGCGTCGGCAAGCCGCTCGACCGCATGGCAGAAGGCGGTCGCGTGGGCAAAGCTGGAATCGCCGGAAATGCTCTCCGCCAGCCGGACACCGTGGGTCACCGGCATGTTCTCGAACAACTTCTCGGTGCCTTTGTGCGTGTAGAAGAGCCGGATTTGCAGATAGAGCACCGGCTCGCCCGCCACACTGAAAAGGAAGTGGCCCGGCTCGATGATACCCGCATGGACCGGCCCCACCGGGACCTGGAACACTCCTTCGCCCTCGACTTCACGGAACTTATGCCGTTCGCCGGTGAATGGCGGCAAAACGGTGTGCAAATCGAAGTCCTTCCGCAACGGATACACTTCCGGCCAGTCATCATGCAGCGCGCAGCGGCGGGGATTGGGATGGCCCTCGAGCTTGAGGCCAAACATATCCTGTATTTCGCGTTCCTGCCAGTTGACGGCGGGCAAAGCGTTAGTAAGCGACGTAAACTGGGGCTGCGCCGCGGACACCGGTACGCGCAGAATGAAGAACCCGTGCGCCGCATCCAGCGCAAACACGTAATAGAGGTGAAACGCGCCGTCCTGCGCGCGGGCATCGTCGGCGAAGAGGCTGACCAGCCGCCCATTCCACTTCTTGTAAAGCTGCGCGCAGAAGCCAGGGACCAGTTCCATCCGGGCCTGGAAATACACCTCGTTGGGGCGGGGCGCCACTACGGCCGCGATTCGCGCGTCAAAGCGCGCGGTTAAATCAGCCAGGATCGGTTGCAGAGTGGGCAGAATATTCATGGCGTCCCTCTAAGGATATTGACAGACTTTTGCACAAGATCAAACAGGGGCGCAGGCAACCAGAAGCCGAAGCTAATCACCACGGCAGCCACCAGTACCATCGCCCCCAGTTTCCATGGGCATTCCACAGCTCTCGGCGCAATCTCCGGCGCCGCGCCCAGGTTCATTTTGGACATGTGCAGAAGGAAGCCGACGAAGATGGTTACCAGGCCAAGGACGAAGAGGCCGGCTGCCCAGCCGCGATCGGCCGCCAGCGCCCCGCTCAGCGCCGTAAACTCGCTTTGGAAGATGCTGAAGGGAGGCGTACCGGTCACCGCGAACGTGGCCAGCAGGAACAAGCCGCCCGTCCAGGGGAGCGTGTGAATGACCCCGTGCACTTTACGGAAGTACGGGGAGCCGAAGTGCTGTTGCACGTTCCCGGCGGAGAAGAACATGAGCGGCTTGGTCACTCCGTGAAAGAGCATGTGCAGCACCGCGCCCAGTACGCCCAGCGGCCCGCCAAAGCCGAGCGCCGCGACCATGATGCCCGCATGGTCAATGCTCGAATACGCCAGCAGCCGGCGGAAATTCCGTTGCACGAGCACGAAGGGAGCTGCCAGCAGAATCGAGAATACCCCGAAGCCCACCAGCAGCGCGCTGGGGAACTCATGCCCCAGGCACTTCTCGGCCAGCACGTCGAAGCGCATGATGGCATAGATGGCACAATTGACGAACGCGGCCCCCAGCAGCGTCGCTGCCGGCACTGGCGCCTCGGCGTAGGCGTCCGGCTTCCAGGTATGCATCGGCGCCAACCCCGCCTTTGTGCCATAGCCGAGCAGCACCATCACAAAAGCCAGCCGCATCGCGGTGGGATTGAACTTGTCCGCAATTTCGACCAGCACGGACCAGCTCATTCCCTGCCCGGCGTGCTCGCCCAGCACGCCGACGGCGGAGGAATACGTGATCACGGTCCCGAACAGGGCGAGTGAAATGCCGACGCTGCCGATGATGATGTATTTCCAGCCGGCCTCGAAGGATGTCTTCTGGTTGTAAAAGGTGACCAGCAACACGGAAGCCAATGTTGTGCTTTCAATGGCTACCCACATCACGCCCAGGTTATCCGCCAGCGGCGCCAGCAGCATCGCGCACACGAACAACGGAGTCAGCACATAGTAATGCCGCAGTTGCAGCTCGGTGATCCGGCCCTCGCTCAGGTCGCGCCGGAAATAGCCCACGGCGTAGATGGCGCAGACCAGCGCCACGAAAGCCGTCAGCCCAATCACCAGCGCGCTCAGGGCATCGGCACGGAGAAATCCATTGAGCGTGGTCACCGCGCCATGCTCTCCCAGAGCTGCCACCTCCAGACCAAGGCCAATCGCCAGTGCCGCGACGATCGCGAAAGCCAGCAGGTTAAGCCGTTCCCACCAGATGCGGGAACGAGTGGCAAAGCAAAGCAGCCCTGCCGACAGTGGAACAAGCAACAGGAGCGTTAAGACCATGGCGTGCTCCTCTCTTCGAGTGTTGTGACGAAGCAACTCATGGCACTGCCTCGCCCCCAATAATCCCCGCCGCCCGTTGCATCACAAACCGAAGCGGCGCAGGCAGCCATACGCTGAATACCACCAGCGCGCCGAGCATCAGCCCCATCGCCGGGACACCATCCCAGGGCGCGGCGTCGCTGGTCCGCGCGATCTTTGGCACTCCCAGTAGAATGCGCGTGAGTTGATAAAGTATGCCGCAGAACGCCCCCAGCAGCGCCAGCAGCACAATTGTGCTAACGATGGAATGACCGGCCGCAAAGCCGCCGTTCAAAATGGTCAGCTCGCTGAAGAACAGGCCAAACGGCGGCAGCCCCGTCGCCGCCACCGCGGCCAATCCCATGCAGACCACCGTCGCCGGCAGCATCTTCACCATGCCGGGACCGATTAACCGCATCTGCAAGGTGTGGCAGGTCTGGTGGATGTTGCCCGCGGCAAAGAACAACACCGGCTTAGTCAGGGCATGGTAGCCCATGTGCAGCAATGAGCCCCAGATGGTCACCGGCGAATTCAAGCCAAAGCCGACGCAGATCAGGCCGATGTGCTCAAGGCTGGAGTACGCCAGGAGCCGTTTCAGGTTGGTCTGGACAAGGATGAATGGAGCCGCCAGGCACATTGACCCCAGCCCGAAAACCAACAGGAGCGTCCGGCTGAAGCCCGAGCCCAGGCAGGCCGTCGTGAGAATGTGAAACCGCAGCAGCGCGTAGAGAGCGACCTTGAGCGAGACACCCGAAAGCATCGCGCTGGTAGGCGACGGCGCTTCACTGTGGGCATCCGGAAGCCACGTATGCATGGGAGCCAGGCCGGCTTTTGTGCCGTAGCCCACGAGCACGAACACGAACGCCAGCTTGATCATGCGGGGGTTGAGTTGCCCGGCCATGGACATCAGGTAGGACCAGTTGAAACTGGGCAGTGCCGTGGACTTCTGGTCGATGGCAGCCGCGTAAGTGAACACCGTGCCGAACAGCGCCAGGGCCAGGCCCAGGCTGCCCAGGATCACATATTTCCAGGCCGCTTCGAGGGACGTGTTGCGGTTATACAACGCCACCAGCAGCACGGAGGATAGAGCCGTCGCTTCCAGAGCGAACCACATCACGCCCAGGTTGTTGGCGAGCACCACCAGGAACATGCCGGCGGTGAATAGCGGCGTGAGCACGAAGAACTCCTTCACCCGCCCAGGCGTCACCACTCCTGCCGCCAGGTCCCGCTGAAAGTACCGCCCCGCATAGAGGGATGAGCCCAGCGAAACCACCGAGATCAGCAACACCATCCACACGCTCAAGGCGTCGGCCCGAAAGAACTCTTCCCACTGCGTGACGACGTGGGGCGGCGCTTGCAACTGCCGGAGCAAATCCACACCGAGCGCTAGTGTGGTGCCGAAGGCGACCACATTCACGAATGCCATGATGCGGGGCGACCGCGCCAGCAGGCAACCCAACGCCGCCGCCGCCGGCGCCACCAATATGGGAACCAGCAGCATCATCCTTTCAACTGGCTCAGCTTGCTGACGTCCATCGAGGCAAAGGTCTCCCGGATGCGGTAGACCAGAAGGCCCAGCACCATGACTGCCACCATCACGTCGAAGAAGATTCCCAACTCCACCACCAGCGGCATGCCATAGGTCGTCAGCGCCACCGCCGCGAGCATCACGCCATTCTCCACTGTCAACAGCGCCAGCACCTGGCTGATGGCTTTGCGTCGGTTGATCATGAGGAAGAACCCGGTCAGCAGGAGTGTGATGGCGACCCCCAGCGTGTTATTGCCCAGCCGTTCGAGAGTGGTGAACGGCCGCGCGACAATGTAGCCGAGCAGCGTGAATCCCCCGCAGAGCAGCATGGAGGCGGAGGAATTCAGCAGCGGCGCGATTTCCTGCTCGATTTGAATGCGCCGCACCTGCCGGTTCAGCAGCCACGGCAAAAAGAACACCTTGCCTGCCAGCGTCAGACCCGCGACCCAATACACATGGGTGGCATTGTGAAAAAACGCGATGAGGGCCGCAATGGCGGCAAGCATCAGCGACTGCAGCGCGAACAGCCGGATGTTGGTGAGCAACATCCCCTGTACCACCATAAGCAGTTGGATGACCAGCATCCCGGCGGCCAATAGCGTGATGCACTGGGTGGCAAGTTCAGATTGCACGGGGTTCATATCATTGGAACAGGAACGTGGAGAGCAGCGCCAGCGCAGCCAGGATGAAGGCGGCGCTCAGCAGATCCGGCACCCGGAACAGGCGCAACTTGGCGTTGGAGGTCTCTACCAGCACCACCGCGCCCGCGAGAACCAGCAGCTTGGCAATAAACCAGAGCAACCCCAACCCTAGTGCAGCAGCGCCCACATCCGTCGCAATGCCGATCGGGAAGAAGATGTTCACCAGCAGCGCCATCAGCACGAGCTGTTTGACCGAGGCGCTCCATTCAATCAGCGCCAGATACCGGCCCGAGTATTCGAGGAGCATCGCCTCGTGAATCATCGTCAGCTCCAAGTGCGTTGCTGGGTTATCGACGGGGAGGCGGCCCGTTTCGGCCAGCAGGACGATGAACAGTGCGGCGAAGGCCAGCACGTGCGCAGGGTTCAGCAATCGCCCGGTCGGTCCCTGGGCTGCAAGTAACATTTGGCTGAGGTTGGTTGAGCCCGCGGTGATGGCGACCGTGAAAATTGCCAGCATCAGCGCCGGTTCGGCAATCGCGGCGATAGTCATCTCGCGGCTGCTGCCCATCCCGCCAAAAGCGCTGGCCGGGTCCAGCCCGCCCAACGCCAGGAAGAAACGTCCCAGAGCCAGCAACCCGACGAAGGCCAACACCCCGCCGAACAGGCTTAGTGGCGCCGAGACGTTCACCAGCGGCATCATCAGCCCAGCCAGCAGCGTGGAGGTGAACAGCACATAAGGCATGGCCCGGAAGATCCAGGATGCGTGCTCGGAGATGACCATGTCCTTGCGCAGGAACTTCACGAGATCAAAATACGGCTGCCAGATGCGCGGCCCGCGACGGTTTTGCAGCTTCGCCTTCCAGTTCCGGATGCAGCCGCTGATCAACGGCGACAAAGCCAGTAGGAGGAGCGTTTGCAATAGAATGGCCAGAAAGTCGTTCATAGCGCAAACAGCAGCAACAGCAGCAGCGTGATGAAGATATAAATCAAGTAGGCCTGAATGCTCCCGGCCTGCAACGCGCGCATCCGCCGCGACAGGCCCAGGATCGTCCGGTTCAGCGGACGGTAGAGGCGCGTAACGAATGCCTCCTCAATGTGGCTCTCAAAGTGTAGCGTCTTGGCGAAATAGGGCGAGTAGTCATACTCTCGCTGCACCTCCCGCCGGGGCCGGAAGAGCGCCTTGAAAATCATGCGGATCGGCTTCGAGAAGCCGGTCGCGGTATATTCCATCTGCGGCGTGAGCCCTCGCAGACCGCAATCCCAGGTCGGCCCGATGCGCACTTTAGTCCGCCAACCGAAGAACAACCACAGCACCAGTGGTATTGGCAGCAGGCAGATCCCCATCAAAGCGATGCCAAGCGTGGAGACTGTCCCTCCCATCTCCTTCGCGCTACCCAGCACCCAGCCATCGGCCTGGATCAGATAGGCAGGCAGCGGCTGGCCGAGGAGCTGTTGCGTGAGCGGGGCCAGCAGCGTTAGGAATAAGGTCGGGAAGAGTCCGAGGAACACGCACGCAGCCGTCAGCAGCCCCATACCAAGCAGCATGGTCGGAGAGGCCTCGTGCGCTTGGGCCGCCTGCTCGCTGCGCGGCTGGGCCAGGAACGTAATGCCGAAGGCCTTCACAAAGCACGCCGCGGCCAGCGCGCCCGTCAACGCCAGCATCGCGCCGCTGAGAGGGAACATTAGCCGCACCAGGCTGTCGGTCGTCCCGAAGCCTTGGAGCAAAGACTGGTAGGTGAGCCATTCGCTGACAAACCCATTGAGCGGCGGCAGCGCCGAGATGGCCACCGCCCCGATCAGGAAGAAGAACGCCGTCTTCGGCATCCGTTTGATCAGCCCGCCCATCTTCTCCATATCGCGCGTGTGCGTCGAGTGCAGGATGGCGCCTGCTCCCAGAAAGAGCAGCGCTTTGAATATCGCGTGGTTGATGGTGTGGTACAAGCCGGCAATGAGCGCTAGCGCTGCAAGCATCGGGTGGTGGGTATGCAGGAACATCAAGCCCGCGCCCAGCCCCATCAGGATAATGCCGATATTCTCGATGCTGTGATAAGCCAGCAGGCGCTTCAGGTCGTGCTCCATCAGCGCGTAGAGCACGCCCAGCACGGCGGAGATGGTCCCAATCGTCAGGATCGTTACGCCCCACCAGTTCGGCGGCGTGCCCATAAAATCAAAGAGCACTCGCGTTAGTCCGTAGATGCCGGTCTTGATCAGCACGCCGGACAGAAAGGCCGAGACGTTGCTGGGCGCGACCGGGTGCGCCTCGGGCAGCCAGACGTGCAGCGGCACGATGCCCGCTTTGATGCCAAAGCCAAATAGGAACAGCAGAAACGCCGCGTCGCGCCGACCCGGGGACATCGTCGCCCCAATTGTGCGGAACGTGTCGAAGCTGTAACCGCTCGGGCTCTGGCCGCCAGCGGCTTGGAAGAGCAGCAGGAAGCCGAGGATTAGGCAGCCGGTGCCAATATGCGACATGATGAAGAAGATCACGCCGGCGCTGCGCGTTTCGCTCTTCTCATGCTCGAAGCTAACCAGGCAATACGCCGTCAATGCCATGATCTCCCAGCAAATGAGGAAGAAGAATGCATTCGAGGCGGTGAACACCAGCGTCGTGGCCAGCAGCAGGGTATTGAAGAAGGCCGCCAGCACGCCGACACTCTTCCGCCCATAGAAGCCCCGCACATAGCCGAAGGAATACACCGATACCGCCAGCGCCAAGAATGAGACAATGATCACGAAGAAAGCGCTCAGCGGGTCAAGCTTGACCGTGAGCTGTAGATAAGGAACCAGCGGCGGCCACAACGCGAAAGCTCCCCCGTCATCTCCCGGCCCGAAGATCAGCGCAGTTACCCCTGCGCCGATCCCGAAGAGCCCGGCCAGCGTAGCGCACCCAAACCCGACCAGGTTGGCGATTCGTTCGTGGCGCAGCGCCAGCAAACTCGCCACCGTTCCGACGCCATAAACGCACAAAGCGATTTGCAGCAGGAGGGTGGGAGCGGGCAGTTCCATTGCGTATTACCGCGAGGTGGCCGCCGTAAGCAGGCGCTCCGGAAACTCCGGAAGCCGCAAAGCCGGGTGATTCCGCACCTGGATCATGCCCGCCGCGCTGCCTCCTGACTTCGGCTTTAGGACTTCGGTCTTCTTCGTCATGCCTGCCGCATCCTGATGTTCCCGAGCACGGTCAGGATAGCTTCGGCATTCTCCGCCGCACGAAGCTGGGCCAGGACCCCAGGTTGTTGACCCAACCGTGCGAGGCTGGCTAGCAACTGCAAATATCCGGCGGCATCGGTTGCGGGGACAGCAAGGAGGAAAATGAACTGCACCGGCCGCGAACTCTTGGGACCCCACACAATCGGCGCCGGTGTGCGTCCGAAGGCAAATTGCAGCCGTTTTGCCCCGCTCAGGCGCGCGTGCGGAAACGCCAGGCCGCAATCGAGCGCCGAATTGGTGAGCAACTCCTGGTTGAGCGCGGCTTGGTAGAACGGCAGGACGTCCGGCACTCCGCCTTCACGGTGCAAAAGCTGGCTCAACTCACTAATGATCCCCGCCGTGTCGCCTTCTCGCAGCCGGAGCACAATCAACGCCGGCTGGGTGTAGTCGGCCAGCGACGCCGGTACGGCAACATTGATAGTAGCTTCAGAAATCATGAATGGGTTCGGATACCGCCAACCGATAGCCCGAGACTCGAGGTTCGAACCTCAGTTCGTCGCTTCAATGCCCGGCTCGGCGCGCGCGATCAGGCCACGGCCGCCAAAGCCCGGCGTTTTCGGGGCTTGGCCGGTGCTTTCGCAGCAGGCTTCGCCGCCTCCACCTTCTTGAGGAACTCGGCTTCCGCCGGGTCCGGCAGGTAGAGATAACGACCGCACGATTCGCAGAGCTGGACGTCCTCGTCGCGCATCAGAACGGTGATCTGGCCTATGGGCACATGCATGTGGCAACCGCCGCATACCTGGTTGCGCACGACCGCAACGCCTTTCTTTCCCCGAACACGCAGCCGGTCATAGTGGCCCATGATGGGCTGCGGTATATTGCCGCGCAATGCGGCGGTCTGCGCTTCAACGTTCTTTGCGGTGGTTTCTCCAAAGTCCAGCGCTTGGAGCTTCAATAGGTTCTGCAAAACAATGTTCATAGGGGTATGGGGAGTGTTAGCTGCATACGGATGTGAGCGGGTAAGCCACAATTTCATATAATGCCAGTCCGCCAGATTTGCAAGCCTCAAATTCTTAGGAAAGCGGACACGGTGCGAAGGGAACTGGCACCGGTATTCCTCCCCGCCGGTGCCAGTTCCCGTGTGCTATGACGACGCGTTGATGCGTGTCATGTCCCTTCCTTCGTGATTAGCGCTTGCGCGAGCCGCGCTTGCCGGCCTTCGGAGCAACGGGCGCCGTGGCGGCGGCAGGCTGCGACTGGGGTTGGGCCGCTGGAGCGGCTGCTGGCTGGGCCTTGGGGGCCGCAGCACATGCACAGGGAGTTGGGGTGGTGGGTGTAACAGTATTAGTCGTTTCGCTCATATTATAAGTTTTTTGTTCATGGCTGCCGGTTAAAATCGACAGTCAATGCACCATTAAGGCATAGGGCATGCCATCTCCTGACCGTTGAAACCTAAGATTGCTATCCACAGTCACTTCCGCAGTGTGAGGCTCAATTCCCGGCGCTCCACCCTCCTCCATCAGTTTTGCTTCCAGTGCAATTCCTGCACGCCGCCTTCTCTCACTGTGCACCGGTCTCACCCACTCACGAGGCCACCTCTCCGCCACTCCACGGCGCCACCGTTCCGTCACTCGCCTCGTCTCTTACTCTGCCCGCCGTCCTTCCTCTTCGAGCAACCCATACTCCTTCAGCTTGTACTGCAGCGCCCGGCGGCTGATGCCCAGCGCGCGCGCAGCCTCCTCGCGGTTGCTGGTGAGGTGCGTCAGCGTCTGACGGATGAGCAGTTTCTCCACCTCCGCCAGCGGCGTACCCGGCCGCACCATAAAGGTCGTCGAAGTCTTATCGTACTCACGCAAGAAATCCGGCAGTCGGCTCACCCCCACCTCTACTCCCGGGCAAGTGATGACCAGGCGTTCGATGACGTTGCGGAGCTGCCGCACGTTGCCCGGCCACGGAAAGCGTTGGCAAAGCTGCAACGCCTCCGCGGACAGTCGCTTGCGCCGCCGCTTGTGCTTCGCCGTGAACTGCTCGAAGAACCGCTCAATCAGGAGCGGGATGTCCTCCGCTCTCTCCCGCAACGGTGGCATGACAATCGGTACGATCTGCAAGCGGTAGAACAGGTCTTCGCGGAACTTCCCAGCCGCCACGGCCTCCTGCATCTTCTTATTCGTCGCCGCGATGACGCGCACGTTGACACGAATCAACTCGGACCCTCCCACCATTCGGAACGCTCCGTCCTCCAGCACGCGCAGCAGGTCGCCTTGGCCTTTCGGCGACAGGTCCCCGATTTCGTCCAGGAACAGCGTGCCGCCGTCCGCCAGTTGAAACCGCCCCGGCTTGTTGGCCACGGCGCCGGTGAACGCTCCCTTAACATGGCCGAACAGCTCCGCTTCCAGCAACTGCTCCGCCAGCGCCGCGCAGTTCACCGAGATGAACGGCCGGTCGCGCCGCGCGCTTTGGACATGGATCGAGCGCGCCACAATCTCTTTGCCCGTGCCGCTCTCGCCTTCGATCAGCACCGTTACATCGCTGTTGGCCACCTCTTCGATGAGCCGCGCCACCGCCCGCATTGGCTCGCATTCGCCCACCAGCAGGCCCGTCTCCGCGCGGGTCCGTAAGCGCAGCCGCAGCTCATTGTTCTCCGCCACCACCGCCTGGAACTCCAGCGCCTTCTGCACCAGCGCCCGCAGACGCTTCATATCAATCGGCTTGGGCAGGTAATCGTAAGCCCCCTGCTTCATCGCCTCCACGGCGCTCTCCACCGTGCCGTAGGCGGTCATCAGGATGAACAGCGTGTCTCGGCTATGCGCCCGGACCTGCAACAGCAGCTCCAGGCCGCTGAGCCCCGGCATCTTCATGTCGGAGATAACCAGGTTATAGAGCCGCTCCCTGGTCAGCTTCAGCGCCGCCGGCGCATCCGTCGCGGCATCCACCACGTAACCCTCGCGCCGCAGGGCTTCCTGCAATCCCGCGCATAGTCCCTGCTCGTCGTCCACTACGAGTATCTTGACTTTCGACTTATCCATCATGGTCGCGCTCTCGCGCTGTCGCTGCTCAAACCGTCGCTCCCTCTCGTTTCAACGGCAGCCGCATGGTCAACACGGCCCCGCCCGACGGCCCGTTCCGTGCCTCCAGGCTCCCGCCGTGCGCGGTCACAATCTGCTGTGCGATCCAAAGTCCCAGGCCGCTCCCCTCGGTCTTCGTCGTGAAGTAAGGATCGAAGATAGAGGCCAGCTTCTCCGGCGGAATCCCCGGCCCATTATCGCTCACGGAGACGTTGACCCGCCCATCCGCGACGCTTGCGCTCACCTCGACACGGCCTTTTCGTTCTACCGCCTGGATGGCGTTGATCACCAGGTTAAGCAGGGCCTGGGTCAGGCGGACAGGATCGGCCATGACGGGCGGCAGCGCTTCGTCCGCCTGGGTGGAGATAATGATCTCTCTCGCTTTCGCCTCTGGCCGCAGCAACTCGCACACATGCGTGAGGATCTTGCGGATTTCCACGGGCTCCAGGTCAACTCCCGCCGGCCCGGCCAGGCGCAGAAAGCGTTCCACGATGCCTTCGAGCCGGTGCAATTCGCCATGGATGATCTCCAGCCGCGGGGTCAACTGCTCGCGCACTTGCGGCGCCAGCGCGGCCAGGTCTTCTTCTAACAACTGGACGTGGATGTCCAGCGAGCTGAGCGGGTTGCGCACCTCATGGGCCAGGCGCCCCAGCAGCCGCGCCAGCACATCCCGCTTCTCTTCCGCGGCTAACTGCGACACATCCTGCCCCAGCGCCTTTGCCAAAATGCTTTCCACTGCCTGGCAGCATAGCGACCCCATAGTGGTCCGTCCAGCCGCCTGCGAGGAGGCACAGGGCAACGCTGCCCGGACCCAATCCAAAACCGAAACCTGCAGGCCGAAGCCCGAAGTCCGAATCCACCTCCACCCGAAGGTAGCAGCGTCCAGGCAAATCAAGCCCTTTTCGGATTTCGGTTTTCGGCCTTCTTTCGGCCTTCGGGTTTCGGTCTTCGGATTTCAGTATCCCTTACCCGGTCCGATTTCGTACACCTTGAAGCCAACCTTCTCCTGCCAGAAACGCTCATTCCCGGGAAGCAATTCAACGGAATAGGCGCCGGGCCGGGGCGGGGGCTTGCCGGTGTAACACCCCAGCAAATCCTCGTTGCTCAACAGCAGCGGGCTGGCCACGAACCCCGCCTGCATCATCACTGCGGGGGCGCGGCGCCTGATCGGCGGCCTTTTGGGCTCCTCGCGCCAAGCCGACAACCGCACCGTCGATGGCTGATACAAGACCTGTCTAAGCCACCCAAGCAGTGTCGGCTCCAAGTCAATCTCCAGCCAAAAATCCGCGCCGCTGTAGCCGCGCAGGTCGATCCGCTCCCCGGGCCGGACGGTCCCTTGGCCCAACAACTTCAGCCCGGGCGCATGGGTGGCCTTGGATTTCAACAACACAAACTCCCCCTCGGCGCTCATGGGCTCATAGTTCATTAACAAATCCCGCAGGACCATCGCGTCCTCCAGCGGCGGAAACTTGCGGTCAATCGGTCCGAGGCTGAACATCACATACTCTGGCGCCGCGCTCGAAAGATAGAATTGCTCATTCAAGCGCATGAGGCGCGCATTGCAGGCGGCGTAGCTCTGAAATACTGGGCGCGGCCGGTAGTTCAGGTCGTTCCAGAGGGCATAGACCTGGTTTTGTCCAAAGACGTCCACGCTTGCGGAGCCGATAATATCGCGGAAGCGCGGCAAGCTGGCCTCGCGCCGGTCGGCTTCAATGACCTCGCCCATGCGCCGCCGGTAATCGGCCGGTTTTAGGAGGCAACCGGCATTGTAGCCGAAAGCCCGCAATGGTTGCCGCAGGGACCTGGAAAGGGCAGGGAAGAACCAGCTCTGCAGGGCAATGAGCGGCAGGACGCAACAGGCCGCAGCCAATCCTCTGGCCCAAAGTCGAGCGCAGCCTCTCTCGCAGGGCAGAATCTCCAGGGCCACCGCCAGGACCGACAGGAAGCCGAAGAGGTACACCACATGATAGGAATCTCCCCGCACAACTCCATGCTTCCAAACCAGGAAGAGCAGAGCGGATAACCACGCTAACAGCAACCATCGGCGCCAAGCATCGCGCCTGTCCTTTCCGTCGAAGGCTGTCAACGCGCGGGTAATCACCATCGCCATCCCCGCGAGCACCAGCAGCAATCCCCAGAACGTTACTTGAGGCAACCCTTCCCAGCCCAGCGCCTGGTTGTAGCCCTGGACGACAGCCAGAGCATTGATTAAGTAGGAACCCAGGTGCCACAAGTTCTGTCCCGCGGCCATCCACGCCAAGGGAATGCCGACCCCAAAGCCGGCGACCATCCCCAGGCCCAGACGCCACTGTCCCCGCGCCGCCAGGCCGCCGGCCAGGAGGACGACGCTCAGGCCGGCCATAAAGATAATCGAAGTCTTCGCCAGTGCGCCAAACACGGCCAGCGCGGTGAAAATCAGCACCGCGAGGGCAAGACGGCGGGCAGATTCGACGCAACAGAGCAACCCCCAACACAGGAACCCAGTATCCATTACCAGGTCGGTTCTCGGGGAAAGGTTGGTCGCTACGAACATGAAGACCCCCAATAGCAAACACCCCTTTAACGGACGCAAACGCCAGGCGACCAGGCAAAGCCCCGCGGCCACCGTCAAACAGAACGCCACATCGACCGCCATCCGGATTCCGGCGCCATTCGGGGAAAAGTAGAAGAAGATGAGGTACCCCAATGGTCCGTAGGTGGAAACCAGGCCAGTGCCGAACTGCAAGCCATGCTGCTGAGCGTAATTCAATACCGCGCTTAAAGAGGTGTCCGCGTCCACCCTGAGGTCCACGGGGGCAGGGGGGAACGTTACAAAAGTCAGCATGACCAATACCGCGGCGAGGAGCGGCAGGGCGACGCCGCAGCGCGTGGCATCCGATGGACGGGGTTGGTCTGGCGGCAATGCAATCTGCATGACTTGACGACCCGGGAGTTTGGCCCCGCCCGGCCAATTGTCCAGCGTCCTCCTTAATCGAACCAGCCGGTTGAATACTGCCCGAGCGCTGCGAGTCGAATCTTATGTATGACGGTAGAGAAGCTCAACACAACGAACAGCTCATGAGGTTATATGAAAACGCGGAAACTATCTGGCTGGGTTCTTGGAATGGCGTTGGCGAGCGGCGCGCTCACCCCTGGCTTTGCCCAGAACGCCATTAACCCCTCACCAACGGTCACTTCCCCAGAGAAAACCGGGACAGCGGTCCTTTCCCCGATAGTCACGACCCCGACGCCTCCCGCGCCCCGCGCGGAGACAGCCTCGAAATCCTTGCCTGCGGCACCCGCCGCGACCGGCGCCCCCGTCGCCAAACCGCCCCCGGCCATTCTGTCTCTGTCACCCTGGTTCTATGAAGTCGAGCGGCTCGCGCGGGCCGGCGTAGATGACAGCGTGATCTTCGCCTACATCAACAACACCGCCGGCACGTTCAATCTCACGGCAGACCAGATCATCTACTTAAAGAACCTGGGCCTTTCCCCCCAAGTGATCAACACCATGATTGACCACGACCAGGATCTCATCTCCGGCGCGCGGCCCCTGACCGCTTCGGCCTCTCCGCCCTTCCCGCCCGCCGTCCAGGCAGCTCTTGCGGCCCGTCTCCATCCGGCAGTGAGTGCGGCCACACCGTCGCCAGTCGTGGCAGCACCATCAGCAGAGCCCTGGAGCTCGATAATCGCGCCAGATGACAATTCCGACACCGCCGGGACACTGGTCTATGTCGAGCCCGACGACGTGCCCGACCAACCGCTAAGCGCGGGTCCGGTCCGCCTGCCCTACGCGGTGAAACTCAACGACCCGATCATCATGCTAAAGCTCCCCACCTTCACCGTCCCATGCTGGTAATCGGGAACGGGACCGAAACGGGGCAAGCACAAATAGCGTAAAGTCGGCAGTAGCAGCGAGATAACCCTGAATACGCCCTCGGTCTGCCCACCGTAAGACCCCTCGGTCCCGCTAGCCCGCCTCTAGTTCCATACACACAGCCTTGGCTTTGGGATGGCTTTAGGGTGGCCTTGGGGTGGCTTTGGGGTGGCTTTAGGGTGGCTTTAGGGTGGCTTTAAGGTCGCAATGGTGTGCCTACCGGTTGGCTATCAACACGCATTGGGGTGGCTTTGATATCGCATTGATGTGGCTTTAGGGTGGCTTTGCCCGGTTCTTCCGCATTCCACACTCCGCATACCCCAAAAAAAAGAGACCGGGTTAGGAACCCGGTCTCTCTGAATTAAACTGGAGCAGACGCCCTTAGTTCTGGTAGGCCCGATAGAACATCATCGGGGCGGCGCTGGTCGGGATGGTGTACGGGTTGGAGGCGCCCGCCACCGGCTGATAAGTGCCATTGGCCGTCGCGCTGGACCTGAGCACGCCCGTGTAGGTGATCACGTAAGAACTGCCCTGTTTGCCGACGCTGAGGGTCGGGGTCGGCAGAACCTTGACCGCGCGATAGGCGGCCAGCGCAGTGGGAACAGTCGCATCGTCGATGAGGACCATGTTAGTCGAGTCGAGTGTCTGGCCATACTGGTAGGTCTGCCACTCCATGCCGGCGCCACCACCGCCTTGGAAGTAGGTCACGTGGAGCGGATACGCCCCGGCGGTGGTGATCATGACCGGGAAGTCAATCCGGCCCATGCCTTTGCCATAATCAGCCGAACCCCAGATCTGATTCTGGCTGGCGCCAATCGTGGCCGTGAGGTCGGTATTGGTGATCCAGGTATTGCGCTCGCCGCCATAGCCGTTCACCATAATAGTCGGGATGGTAATCGGGGCCGGCGTGCTACCGGCACCCATTACGTAGGGCAACCCGTAAGCCGGATTCCAGACGTTAATAATTGCCAGGGCCCCGTTGGTCTGGGCAATGTAACAGAGCAAGGGGTCGCTGACGGCATAAAGGCCTCCATCCACTGCGGCGATCTTGTTGGTCAGGTTAATCGCCTGGCCCGGCGTGTAATTGTTCGTGCTCACGAAAACGACCGGCGCGGTGATCGGAACAATCGGGGGCGGCGTGCCGATGCCACCATTGCCGTACGTGGTATCGCTGACGACAGCCGCGACATCGCGCTCCACTTTGGCGCCCTTGATGTGCAGGACCTGACGGAGCAGGCCGATGCCTGGGCTGACGCGGAAGCCGTCGTCGCTGCTGATGCTCATCCGGTAATAGCCGGGCTGCGGGAAGACCAGCCAGCCGTCGAAGCCCTTCGCGTAGTAATCAACCGAACCGGTCGTACCGGGAATGCCCGGCGTGAGGTAGTCGAAGGTAAAGTCGCCGGCGCTGGTCACGTCATTGAAGTCTATCGCCTGAGTCCAGTACCAGAGGTTGCTGGAGACGGACGGAACGTTATTGGTATCCACCACGTTGTAGCCGTACCAGGGGAAGCAGGTGCCGGCAAGCATGGCATTGGCCCAGTCAACCTGGTTAGCAGTAGAGTCCCCACTATCGCCGACCACATTGGGGTCAAGCTGGGCCACATGAAGCGCAAAGCCTGGCTGGGTGGTATCCACGCCCGAGGCGGGAACGGCTTGGCTGCTATCGGCAACGACATAGGACTCGACGGTGAACGACCAGTTATTGCTATGGGCCGTGCCGGCGCTGTCAGCCCAAACGAGGGTCGCGGTGTGCGCCCCGATGGTCAGCGGCTGGTTAAAGAGGCTGAGCGTGGCAGTTGTGACTGCTCCGGACTTGCTGATGACAGCAGCCGGCGTGGTGGAACCGTCTACGCCGAGCTTGATGGAGCTGCCATTGACGGTGGTCGCGCCATCGGTCAACTGCACCAGGACCTGATGCGGCCAGGCGCGGGTAGTGCCGATGTAGGGGTTGATGAACGAGACAAACGGCGGCAGGGCGGGGCCGGAATAGTAAGCCGTGACACCGGTGTCGTTGGTCGAGCTGGGATCATTGACGAGGATCTTGGCGCCGTTGGTGTCCACCATGAACCACTCAAGGTTGGCGCCATTGCCCGTCCCCTCTCCGGCGCCGTTTTCATAAATGAGGCGGACGGGATAAATGCCGGCATTGGTCACGGCAATGATAAAGGTGGTATCGGACGAGCCGCGCCCGCCATCATACTGGCCGAGAACCAGGGCGAGGCGATCGCGCGGGTTCTTGCCTTCGGTAACGCAGAAGCCGTCATCGCTATTGACGCCCATGGTATAAATCCCGGGCTTTGTGAAGTTGAGGAAGGTCAGCGCTTCCAGGGCGATGCTGCCGGTAAGACCATTGGCACCCGGAATGCCCGGGACGGTCGAATCCGTAAAGCCATT
>Ga0182014_10001105_pt1 | contig 36611 bp, 29 predicted proteins | sample 612S2DmetaG_FD_120489 | JGI IMG/M metagenome (GOLD analysis project Ga0182014, IMG submission 120489) | Permafrost microbial communities from Stordalen Mire, Sweden - 612S2D metaG | ecosystem: Environmental > Terrestrial > Soil > Wetlands > Permafrost | place: Sweden: Stordalen | collected... | reverse complement strand
CTAAAATCACCTCATACTGAGGCAATCCTCTATGGCGATTGGACGTATGTTCTCCGGGAAAAAACTGGCAATAATCTCTGCTTTTACCGTGCTGCTGGTAGCGGCGTTTGGGGCGGGCTGCAAGGGGTTCTTTACGGGGAACACCCTCAATTCGATCGCAATCCAACCGCCGTCGCCAACGGTTGAGGTTGGCCAGACGACAAGTTTGTCCGCTTGGGGAACTTATGCGGACGGCACGAGGAGCCAGGTCACGAGCGGCGTCGCCTGGACAAGTAGCGACCCCACCACTATTTTGGTAGATCCAAACACAGGGCTGCTCTCGACCCCGACAAATAGCACTGGCGGCACAGCTACGATAACCGCTGCCGCGCAAGGTCTAAGTGCAACCGCAAGCGCAACTGCATATCTCGGTAGCATCTCGAATTTCGAGGTGTGCTTGGGCACGTTTGTGTCGGGCCAATCGTGCAACACCAGTGCCTGGGCGCCAAGCAGTGCGAAAGGGGGAACACAGGACTATTACGTGCAGGCTACGTACAACAGCTCACCAATAGATCTTACAATTGCGTCCACTTTTGGGGCCATTTCGCCCACTCCCACAGCCCAGTCGATTTCATGTAGTAACACCTCCGATCCCGCGACCTGCACGGTTGTTGCCGGTACTTTGCCGACGGGAACCTACACATTTCCGGTGACATACGGGACGACAAATTCAGTCACCGTCTCAATAAACTTGGGGCCGTAGGAGTTTGTCTTCGTCTCTGCACACCGTGTCCTGTTTTGACTCGGGGCACCTAGGACTCCCCCAGACTCAAGGTGCCCGGACGCGAGTCTTATCCGTGGATGAGGAGGGTGGGGAAGCTCAGACCCACCAGTACCCGATTTCGCGGATGAAAATCCTCGCCCAAGCCAAGCTTGGGCGGCGCACCCCTCTTGCACCTTTCTTGTTCTCATCCTCTTGTTCGAGGCAGGGGTCGCGCCCATTCGTTCATCCGTACCCCGCGCAACCGCGCTATGATGATCAGTTGCCATGACTGACATTCGCTGCATAGGAATCTGCACCGGGGGCGGAGACGCTCCTGGATTGAACGCCGTGATTCGCGCGGCGGTGAAAGCTGCCATCCTTAAATACAAGTGGAGGGTCATCGGCATTCCCGATGGCTTTGACGGGCTGATCTGGCCGGAGCGCGCGCACGAACTGACGCTCAAGGACGTCAGCGGGATTCTGCCGCGCGGCGGCACGATTCTCGGCACCACCAACCGCGGCAATCCGTTTTCGTACAAGACGGTCGAAAACGGGCAGGAGGTGGTGCGCGACATCTCGGGCGAGGTGATTGCGAACGCGCGCAAGCTGGGCATTGACGCCATCATTTCCATCGGTGGCGACGGCTCGATGAAGATAGCGCACGAGCTGTTTTTGGAGGGGCTCCAAGTCGTAGGCGTGCCCAAGACGATCGACAACGATCTTTGCGCCACCGAGGTCACGTTCGGTTTCGATACCGCGATCCACACGGCGACCGATGCCATCGACAAACTGCACACGACGGCGGAGTCGCATCATCGCGTGATGGTGGTCGAGGTGATGGGCCGCGATGCGGGCTGGATCGCGCTGGAAGCGGGCATTGCCGGCGGCGCGCATGTCATTCTGATCCCGGAGATTCCGTTCACCATCCAGAAGCTGTGCGAGCACCTGGAAATGCGCGAACGCTACGGCAAGCGCTTCACGATTGTGGTGGTGGCGGAGGGCATCAAGCTGCCTCCGGAGATGAAACACATGGTGCGCAGCATGGCCGTCGGCAACATGGTGGGCGATGCGATTTCGCTGGTGGCGCGCAAGGAAGTGCGCGTAAGCGTGCTCGGCCACATTCAGCGCGGAGGATCGCCGTCGCCCTATGACCGAATTCTCGGGACGCGCTTCGGCGTGGGCGCAGTGGATTTGATCGCGGCGGGCGGTTTCGGCAAGATGGTCTGCCTGCAGCAGGAATCGATTCGCGCGGTCACGATTGCGGATGCGGTAGGAAAGATGAAGACGGTAGATCCGCAGGGCGAGATCGTGCGCGCAGCAAGGGCAATCGGGATCGGGTTTGGAGATTGAGAGCAGTAGCCAGTACCCAGTAACCAGTGACCCCGAGAACTGAGAACTGAGAACTGAGAACTGAGAACTGATGTCCCCTACCCGTTAATCCTGCTCCCCACTCCGAAAGCGCTATAGTGAGGAGTTACCGTTGATCCCGTGAAGTCTCTCCCCACATTCTTGCTGCGAACCTGCGCGCTGGCGCTTTGTTCGGCCACCATCGTGTTCCTTGTCGCCTGCAAGCACAGCGGTGGCAAAGTCCTGGAGGTCGCCTACGTTTCCGGTGTGGAGGTCAATCTCCGCAACCGCGTGGCGGCCGCCTACGAGAAAGCCGGGCTCGTCAAAAACGGCGATCGCGTGGAAGTGCTCGACCACGATCGGCGCTTCGCCAAAGTTCGTACCGCAACCGGACAGATGGGTTGGATGGAGCAGCGCTATCTGGTCAGCCAGCAGGTATTCGATCAGCTGCAGAAGTTGACCGCCGACAACGCCAACGATCCGGTGCAGGCGCAGGGAGTGACACGCAACGATACCAACCTGCACGTCGAACCGGGGCGCGAGACCGAGCATCTTTATCAGATTTTATCGGGCGAAAAGCTGGCCCTCCTGAAACGCGGTACGGCGGCAAAGCCGGGAGTGGTTGCCGCTCCGGCGAAGACCAGCGCTTCCGGAGAAAAGAAAGAGGCGACGGCCGCCCTGGAGGACTGGTGGCTGGTGCGCGACAGCCACGGGCGCGTGGGATGGGTGCTCGGGCGCATGATCGATTCCGATGTGCCGCTCGAGGTCGCGCAATACGCCGAAGGCCAGCGCATCGTCGCTTTCTTCGTGCTCAATCAGGTGCAGGACGAAGACAGGAAGGTCGGGCAGTATCTGACCGTGCTCACCGAGGCGAAAGACGGCCTGCCATTCGACTTCAACCAGTTTCGCGTGTTCACGTGGAATGTGCGACGGCACCGCTATGAGACCGCTTATCGAGAGCGGATCGAAGGCATGCTACCGGTCAAGGTTGCGCAGGAAGACTTCGGCAAGGAAGGCGTGCTACCGGTCTTTACGATTCATGTGCTCGATGACAATGGCAACATAACCGAACGCAAGTACAAGCTCAACACTCCAATAGTACGGCGAGTGTATGCGCCGGGAGAAGAGCCGGTGCACGCGGCACCACGGAAAGCCGCGGCTTCCAAACGAACGGCACGGCGCCGGCGGTAGACTGCTATTTTCAAAAGCCGATTTTCGACGACGGTAAAACCCGTACCTCATGATCGCCCGCGTCGAAGCCATCGAGCACGGCATTGTGGTGGGCGATGATTTGTTCGAATCTGAGCGTGGGCGTATCGGCGGTGGTGTGACCGTCGGAGGCGAGCAGCACGTCGAAGCCAAGGCTCACGGCGCGCCGCACGGACGTGTCGATGCAGTATTGCGTCATGCACCCGGCAATCACGAGTTGCTTGGCGTGGCGGGCCGCGAGTTCCTCTTGAAGATTGGTTTCGAAGAACGCATCGCAGGCACGCTTGCGGATGACAGGTTCTTCGGGCTGTGGGGCAATCTCCGCGCGAATCGGCCAACCGGGCGTATTCGGTTCGAGCCGATGGCCGGGGCCGCCATCGTGTTGGACGTAGATGACGGGAATCCGTGCCCGGCGGGCGCGATCGAGCAGTGAGCGGATGCGCAGCACGGTCTCGTCGAATGCCTGGTGGACCTCTTTTTCCCGCGTCTGGCCGGGATCATCCAGGATGCCGCGCTGAACGTCGATCACAACGAGTGCAGTCTGTTTGTTGCTCATGATCGAACTTTCACGATAGATCAAGAATAAAACTCGGCAATACATTCGACCACACGCCGAATCTCAGCGTCGGCCAACTCGGGGAACATGGGCAGCGCCAGGACTTCTTTCGCGGCCTGCTCGGCGCGCGGCAGATCTCCCTCTTTCAGTCCAAGGCAAGAAAATACTGGCTGCAAATGCAGCGGCAGCGGATAGTAGATTTCGGTCCCGATCTTCCGGTCGGCCAGGAAGCCGCGCAACTCATCGCGGCGCTGCGCGCGGATCACGTACTGATGAAAAACGTGTGTGGCGTTCGAGTCGCGGGCAAGCAGGCGAATGGGCGCGCTAGCAGCCGGTGACAGCATTCCCGCATCCGCAAAGAGCCGGTCATAGGTTGCCGCGTGTTGACGACGAGCTTCATTCCAGTCGGCGATGTGCGGAAGCTTTACGCGCAGCACCGCAGCTTGAATCGCATCCATGCGCCCGTTCCAGCCGAATTCGTCGTGATAATAGCGGCGCGGGCTGCCGTGGTTGCGCAGGCGCCGCATGTGCTCGGCCATTTCGGGATTCATTGTGGTCACAATGCCCGCATCGCCGTACGCGCTCAGATTCTTGGTCGGATAGAAACTAAAGGCAGCGGTCGCGCCCATCGACCCAGCTCCGCGCCCGCGCCATGCGGCGCCAATGGCCTGCGCCGCGTCTTCGACGATGGCTACGTTGAATTCCCTGGCGATTTCGTCAAAGGCATCCATGTCTGCGCACTGCCCATAAAGATGAACGGGAAGGATCGCGCGCAGATTCTTTGGCCGGTCGGCGCGAAGGCGTTTGCGAACCTGCGCGGCGTCGAGATTGAGAGTCCCGGGATCGACATCCATCAGAATCGGCTTAGCGCCGGCGCGCACAATGGCGCTCGCCGAGGCAAAGAAGCTGAACGCGGTCGTGATGACCGAATCGCCCGGCTTGACGCCGGCCGCTACCAGCGCCAGCCAGAGAGCTTCTGTTCCCGAGGCACAACCAACCGCTGCAGTCGCTCCTGTGAGCGTGCAGATCTCGCGTTCCAGCGCCTCCACCTCGGGGCCAAGAATGAAGCCCTGCGAATCGCAAACCCGGGTGATGGCGGCCAGAACCTCTTCGCGAATACTTCCGTACTGGCGCCGCAAGTCAAGGCTCGGGACAGGATCGGGCGCTGCTGTTCGTGTTGGCCCTAAGCTGGATATCACTCAACGAGATTTTAGCAAGGATGTTCTCTCTTGGGCTGGTGCACCCAGCGGCTGTGCTGCCAACCGTCAAATTCCAGGAAAACCACAGCGCGCCGAGAACGCAGCGGCCAGCGGTTAATGGGCAAACCAGCATTGCGTCGGACTCGACCACGAGAAGTCTAGGTACCGGATTAAGTTGCAGCGTATTCCAAAATCCATATTTCCATCAATGGTTCCATACGGATTTCGATAGTTGAGCCCGGCGCCGATCCTTGTAAACGATTAAAAACAATGATAAAACAAGACATTCTGTTATGGAGCATTGGTTGCACTATATTGTGCGAACCGTACAGTGTGAGCTGCATACCGGACGGAGTCAGATTGTATTTTGTCCGGCAAAGCTCCTTAGAGATCTTTTGTAATTTTTGTTGTGTAGCGTTCAGGAGAAAACAGACTATGAAGCGAAATCTGGGAAGTTTGAGAGTGTTGGCCTTGACATTAGCGATCTTCGGTATGCTGACGCTGAGCGCTGGCGTTGCTTACGGCCAAGCCGTGGACGGCAACATCGTCGGCACGGTAGTCGACTCGCAAGGCGCGGTTGTGGTTGGCGCGGAAGTGACCGCCACGAACACAGCCACGGACGTGGCGGCGACGACGAAGACGGGTACCACCGGTGAGTACCGGTTTGATCACCTGTTGGCCGGAACCTACAAGGTAACGGCGAAGGCGACCGGATTCAAGACGATCACCGAGATGGTTAACGTGGAATTGAACAAGACCGGTACCCGAAATCTTTCGCTGACGCCGGGCGCGACGTCGGAGACGGTGGAAGTTTCCGGCATTCCGCCCACGCTCGATACGTCTTCGGCGCAAATTGAGACCACGTTTTCTCCGAGAGAACTGGGTGATCTGCCCACCACTTCCCAAGGCAGCGGCGTAATCAACCTCGCGCTGTTGGACGCCGGTGTGGCCAGCAGCGGTGGCATTGGCTTGGGCACTGGCCCGTCGGTCTCCGGTCAGCGGCCCCGCAACAACAACTACACTGTTGAAGGTGTGGATAACAACAGCAAGGCCGTGACCGGACCGTTGGCCCAGATTCCGAACGATGCCGTGGATCAGTTCACAGTCCTGCAGAACCAGTTTTCCCCGGAGTTTGGGCACTCCTCGGGCGGGCAGTTCAACCAGACCGTCAAATCAGGTTCGAATACTTTTCATGGCCGCGCTTACGAATACTTCCAAAACCGCAAGCTGAACGCTATCGATTCCCTCGCGGCGCAATCGGAAGTTGCCAATGGCGAGTCGCCGTTCAATCCCCGTTACGACAACAACCGCTTCGGCGGATCGTTTGGCGGCCCGATCATCAAGGACAAGCTCTTCTTTTTCACGAACTGGGAGTACAACCCGGTTGGCAATGTGACGTCATCCACTGGGTGCGGGCCAACGGCTGCGGGCTACACAGCGTTGTCTACGATGGCTCAGGCCAATATAACGCAGGCCCTGGTAACATCTGATCCTTCGGGAAGTACAAGCGTCGCCTTGCCGATCAACGCTACGAACCTGGCCCAAATGCAACTGGGCGTGGGCACCGCGCTAGCGCAGGCAGGAGGCGGGGCGGGAGATTCCAACTGCGACGGATGGGCGGCCGGGTTTTACACGACACCGGACATACCGCAGAACGGTCCTTTCTCCGGGACGGGACCCCTCGTACCCCTCGGCGCCATTGGTTACGCTGGTGGTAACTACCAAAACACTCTCACGGGTGTTGTTTCGGTTGACTTTGACATGTCCCAGAAAGACCATCTCCGCGGCCGCTACATATACGAGAAGCTAAACCCGATCGACTTCTCGGCCCAGGTGCCCAGCTTCTGGTTGATCACTCCTAACCGTTTCCATATCTTCACCTTGAGCGAGTACCACAACTTCTCGCCGACGGTGGACAACGAAGTGCGCCTCGGCTTTAACCATTCGGGCAGCACTACGGGGGCTGGCAACTTCCAGTACCCCGGACTCGGTACCTATCCCAATCTGCTGCTGGGGCTTTTTGAGGGCGATGGAAACCAGCTTGGAGCGGATCCAAACGCCCCGCAGTTTGGCTATCAGAACTTTTATCAGCTCGTCGATAACATCAGCTGGGTGAAAGGCGCCCACAACTTCAAGTTCGGCGCCGAGTATCGCGAATATATCTCGCCGCAAGGGTTCACGCAGCGGGTGCGCGGCGATTACGATTACACCACCTATTGGCAGTTCCTGACCGATCAAATTCCCGATTACCTTGCGGAACGTTCGATCGGCGACGTTACCTACTACGGCAACCAGAACATGTTCTACGCCTGGGCCGGTGACGATTGGCGCATCGCGAAGAACTTTACCATCAATCTCGGCTTGCGCTACGAGTTCACGCAGGTTCCGCTTTCGGAAAAAACATGGCAGGCGCAGAACTCGATCTCCAACGTCCCGGGCGTTATCACCTTCGCGGCCCCGACCGAGCAGAAGAAGAACTTCCTGCCGCGTGTCGGTTTCGCCTACTCGCCCGGTTCCAGCGGCAATACCTCTATCCGCGCTGGCTTCTCGATGGCGCAGGACGTGCTCTACGACAACCTCGGATTACTGTCGGCTTCCCCGCAGGTGCAGCAGACCTGCGACGTCCAACCGGGCTTGCTCTCCGCTTCCCAAAATTGCTTCTGGGACGACCCGACAATCCCCGCGAGCCAAGGCGGGAATGGCACTGGCTTCCTGGCCGGCGGAGGTCTGCCCTTTGCGACGACCGTTCCACCGATCACGGATCCAGTCCAGGCGCGACTTTCGACGGCCGGCTACATTCCGAACCAGCAGTTGCCCTATTCGGAAACGTGGACCTTCGGTATCCAGCACATTTTCGCCGGGAAATACACACTGGAAAGCCGCTATGTCGGAACGCGCGGACTCCACCTGCCGGTTCAGGCCCGTTTGAATCGCCAAGCCAAGACCTCGGCGACCGAGTACCTGCCGATGTTCTTCACTCAGCCGTCGCAAGCGACGTTGGATGCGCTGACGAACACCACCGGGACGATCGGTGCCAATTCCAGTTTCGTGTCGTCGTACGCGAACGCGGGTTTCACCGGCAGCAACCTGGTGGCCTTCATGCCTTGGGGCGATTCCAAGTACAATGGCCTCCAGACCCAACTCCGCCGCAGTTTCAGTGCTGGCTTGCAGCTTCAAGCCGCATGGACCTGGAGTCACGCAGAAGACAACTCGACGGCGGATGTCTTTTCGACCTACCTAACCCCCCGCCGCGCGCAGGACTCTAACTGCTTTGCCTGCGACTACGGCACCTCTGCTCTTGATCGTCGTCAGCGCATTACGCTGCAGGCGTTGTACGACATACCTTTCTTCAAAACCAGCGATAGCTGGCTGGAAAAGAACGTGCTTGGCAACTGGGAGTTCGCCCCGGTCTACACATTCCAGTCGCCGGAATACGCAACCGTGCAGTCTGGCCTGGACGTCAATGGCAATGGGGATAGCGCGGGCGACCGCACCTACATTAATCCGGCCGGCGTGAAGGGCACGGGTTCGACGAATATCCCGCTTACGAACACAGCTGGCGCTGTGGTCGCTTACCTGTCCTGCAATGTTGGCGGAGCTGGCCCGACGTGCCTGACGGCTTCCTCGGAAGTTCCGCAGTATGTCCAAGCGGGTCAGTTCTCGCGGCCGAACGCTGGGCGTAACACCCTGGCGCTGCCACGCACCAACGATCTTGACTTCACGATCTCAAAACGAATCAACTTCTTTGGCGAGCGCCAGTCGTTCGAATTTCAGGCGCAGGCCTTGAACCTACTCAACCACGCTCAGTTTGCACCGGGCTTCATAAGCGACGTTGCTCCCCAAGGCTTTACCGGGTCCAACGTGCTTGGTATCCTCGAACCCCAGTCACCGAGCTTCAATCAACCGAAGTCAGTGTTCACAAATCACCCGCGCCAGATGGTGTTGGTCTTGAAGTACAACTTCTGATGGCAAACAGAACCTAGTTTTCAGGGGAGCCTTCACCGGCTCCCCTTTTTTGTTTCAGCGGAAACTCAGCATCGCGCTCCGGCATGTGGATGCACGCCGCGTGAACGGTGGAGGGTGGCTCCGCAGGCGCCAGCTTCGTGGAATCCGCCCGCTACGGTGGCGGTTCTGGCGCAAACATGGGATAGAGGAAGAAGGGGCAAGCCCCTTCTTTACCTTCCAAACATCGGGTAGTGGCTGGCCGCGCCCATCAGGAAAAGCAACGGGAACGACAGCACGAAGTTTGCCCGCGACATGAGAAAAGCTTGCCGCGCCATGGATTTCGCTTTGTCGGGAATCGGCGTGCCATTGGCCGCATTGTCGGCGGTCCACTGAATGATTCGCTTCTGGATGCGCCAGATCACACCCCACACGTTCAGCATCATCATCCAGCCCAATCCGCCGCCAATGCCGGTCGCCAGCAACTGGCTGCTTTCCCAGCCGTGATCGTTCAGGCGCAGGAACAAGTACGAGGCCGCAATCACGAGGACCGTATAAATCACCGCCAGCACCCAGCCATTATCAAGCGCACCCTTGCCAGGAATCACGCAGGCATACATCAGCACCCAGGTAATGGTCCAGATGCCGAAGAAGGAGCCGAAGACGATGCCCGGAGATGCGCCGCCGTTGCGGGCGTCCGACCCGACAATCTCGCTCCAATACGCCAAGCCCATCAGCACCGTGACGACCGACGCCCAACGAAACCACCAGAGCGCGCGCGACATCAGGCCTGGAAGAACCTTCCCTCTGGTTGCTGGGTCGAGCGTCTTCATGAATGGGACACTAACGAGGTTGAAGAAGTAAAGCAGGCCAACCCAGGTAATGCCCGCAACGAAGTGGGTCCAACGAAACATCATGAGGAGGTTTGTGTGGAAGTCGGTTGGCAGATTTATGTAGTTCAAGGTCAAGGCTCCTGTTTGAGCAACAATTGTAGACTTGACGATTGTAGATGGTGCACAAAGGGCAATGATAGCTGAGGCCCCGATGCCACTAGGAGGGCGGCATCCGGGTCGGGCCCGGAACGGGCGGCGAATCGAGAATTTAATTGACCGGGAAGTTGAAAACCGCGCCCTAAGGCCGTATTGTAGAGGCCGATGGCAAGACGCTGCCGCCAATGCCCTTCCGAATGCACAGAGGCGCGACGTCGAACGAAAAACAAATAAGGAGATCGGCAGATGGAAACCAAGCCGGCGCAACAGAACATTCAAGATTCCTTCCTTAACACAGCTCGAAAGGAACGGCACAACATTACGATCTATCTGGTCAGCGGCGTCAAGCTGACGGGACGGATCCGATCCTTCGACAAGTATTCCGTCGTGCTCGAAACCAGCAACCAGGAGCAGCTGATCTTTAAGCACGCGATCTCAACGGTAGTCATCTCTCGGGGGGTGCACCCGCACGGGGAAGCGAAACCGGCGGCGGTGGCAACGATCGCAGAGCCGCCAATCCCAAGCTCGGGCACTCAGGGATAACGAGTCTGCTTGCGGCCCTACTTGCAGAAAGAGGAGTCCAGACTGAGCCAGCGGGGAAGTGTGCGGACCGGGCTCAAGGCGGTCCGAAACCCCTCCGAGCGCCGGGAGCGGGCGTTTCTGGTGGGCGTGGAGTTTCGCACGCGGGGTCGCGCCGGGAAAGCTTCGGCGGCCGCCATTCCGCCTTCGGCCCAGGCAGCTCGAGACCACGCCACAAGCATCGGCTCCAGCCGCCGGACGGATACTCCCGATTTCAGTTCCGAGGAATCGCTCGACGAACTGCGCGCGCTCGCAATCAGCGCGGGCGCAGAAATTGCCGGCGAATTCATGCAGCGCCGCGACCGGCCCGACCCGGCCACGCTGATTGGCAAAGGCAAGCTGGAAGAGATTGCGGGCGCCTCGGCGTCGGTTTCGGCCGACGTCATTCTCTTCGATCACGATCTTTCCCCCTCGCAGCAGCGGAATATTGAACGCGAGGTAAACACCCGCGTCATCGATCGTACGCAGCTGATCCTCGACATTTTTGCCCGCCATGCCCGGACTCGCGAAGGCCAGTTGCAGGTGGAACTGGCGCAGCTCGAATACATGCTGCCGCGTCTGGCTGGGCGGGGTGTGGAAATGTCGCAACTCGGCGGCGGCATCGGCACCCGCGGACCGGGCGAAACGCAGCTCGAAACCGACCGCCGGAAAATCTATCGCCGCATCCGGCACGTCAAGCAGCAGATCGAAAATGTGCGGCGCATACGGGCGCAGCAGCGGCAGCGCCGCGAATCGGTGCCCGTACCGACGATTGCGCTTGTGGGCTATACCAACGCGGGGAAGTCGACTTTATTTAACGCACTTACCAACGCCAACGTGCTGGCCTCGCCGCGCATGTTTGCCACGCTCGATCCGACGTTGCGCGGCGCCGAATTGCCCTCGAAGCGAAGCATCTTGCTCTCCGACACTGTTGGTTTCATCCGCCATTTGCCGCATACGCTCGTTTCGGCATTTCGCGCCACGCTCGAAGAGGTGCAGCGCGCCACGCTGGTTCTACAGGTCTCCGACGCCAGCAGCCCGATTTCAGCCGAGCAGGACGCACAGGTGGAGAGCGTGCTCAAGGAACTCGAAGCCGACAAAAAGCCGCGTCTGCACGTGATGAACAAGATCGATCTGCTGCCTCCCAAACAGCGCGAGTCGCTGCGCGACGACAGCCAGACCATCCACGTCTCGGCGGTGAAGGGAATCGGGCTAACCACGCTGCTCGACCGCATCGACGCCGCGCTGGAACAGGACCGCCCCAGCCGCGTGCGCCTGCGCATCCCGCAGAAAGAAGGCAAGACCCTGGCCCTGCTCGAAGCCCGTGCCCGCATCTATTCGCGGAAGTATCAGGATGGGCTGGTGGAAATGGAAGCCGACGCGCCCGAGTCGCTGCTAAGGCGGATGCGGGAGTGGGTAGTGGAATAGAACAGGATCGGGCGCCGGCTCACTCGTTTTGAGTGTAATTGCGATTTATCAACAGTTACGACAGACTGCACCTTGCCGGGCAGCCCCGACAACCTGTCCGAGTGGTTTTTGGCTCGCTCTTCAGGTATTCGAGCTGGCAACAAAGTGGACGATCAGCCCAAGTTCGGTCTGCGGTTATGCCACTCGGTGGCTTGCTCGTAAGCACGCGCGAGGCGAAGAACAGTAGCTTCACTCCCCGGTGGACCGCTGATCTGCATCCCGATCGGCAAGCCTTCAGCAGTGAAACCACAAGGGACGGAGACTGTCGGCAACCCCAGCATATTAAATGGCCGGGTGTTGTGCAGCATCTGGAGTTCCTTCGGCCGGTTAGTATCCGGATCCCTCAGATCGGCAATCTTGAACGGCGGAACCGGCGAAGTAGGAGTGATCACCAGGTCCACGTCGTCGAAGACACGCGCCACGGAGTGGCGAATCTGGTCGAGTTGCCGTCGGCTCTGAACATAGGCAGGTGTTGTTGCGTCTGCCCCGGCAAGGATTCTTTTGAGCGTGGACGCCTGGTAAAGCTGGGGATTCTTAAGAGCGTAGTCCTTGTGGTAGTCGTACGTTTCCGCCAAGACGATCGTGAGGGCCGGATTCATGACCGATGCGTAGGTGTCATCGGTCGCCAGCGGAGCGATGTCGCGCTGAGAGCGCGTGAGTCCCTTCAGAACTGAGAGGGCACTCTCCACCGCTGACTGAATGTCGGGATGGAGTCCCTCGTAGAACCAGGCGCGCGGAATACCGAGTCGCAACGAGGAGGTCGACGCGGCAATGGTGGCCACGTAGTCCGGAACCGGGAGATCGATGCTGCCCGGGTCCTGCAGGTCGTAGCCGGCGATGGCCTGGAGCATCAGAGCGGCGTCCATCACCGTGCTCGTCATCGGCCCTACATGGTCCAGGGACCACGCGCAGGGTATGACTCCCGAGGCGCTCACGCGACCGTACGTGGGTTTGAGTCCAACAATGCCGCAGTAGCCAGCCGGCTCGCGGATGGAACCTCCAGTATCGGTGCCGATCGCCCCGTAACACATTTGCGCCGCGACTGCGACCGCAGACCCGCCCGAAGAGCCACCTGGACTGTACGCAACGTTCCAGGGATTGCTAACCGGACCGAAGTAACTGATGGCCGAACTGCCGCCGTAGGCGAACTCGTGCAAGTTGGTCTTGCCCAATAGCACGGCCCCAGCGGATCTGAGGCGGCGGACAACCTCCGCATCCTGAGTGGGGACGCGATCCTTGAATAAAGCACTCCCTGCTGTGGTGCGCACGCCCGCCGTGTCCACCAGGTCTTTGAGGGCGATCGGGATACCGTGGAGCGGGCCCTTCCAACGGCCTCGCTGGATCTCTGCTTCCGCTGCACGAGCATCGACCAGCGCGGAGTCGGCCGTGACGGTGATGAACGCGTTCAGCTTCGGATTGAGCTGTTCAATGCGCCTTAAGCACTCCTGGGTCAATTCGACTGGTGAGACTTTCTTGTTGTGAACCAACTGAGAGGCCTCGCTGAGGCTCGTTACTTTTGACCCAAGTGACTGCGGTTGGAAATCGATGTCGGGATAACCCGCGTGTGCGTCAACGGATACAATCGCGGTGGCTGCGCCGACTAATGCGCTCTTCATGAAAGCTCGACGAGACCACGAATTTCTATTGGACCCGATCATGGCTGGAATTATATCCCCAGCATGTTTAGCCAGGGTTCGTCGCCAACTCAGGGGCGATGACTGTCGCAAACAACGATTACACTCATCGATCTGTCGTGCGCTCGAGCAAAGCCCATAGCTAACGCCAGCACGGGGCCACCCGTCCAGTCGGTCGGGTCACCCGCACCCGGTGACCCCAATCACACCGCTTAGTCTTTCAATCACCGCGCAACCGTCCTCGCCCATGTAGACTCAATGAACGGGAGGGTACGAATGTCAACCGCCTGGACTTCCCGTTATGCCCAGCGCACCAAGAACGTCCGCAGCTCCGCCATCCGCGAGCTTCTTAAGATTACACAAAACCCGGAAATCATTTCGTTCGCCGGAGGATTGCCTGCACCCGACGTTTTTCCGGTCGAACGCTTTCGCGAAGCCTGCGCGAAGGTGCTGGACAAGCAGGCCAAGCTCGCGCTGCAATACAGTGCCAGCGAAGGCTACGAACCTCTGCGCGAAATGATCGCCCGGCATACCTCCCGCTATGGCATAAAAGCCAAGCCCGAGCACGTGCTGATTACATCCGGCTCGCAGCAGGCTCTCGATCTGATCGGCAAGTTGCTCATCAACTCCGGCGACCGCGTCCTGGTCGAGGCGCCTACTTATCTCGGCGCGCTGCAAGCATTCAATGTCTATGGTGCGGAATACCTCTGCGTGCCGAGCGATAACGACGGCCTGCGCACCGACCTGCTCGAAGGGCCTCTGCGGTCAGGGCCGAAGTTCATGTACGTGCTGCCCAACTTCCAGAATCCGGGAGGCACGACTTTAGCCGAAGGCCGGCGCCATGAACTCGTTTTGCTCGCCGACCGGTACGGGATTCCGATCGTGGAAGACGATCCCTATGGCCAGCTGCGCTATGAGGGTGAGCACCTGCCTCCGCTGGTTGTGCTTGATCGCGAAAACCTGCGCCGGGACGATGGTTATTCCATCGGCAATGTGATCTACCTGAGCACGTTCTCGAAAACGCTGTCGCCCGGGTTGCGCCTGGGCTGGATCGTCGCCCCGCCCGACGTAATTTCGAAACTGATTCAGCTCCGGCAGGCAGCCGACTTGCATACGTCTACCTTCGGCCAGATGGTAGCCTACGAAGTGGCGCGCGATGGGTTCCTCGACGAACATATCAAGCTGATCCGCCGCGTCTACGGCGAACGGCGCAACGTGATGCTCGAAGCACTCGAAGAATTCTGCCCTCCGGAAGTCACCTGGACGCGCCCGATGGGTGGCCTATTCCTGTGGGTGACCCTGCCGGAAGGCATGAATTGCAATGAATTGTTCAAGGCCGCGCTGAAACAGAATGTCGCATTTGTCGCGGGCGATTGCTTCTATGCAGGCAATGGATACGCCAAGGAAGGCCTGCGGCATTTACGTCTGAATTTCTCGAACGCCAAGCCCGAGCAGATTCGCGAAGGCATCCGGCGCCTGGCAACGGCCATTAAAGACCAGTGGAGGCAACTGCATCCCGGCTACGACCGTCCTGTGGACCAGCACGTGTTCGATTAAAGGGCCGCGACGCAAGTCAATCTTACTTTACAACGCACGGCAGAATGCCGAGGCTTGGCACCTTTTCCGGGCGGATATCCCCCAGCGGCCCCTTTTCGGCGTGAATGCATATGCTGGGGAATATTTTTCGGGTGCTCCAGTTATATGAAACTCTCGGTGTTTGTTCTGCAGGACCGGCCGGGTACGATCCCTCTCGCGATGGGCGCCACTGTTCGGGAGCTGGCTTTCAACGTGGGGACATGGAGCGACGGTGGATTGCGTTACGTCGTGATCAGCGACGCCAGCCCGGCTGATGTGCACGAACTCAGCGATTTGATGAGGGGCGCAAAATAGGTTCTACGTTCCTCCGAATGGATTCTCCAGCGCTGGGCTCTGTGGGGTGAACAACTCCGCACCGTCGGGCAAGATGTGCATGTCGTCCTCCAAGCGGATGCCGAACTCTCCCCGAATATAAATTCCCGGCTCATCGCTGAAAGTCATTTCCGGCTGCAGCCCGCTCGTGTTGCCGCGCACCAGATAAGGCCACTCATGGCCGTCCATGCCCATGCCATGTCCCAGGCGGTGCGTGAAGAATTTATAATCCGGGCCGTAGCCGGCATCGGTGATTACTTTGCGTGCGGCCGCATCCACCGATCCGGCTTCCACTCCCGGCCGGGCCGCGGCCAGTGCTGCACTCTGTGCGCGATGAACGATCTCAAAGACCTGCTTCATCTTGTCGCTCGCCTTGCCCAGAACAAACGTGCGCGTGATATCGGAGGCGTACCCCTCCACCATGCAGCCCCCGTCAATCATCACGATCGTTCCTTCGCGAATTTCCTGTGGAGCGACCGAACCGTGCGGGAACGCGGAATACTCACCGACCTGCACATCTGCGCCCCCCTCGAAGCGCAACTGACGGTGCGCCGCTTCGATCAGCCCTTCGACATCTTTTTGTGTCATGCCCACCTTCATCGAACGATACGTTGCTTCGTAAGCGGTGAGAGTAACTTTCGCCGCCAGGCGCATAAGGTCAATTTCATGCTCGCTTTTGATCATGCGGCATCCCGCAGTTACCGGCGTCGCACTGGCAAAACTCGCGCTGGCTGCGGCTTTCCGAATAGTGTCGCTGAAAACGAATTTGACGGTCTCTTCGAATCCGATTGTTCCGCTCGAGATTCCCCGATCGGCGAGCCCTTGCGCCACCCGTTCGTAAGGGCTCCCATCTTCCTGCCAGACGCGAAGGTCGGGATTCTTGCCTTCCGGAGCGAGCGCGATCTGCTCCCGCGCCCGGTCCTCTTCAAACGCCGGCGCTACATAAAATGCCGCGCCCTTGGCCGGGAGCACCATGGCAAACAGCCGCTCGCCACCCTCCCACCGAATCCCCGTGAAGTATCGAAGAGAAGTGCTGGGAGCAAGCAAAATGGCGGAGAGGTTATTTTCGTGCATCAGCCGGCGCGCGTTCTGTTGACGGTCGGCGCGTTCTTCCATGGTGATCGGGCGGGCCTCGGCGCGAAGCGGGCGCAATGCCGCAATCGCTGACGGCAGGTCCGTGCTTTTTTCCGCCGCATGTACAAGGTCAGGCAGAACCGCACCGGCAGCTGCCGCAACGGAGCAAGTCTGAAGAAATCGACGACGTGAATACACGGAAGCCTCCCTGGAACGAGCGACGGGTCGAGGGGTTCATTATAGAGAAGCTCTCAGTGCCGCGCGCGCTGCTAGAAAACACTCCAGGCGTCGTCACAAAATTCCCGCTACCTGCAGCAGGAATGGCATATGCCATACTAAGAACACGTGGATAACGCAAGGAGGACTGATGGGTAACTATTCAGCACCGGCGGGACGCATGGTCGGTCACAACATGGTGACCACGCAGTTCGAACTCGATGGCTACCGCGTGGTTCGAACGCTGGGCGTGGTCCGCGGCATTACCGTACGGTCACGATCCATCTTCGGCACCATCGGCGCGAGCCTGCAGACGCTGGTAGGCGGCAATATCACGTTGCTCACCAATCTTTGCGAAAAAACGCGCGCCGAGGCGTTTGACCTCATGCTGCGGCACGCCGCGGAAATCGGTGCAAACGCGGTAGTGGGCGCCCGCTATGACGCGACCGAGGTGATGCAGGGCGTCACCGAAGTGCTCGCCTACGGAACCGCAGTCTTCGTCGAACCAGCAAAGTAAGGTCGACTCAAAACTATGCGTCGCCGCCAGCGCAGCAGGGAAGTGATGTTCCTGGCAGCCATGCCCGGGTGCCGCACTACACACCACGAGCGTGCCTGATTTACAATCCTGAGTTCCCATCCAACGCCCCGATTTCAGGAGATAGCTCCGTGATTCCTCGCTATACGCGGCCGGAAATGGCCCGCATTTGGAGCGATGAAAACCGCTTCCGCACTTGGCTGGCTGTTGAGGTTGCCGCCACCGAAACCCTTGCTGCCGCCGGAATCGTACCTAAAGATGCCGCCAAAGCGATCCACGAGCGCGCCGATTTCAACGTCGAACGAATCTTCGAAATCGAAGCCGAGGTCAAGCACGACGTCATCGCTTTCACCACCGCCGTCGCCGAAATCGTAGGCCCGCATGCGCGCTGGTTCCACTACGGCCTTACCTCAAACGATGTTGTCGACACCGCGCAGGCCCTGCTGATTCAGCAGGCATCGTCGCTGATCGCGGGCGATCTAGAGCGCCTTGCCGATGTGCTGGAGCGCCGCGCGTGGGAATTCAAAGATACGCCGATGATCGGCCGCACCCACGGCGTCCACGCCGAGCCCATCACCTTCGGCTTCAAAATCGCCAACTGGTATTCGGAGACGCGCCGGAACATCGCGCGCTTCCACGCCGCCGCCGAGGATCTCCGCGTCGGCAAGTTCTCAGGCGCCGTCGGCACCTTTGCCCACCTTACGCCTGAACTCGAGGAGAAAATGTGCGCCCGCCTGGGACTGAAAGCTGCAGCTGTGTCGTCGCAGGTCATTCAGCGCGACCGCCATGCGCACTATCTCGCGACGCTCGCCGTGATCGCTTCTACGCTCGATAAGATCGCGACCGAAATTCGCCACCTGCAGCGTACCGAGGTCCGAGAGGCTGAAGAATATTTCAGCGAGAAGCAAAAGGGCTCCTCGGCCATGCCACACAAACGCAACCCGGTCACCTGCGAGCAAATCTCTGGATTAGCGCGCGTTGTCCGCTCTAACGCACAAGCCGGATTCGAAAATGTCCCCCTCTGGCACGAGCGCGACATCTCGCATTCGTCGGCCGAGCGCATCATCATCCCCGACTCGACGACGCTGGCCGACTACCTGCTGAACAAAACCGCAAACCTCATCGAGACCATGTTCGTCTACCCCGAACGCATGCTGGCCAACCTTCATGGCACGCGTGGCCTTGTTTTCAGCGGACAGTTGCTGCTCGATCTGGTCGAAAGCGGCATTTCGCGCGAAGATGCCTATCGACTCGTGCAAAGCCACGCCATGCGCGCGTGGAGAGAGGACTTGGATTTCCACGAACTTGTCCTCAGCGATCCCGCAATCACCAGTCGCGTGCCGCGCGCGAAGATCGAGCGTGCGTTCGATCTGCAGCGCCAACTGAAGAACATCGACAAGATTTTTGCGAGGGTGTTTCCGGGTAAGGATACAGGAAAGAAGAGTGTTAGGTCTTCAGGAAGAAGATTTGCGAACCGGAAGAAGTAGCGGAGCCGCGTTAGACTAAATTCGGGGTCACGGTCGGAGAAGGATCAGTGATGTCATCTGCAGTAGTTGCGGCGGCGCTTGTTCCCTTCTTGGTTCGTTGGACGTACACGCTCGCGAACCGGCCCAGCGACGTGAAGGACAGGTTCATGCCGGCTCCTCCTCTAAGGGCTTTATACCTGGAGGACTCATTATGTTCGGTTGGGTGGTTGCATTCGAGGCGAGTGCTGTTTGGCAAGACGACCCGAAATACAGGTGGGGGGACACTCTTGGACTTGTGTTGGGTGTTGGTTTTCTTGCCATGACCATCCTTAGCTGGCCGATTGTTGTCGAGGTATCGGAAGAACGTTTGACTTGGCATCATTTGCTCTTCAGGCGGCATGTCCCGTGGCAAGAGGTTGAGGACGTAAACACAGACGCGAAGGGAGGTTTGGTGATCTACCTCACCAATGATCGTCGGATCAATGTCGGCCCGTACATGCAGGGACGCCCGGAACTCAAGGCATTCATTCTCAAACGTATTGGACGCCCCGATCTGACTGCGTTTTGATTTCGAGTAACCTGTTCCGGCGAAGAAATCCAGCCGAAGGTTCTTACTCTGCGCTTTGGGCATCTCGCCTGCGATAAACTTTCCCGCTCCGCACCAATTCCAGCAACTCAATCAACTGTCCCAGTTTTTCCTTCCCCACATGCTTCAGCATCTCGCGGCTGTGCCTCTCCACCGGCTGATCCATCTCCCGCAAAAGCTTCAGCCCCGCCGCCGTTATCTTTCCGTGGATCACTCGCCGGTCGGTCTTGGCGCGCGCCCGCGTGACCAGCCCGCGCTTCTGCAAGCGATTCAGCAGCCGGGTAATGTCGGGATCGCGTGTGATCATCCGCTCTCCGATCTCGCTGCAAGGCAGGCCTTCCGCCCCCGCGCCGCGCAGAATTCGTAAGGCGTTGTACTGCGTACCTGTCAGCCCGAATTCTTTCAGTTTGGCTTCTACGCTGGCCGCAAGCGCGTCCGCAGTCCGCAACAGGGAGAGATAAGCCTCTTGCTCGCGGCTCCGGAAGGGCGCCTTCTGTTTTAGTTCCGCCTGCAGTCCATGAGCCATAGCCCGAGAGTAGTCGTCATCACAAGTAACTGTCAAACTGCCAGTAAACTCAAGGTTTTCCCAGCGATTTGTAAGAGTTTGTAAAACCGTCCCGCGCGTGCATCTCCCGAAGATCGGCAGGCATCTATTTAACTAACCGGTTAACGAGGTGTGGGACCGGAAATTCAATGAGGATGGCAACCATGAAAAAGCAATTTCTTGCGGTGGCGGTGGCCCTGCTCGTCCTGCTGAGCATGACGGCCATGGCGGCCACCAATCGCTATGATCCACAGATTCAGCAGGCCGTCAGCCAGAAGATTCAAAAAGCGAAACAGCTCAAGAACGTCAGCTCCAGCGTCGAGGACGGCATCGTGACGCTGACTGGCCCGGTGAACCTCTACCAGGACAAGCTCGATGCCGCGAACAAGATCAAGAAGATCGCCAATGTCTCCGGCGTGCGGAACGATATCGTGGTTGCCAGACAGAGCCTGCCCGACGGCCAGTTGCAGCAAAAGCTAGCCAAGAAGCTTGCCTATGATCGCGTCGGCTACTTCGACAACGCGTTCAACTATATTGCGGTTGCGGTGAAGGACGGAGTGGTTACTCTGACGGGCGATGCCTATTGGGATGTACCGCGTGCGGACGCGATGGCCATCGTGGCGGGTACACCCGGCGTCAAAGATGTCATCAACGACGTAAAAGTGCTGCCGACCTCCAACTTCGACGATTCGATCCGCATGCATACGGCGCGAGCCATTTATCGCGACTCGGAACTCGGCCGCTACGCTATCGATCCGGCGGCTCCAATTCGTATCGTAGTCGACAACGGACATGTGACGCTCTATGGAACCGTGCAGAGCGCGATGGACAGGACGATTGCGGGAATCCGAGCGGGTTCAGTGCCGGGAGCGTTCAGCGTCGACAACAAGCTGGTTGTGGACTAAGATTCCAGGACCAAGGTTCGGCAGTCCAAAGTCGAGCCAGACAAGTGTGATCCTCCCCTACGGCGCGGCGCAAGCCGCGCCGTGTTTTTGCCCGCCCAGTCAAAGTTCCAGTAACTCCGCTGCTCCGGTTTCCACTTCTCCAGAAACGCTCGAAAGTCATCCGCCGACAGCCCGCGGGCATTCTCGAATTCCCCATTCTTCTGGCTGTAGACCAGCTTCCCATCGGCCTCAATCACCGCCAATCCCGGAACACCGCGTTTCAGCGGAACCTCGTACTTCGTCGCCAAATCCTGGTTCTTCTGCCCTTTGCCGATGTCCACGTGCACTACTTCATAATTGGCGGTAATGATCTGCGCCAGGTCAGGGCGGTGAAACGCCGCATCCAGCACGTGGCAGTCATAGCACCAGTTCGCTCCAAACACGACAATCACGCGCTTATGTTCCGCGCGCGCTTTCTTCAAAGCCTCTTTGATTTCGGCATGCGCGTCGGCGGTCTCGTTGTAGATTTGCTTCTCCGCAGCGAGTGCCTGACCGGCGCAGGCTCCGCTCATTGTGGCTACAACAAGCACGAGGGTTAACGGCACAATTCGCAGCCCGTGGCTCATGATCAGATCTCCTGCAGTAAGAATAATGGAACTCGTTTCAGAGAGGGATAGTGGCCGAAAATATACTGCGCGCAGACGCTTTGAAAGGGAGCGGCATCAGACGCGCCGTCCAAGACTCCACAAAACCGTGGCCCTAGTCCCTGTGGGAAGCGCGTTTTGCCCGGAATGAGTACCCTGCGCCCGGCCCGCTAGTTCGCGTTTCGCGAGTGCACGAGCTTCAGGCCGTCGTGCTGCAGAATGCGCTGAATCTGGTGTTTGGCGTGGACGGTCCAAGGCCCTGTCGTGTCGAGTTTCACATACGCCCGCCAATGTTGGAGCGCCTTTCGTGGTTCGCGCATCTTCTCGTAAGCGAGCGCAATATTGTAGTGCGCGTCGGCGTAAGTCGGGGCGATTTGCAGCGCCGTCTTGTAGGTATCGATCGCCTCACCGATCCGTCCAGTCTCGTCGAGCACGTTCCCCAGGTCGAAATAAGCGAGCGCATATCGCGGATCGATTTCAATCGCCGAGCGGTAGTGTTTCTCGGCGAGCGCATATTCCTGCCGGTTATAGTAGAGCGTGCCCAGATTGATGTGCGCGGCGGCGTGCGAAGGATCCATATCTAAAACCTTCAAATAAACGTCAATCGCTTCACCCTGCGACGACGGACTCTCTTCCAGCGCAATCCCCCGCGAAAACAAGTCGGCGACATCGGTAACGACTAATTCCGGCCCGTTGCGCCGCGGACTTGTCACAATTTTCTGTTCTTCGGAAGCAAAGTCGAACATGAATTGACCGGCGATAGGCTCGAGCAACCGGCCCTGGTGCCGGAATGCTACGCGCCGCTTGCTCTCATACACGCTCGCTTCCAGCAGCGGATTCTCCATCCCCGCCACCTGCTTCAGCATCGCATCGAGGGACTGCCGAATCACCGCCGGACGCACGCGTTTCCCGCACAAATCGCGGACTTTCTTAACCTGCAACAGGTCAAAAAAAGAATAGTCTTCGCTCGCTGGCACCAGACCCGACTTCTCCCAGTTTTGGAGTTGGCGAGGAGCCACCCGCAGAATACGCAACAAGTCGGCGCGGCTATAGCGATACACGGCTGATATCAATCTGATCAAATTATCCGGAACTTGTATTCCAACCGCAAGTGCCAAGCAGGATGAACCTGTGGAGAAAAGGTCAGAAATAGCACCAAAGTGGCACCCGGCGCTGTCGCCAAGGCCCGTTACTTCCCGAGTAACAATGGCAGGAGAGCCCGTGCGCTTCCGCGTCTTGATTAAAGCGCAGCCACCCGCCGTTGCACGAGCAGAAAATAGAGAGCCAGCAGCACCAGCAGCATTCCGTTCACTCGCAGCACAACCGGCGCCGTAAAAATTGGCACCAGCCATCCCGATAGCAGATTTCCCATGGGCATGCCGCCGCGGAAGGCAAAGTTATAGACACTCATCACGCGCCCGCGCATTTCGTTGGTCGTGATCAATTGCACCAGCGAATTCACGTTGGCGAACACGGCCATCATCGACGCCCCGGCCAGCACCATCATGACTCCGCTCAGCGGCAACGACCTAGAGAGCGCAAAGCCAAAAATCCCCAAGCCCAGGCAGGCGAGCGCGCCCAGGGCGACTCGGCCCTTCCTCTTGATGTTGCCCATGCCGGCAATACTCAGCGACCCGAAGATCGAACCCACGCCCATGAGCGCGAGTAGATTCCCGTAAGTTTCAGGGCCGCGGTGAAAAATGTCCTTCACAAAAACCGGAATGTAAGTACGCATCGGCATGCTCAAGCCAGTCATGCAGAAAGCGAGGATGATCAGCGCTTCCATCGAGGCCTGGCTGCGCACGAACTTGATGCCCTCCTTCAGGCTGGTGAACATCGACTCCGTGGTTTTCTGCGGAAGAAACCGCGCCGTAATGAGCGAGAGCGAGATGATCGGAGCGAGAAACGAGAGCGCATTCAGGCCGAAGCACCACGACTCCCCAAGTTTGCCCAGAGCTTGCCCCGCCAAGGCGGGCCCGATCATGACCGCGACGTTGAACTGGATCGAATTCAGGGCGATCGCGTTCGGCATGTCTTCCTTCTCCACCAGCGTCGGAATCAGTGCCTGGTAGGCCGGTCCGCCAAACGCCTGCGCGAAACCCGAGACAAATGAAAGACAGAGAATCTGCCACACGTGCACCTGGTGAGTGACAACCAGAATCGTGAGCAGGCCGGCGCTCGCCATCTGCACATATTGGGAGCCGAGCAGGATCCTCCGCCGCTCCACGCGGTCGGCCACCACGCCGCCGATGAGCGAAAACAGGAAAATGGGAATCCCGCCAAGGAATTGATCGAGCGCCAAAAGAAAAGCAGAGTGGCTAAGGCGATAAATCAGCCAGCCTTGGGCGACAATCTGCATCCACGTGCCAATGCTGGACGTGCAGGCGCCGATCCACATCAGGCGGAAGTCGCGATATTGAAATGCTTTGAAGACCCGGCCGATCAAAAACCTCTCCCAAGACCCCGGCAGCAGACTACCATGACGACCCGCCGCTGGTTTCATTCCGCTGGCGGGGATTGGCGGCAGCCCGAGTTCGGGATTTGCAGATGCCATTTAGCATAGACGTGTGATGGTACCAAAACGTTTCGGTCTGGCGCGGGTAATTTCCAGGATGGGCTATTGCTCGCGCTCGCAGGCAGCAGCGCTCATTCTCGGGAGTCGGGTCCGTGTCAATGGCCGCGTTGTTCGGGATCCCGAGTCGCCGGTCCGAATCCCGCCTGATCGCATCGAAGTGGACGGTTCCGCGCTGGAGAAAACGCCCACCGTCTATCTGGCAATGAACAAACCGCGTGGTGTGGTTACGACCGCCTCCGACGAGAAAGGGCGAGCAAGCGTCTACGACTTGCTGGACGAGAGCTTTCCGTGGGTAGCCCCTGTGGGCCGCCTGGATAAGGCGAGCGAGGGCCTGCTGTTATTGACCAACGATTCGGCCTGGGCGGCAACAATCACCGACCCGGCCAGTCACCTGGATAAGACCTACCACGTGCAGGTGGATTGCCTATTTCAGCAGGACATGCTCGCGAAGATCATCGAGGGTTGCGTGGTTGACGGCGACCATCTGCGGGCTAAGGAAGCGCGCCCGCTGCGCCGGGGTGGCAAGAATAGCTGGATCGAGATTGTGCTGGATGAGGGCAAGAACCGGCAGATTCGCCGTCTGCTGGGAGCTTTGGATGTGCAGGTTCTGCGGCTGGTCCGCGTCTCGATCGGGCCGCTAGAACTGGGAGATCTGAGGAAGGGCGAAGTGCGTTCACTGGCAGCGGAAGAGAAGCGGTCGATCAACCGGGTACTGGCGCGCTCAGCTCTGTGATCGGGGTTTCTGGCTGATTTTTTCTGGAGGAGATTGCCCGGAAAAGACAACGGGCGCATGCCGAAAGATGTGGGGTGAGGATGGCAACGGCATGCGCCCTATTAAGTTGAATACAGCTTAGGTCCTGAATGGCTTCGATGTCAAGATAAATCTTTTGGATGCAATAGCTTACGGGCAGCTCATTAAGCATTTTCCGCGATCTTTACGCAAGTGCATGCGTCACACATGCGTGTGATTGTCGCGGGCGGCGGAAAGAGCCGATCTAGCCGCTTGATCTTGGGTGGCGCAGCCGGCATCCCCAGTGGCTCGCCCACCCTTGCCAACAGAGCAAAGGTGGCGCAGCCTCAATTGTGGAGGCCGCGCGATTTCTGCGTTTTGTTTTCCACGTCTGTGGATAACTGTGCTGCGTGGCTTGCGCTTTGAGCGGATAGAATTGCTGCTACCGAGAGCAAGAGCGACAAATACCAAGAGCACACGGAGACTATGGCGGAATTCGTACATCTGCATTTGCATAGCGATTACTCGCTGCTGGATGGCGCTTGCGACGTTGAGAAGCTTGTGGAACGCGTCAAGCGGCTGGGGATGCCTGCGGTCGCCATGACCGACCACGGAAATATTTTTGGTGCGGTGCACTTTGTGAATGCCGCGCACAAGGCTGGGGTCAAGCCGATCGTGGGTTGCGAGCTTTATATCTGCAAGAAGGACGACCACGACATCGAGCGCACTCCACCCGAGGGCGATACCTATAACCATCTGCTGGTGCTGGCCGAAAACGAGGAAGGGTATCGCAACCTCGTGAAGATTACGTCGGAAGCGTCGCTGCACGGGTTTTATTACAAGCCGCGGGTGAGCAAGAAATTTCTGGCCGAGCATTCGCGGGGACTGATCGGGCTTTCGGGCTGCCTGAAAGGCGAGGTCGCGGAGCGGTTGACGGAAGGGAACTACGATGCGGCTCGCACGGCGGCGGGATTTTATAGCGATCTTTTTGGTAAAGAGAATTTTTTCCTGGAGATTCAGGACCAGGGATTAGAGATGGAACATCGCATCAATCCGGAGCTGTTTCGACTGGAAAAAGATCTGGGGTTGCCGCTGGTGGCAACCAACGACAGCCACTACCTGTGCGAGGACGATGCCGATGCACAGGATGTGATGCTCTGCATCCAGACGGGGAAGTCCGTGCAGGACACGAACCGGATGAAGTTCCACGGCAACCAGTTCTTTGTGAAGAACGGCGATGAGATGGTGCGCGTGTTCAAGGATTCGCCGGAGGTGGTTGCGCGGACCCTGGCGATTGCGGAGCGGTGCAATTTGCGGCTGGAGAAAGTTCCGAACCCGTTTCCGCATTTTGATGTGCCGGACGGATTCACTCCGGACAGCTATTTTGAGCACATTGCACGGCAGGGGTTTGCGCGGCGGATGGAAGTGTTGCGTCCGCTGGCGGGGGCGGGGCGGTTGAAGCATTCGCTGGCGGACTACGAGCAAAGGTTGTCGCGCGAGCTTGCCATCATCCAACAGATGAAGTTTTCTGGATACTTCCTTATTGTGTGGGACTTTATACGGCACGCAAAGGAGCGCGGGATTCCGGTCGGTCCGGGGCGAGGATCGGCGGCGGGCGCGCTAGTGGCATTTTCGTTGGGGATTACGGACATCGACCCGTTGCAGCATGAGCTGCTGTTTGAGCGCTTCCTGAACCCGGAACGGATTTCGATGCCGGATATCGACATTGATTTCTGCATGAACCGGCGCGGCGAGGTGATCGACTACGTCACGAATAAATATGGGCGCGAAAATGTAGCGCAGATCATTACGTTTGGGACGATGGCGGCGAAGGCGGCGATCAAAGATGTAGGCCGGGCGATGGATATGCCGTACGCCGATGTGGACCGCATCGCAAAAATGGTGCCGGCTACGCTGAATATCAAGCTGGACGATGCGCTGAAAGAGTCCCCGGCGATGCAGGAGGCGTACGAAAAAGACAAGCAGGTGCGGGATTTGCTGGACACAGCTCGGAAGCTGGAAGGGCTGGTGCGGAACTCGGGCGTGCACGCGGCGGGCGTGGTAATTTCGCCGCGGCCGCTGATTGAGCTGGTGCCGCTGCACAAAACGAAGAACGACGAAATTGTCACCGCCTTTGACATGGTGGCCATCGAGAAGATGGGCCTGCTGAAAATGGACTTTCTGGGGCTGACAACGCTCACGATTCTCGACGACACGATTAAGCTGATTGCGCAAAAAGGGCAGCAGGTAAAGCTCGACGAGATCCCGCTGGAAGATGAGGAAACATACCAGAAGGTTTTTCATCGGGGATTGACTTCGGGGGTGTTCCAGTTTGAATCACACGGGATGCGCGACGTTTTGCGGCGTTATCAGCCAAACTCCATCGAACACCTGACAGCGCTCAATGCGCTCTACCGTCCTGGCCCGATGGCCATGATCGACGACTTCATCGAACGCAAACAGGGCCGCCGCAAAATCGAATATGAATTGCCCGAGTTGAAAGAGATCCTGCAGGAGACGCTCGGTGTGTTTGTCTATCAGGAACAGGTAATGCAAGCGGCCAACAAACTCGCCGGCTACTCCCTTGGGGAAGCCGATCTGTTACGCCGTGCCATGGGCAAGAAAAAACCCGAGGAAATGGCGGCGCAGCGAGAGCGATTCGTACAGGGAGCAACGCAGCGCGGATTTCCGCCCAAGAAGATTGAGAAGATTTTCGATTTGATGGCGCAGTTCGCGGGATATGGATTTAACAAGTCGCACTCGGCGGCCTACGCGCTGCTGGCCTATCACACGGCGTATCTGAAGACGCATCATCCGCTGGAGTTCATGGCCGCGCTGCTGACATCGATCACGGGCGATACAGATAGCGTCGTCAAGTACATCAACGAATGCCGCGAGATGGGCATTGCGGTTGAGCCGCCCGATATCGACATCAGCGACGCGAACTTTACGCCGCATGCGGCGGCGATTCGATTCGGGCTGGCGGCGGTGAAAAATGTGGGCGGGAACGCGATTGAGTCGATTGTGGCCGCGCGGAAAAAACTGGGGCGGAAGTTTCGATCTCTCTATGAATTTTGCGAAGAAGTGGATTTGCGGCTGTTGAACAAGCGCGTGCTGGAATCGCTGATCAAGAGCGGCGCGATGGATTGTTTTGGGCGGCGGGCGCAGGTGATGCAGGGACTGGATAAAGCGATCGAGCGCGCGCAAAAGACGCAGAGAGATGCGGAGTCGGGACAGCACGGGCTGTTTGGGGTGTTCGCCGATGAGTCGGCCGATCGCGGCAACGAGGATCTCCCGAATGTGCCCGATTGGGATGAGCAGACTCGACTGGCAGCGGAGAAGGAGATTCTCGGTTTCTACATTACGGGACACCCGTTAGAAAAATACAAAGACAAGCTGGCGGACTTGAACGCGCTGTCGACTGACGATATTGGGGCGCTGACGAAATCGACGGCGAAGGACGAGAACATTACGACGGCGGGTCTGATTTCGGGACTGCGAGTTGCCAAGTCGAAACGCAGCGGGGAATTGTGGGCACAGGCGGCGCTCGAAGATATGTTCGGCAAAGTTGAATTGCTGGTGTTTCCGGAAGCCTACAGGAAGCTGGCTGAGAAAGTGAAACTGGAAGTTCCGGTGCTGGTGCGCGGGGGCGTGCGCATTGAAGAGGGGGCAAGCCCCAAGGTTACGGCCAACGAAATTATTCCGCTGGACGAGGCGCGCGTGCCGCTGCCGAAGGCGATTCGGATTCGCATTCCTCTCGGCAATGCGGAGGATCGGACCGTGGATGAGTTGCATGCTCTCTTCCGCGAGCGGCAAGGGGAAGCGAAGGTATTGTTTGACCTGGAACGGGATGGCGATTTCATGGTGGTGATGGAAGCCGAAGGCTATAATGTGATGCCAGACCGCAATTTCATGGTGCGGGTTGAGGAATTGTGCGGGCGCGGCAGCGTTCGCGTCATTAATTGATCGTTATTCGTCGATCGTTATCGGTCGATCGTCATTCATTTAACCCTGTAACACGCGATGCGACCGATGCGCCGAGCGAAAACAAAGCGGGCGAAACAGCAAGGTACGGTTACGGGACGTCCCGCAGTAGTGAGCGCAGAGCATCCGGCAGTGGCGGGCGCCGACTTCTTACTCTCGATTGTGGAAGAGCATCACACCCGCAGGAATGGGAATGTCATCAAGATGGATTCAGGATTGAAAGCGCGACAGGAGTTGGACAAAATAGCGCAGCAGATTGCACGCCTGGAGTCGCTGGAAGGGCAGGGCGAGGAGACCCGGCGACAGATCCAACAGTTGCACGAGCGCGTCAACGACCTGCGGCGCGAGGTGTCGGCGCCGCTGAACGCGTGGGAGCGGACAAATCTGGCACGGCATCCGCAGCGGCCGTACACGCTCGATTATGTGGAGCGCATTTTCACGGATTGGAGCGAGATTCACGGGGACCGCGGATTCCGGGACGATCCCGCCATTGTATGCGGCATGGCGCGGTTCCACGGCGAGGAAGTGATCGTGATTGGGCAGCAGAAGGCGCGGGACGCAAAGCAGCGTGTGTATCGCAATTTTGGAATGCCGCACCCGGAGGGCTATCGCAAGGCGCTGCGCGTGATGAGGATTGGGGAGAAGTTCGGACGTCCGATTTTAAGTTTTGTGGATACGGACGGCGCTTACCCGGGATTGCACGCAGAAGAGCGCGGGCAGGGCGAGGCGATTGCGCGGAACCTGCTGGAGATGTCGCGGCTGGAAGTGCCGATTATTGCGACCGTGATCGGGGTAGGTGGGAGCGGGGGAGCGCTGGCGATTGCGGTGGCCGACCGCGTGCTGATGATGGAGAACTCGGTGTACTCGGTGATCTCGCCGGAGGGATGCGCGTCGATCATGTGGCGCGATGCCAGCAAGAAAGAACTGGCGGCGGAGGCGATGAAGATCACGGCAAAAGACATGAGCGAATTGGGCTGCATTGACGGTATCATCCCCGAGCCCGCGGGCGGCGCGCACAGCGATCATGCGCGGGCCGCCGAGTTGCTGGACCAGGCGCTGACGCAGCATCTGGCGGAGTTGAAGAAGCTCTCAGTGCGGGATTTGCTGGAGGCGCGGTATCAGAAATTCCGCAAGATGGCGCAATTCTTTCAGGTGGAAGGATAGGGCTGGGAGCGAATCCTCTCGCCGCGGCACCGCGGCTAAACCCTCCGGTTGATTCGAACGCTTACGTGGCCATGAAGGGCCGCTCTTCCACGGTCCCGCAGACGGTACACTGAATGGAAGTCTTCTTCCTCCCGGATTTTCCCTCACAAAACCGCCTTGATTTTCCTCATAGAATCGGCAGATGCAGGCAGGGCTGGACCATAAAATCCAGCGCGTTGATTTGCTCTAATGCTTGCTCGACCAGCGAGGTCGGGCATTCTTCTAAAGTGATCAGAAGCGGCAGGTGCGACTTTGAGGAGTTAGGTTTCTGGAGCACGGAAAGAATATTGATTTCGCTCTTAGCCAGAATCGAGGCCAGGCTGGCGATGATGCCGGGGCGGTCTTTTACCAGGAAGCGCAGGTAGTGTCTGGTGACGAAGTCGGCGGTCACAGCCGGCGATTTCTGGCGTGGGCGGCTCGCGTCTCGGCTGGGCGCCTGTTTGGCGCTAGCTTCCTTGGCCGGCGCGTGCTTGGTCGTATCTTCATTTGTCCGAGCTATGGCGAGAATGTCGGAGACGACCGCGACCGCAGTGGGATGGCCACCGGCGCCGTGGCCGCCGAAAACGGTTTCGCCGCCGTAAATGCCCGTCGCCATGACGAGGTTCTGGCTGCCTTCGACGCGCGCCAGCGGCGAGTTGAGCTGCACGAGCGCGGGCTCGACCGCCGCAAACAGGCGATCGTCTTTCAATTCTGCGCGCGAGATCTGGCGGATCGTGCAACCCAACTGACTGGCATTCTCGAAATCCAGAGCGTCAATCGGGGAGATGGAGCGCGCCACGATGCTGGAGGCGGCAACGTCGCAGTGCAAGGCCACGCGGGCGAGGATGGTGAGCTTGGCGCGGGCGTCAAGGCCGTCGATGTCGTCGGTGGGATCGGCCTCGGCGAAACCGAGCTTCTGGGCTTCGCGCAGAGCGGTGGCGAAGGAAACTCCATTGCTCTCGATCTGGCTGAGGATGTAATTGCAGGTGCCATTGAGGATGCCGTAGATCTTGAACAGTTCATCGCCGGCGAGACCTTGATGCAATCCGGAAATGACGGGCACGCCGCCGGCCACAGATGCGCCGAACTCGATTTGCTGCTGCATTTGCCCGGCAAGCGCGATCAGCTCGGGGCCGCAATGTGCGATGAGCTGCTTGTTGGCGGTGACTACGGATTTGCGCGACGTTAGGGCGCGGCGGACCCAGTCTTCGGTGGGCTGCAGGCCGCCCATGACTTCGACGACGATGTCGGCGTCGGACGAGAGAATGTCGTCGATGTTTTCGGTCCAGACGACGTCGGTGGGAAGCCAGTCGACTTTTTTGCGGGCGACATTGCGATTGAGGATGTGCGTGAGGCGCAGATGGGTGTTGCGGCGCTCGACCAGAATTTTGGCGACGGAGCTGCCGACGGTTCCGAAGCCGATGAGAGCGACTTTGCAAGGTTTGTCGGCTGCGCCGACGTTTCGGGTTAGCGCCTTATTGGACGAACCAGGTTTTGAACTTGGAGGCATTCTTCTCTCTATGAGCCAGGTTTATAACCAGTCTATTATCCCATCGATAGTGCAGCCCGGAGTAGATTGGCCCGAACCAAAGTAAAGTGGTCGGGAAGGGTTCCGGTTATTCTTCAATACCACCTGGGCTTGCGCCGCTCTGCCGCTGCCGACCCCTAGTTAACTGTTTTGGGACTCATGATGTCGTGTGTTAGCCCGCTCGACGCGGCGTTATAATAAACATTGCGATTTTCCACTCCTGAAACTGCCGGGTCACGGGGTTTGCCCGGCCAAAAAGGGTTGCACGTTTAAAACAAGAAAGGTATAGGGAATGGCCTCTACCGATGTAGTGCCCCGGGAATCATCCGGTCAACTGGGGCAGCGACGCGTTGTTAATGACATGACGATTCAGGTTGCGACCGTGAACGGGTCGGGGTCGCAGAGCTCAAACACAGTCCTTCTGCGCAGCATTTTCCAGATGGGCGTGCCGATTTCGGGCAAGAACCTCTTCCCTTCCAACATTGCCGGGCTGCCGACGTGGTTCACGATTCGGGCCAATAAAGACGGGTACATCGGACGCAAGAAGGAAATCGACCTGCTGATCGCTATGAACGCGGAAACGGCGCAGGAAGACGTGAAGACGCTCGCGCCCGGAGCTAGCGTGCTTTATGACGAACCCCTGGCGCTCGACAAATTGCGCGACGATCTAACTTTTTATTCCGTGCCCTACGACAAGCTGGTGGCGGCGGTGTGCACGGAAGCCAAGCTGCGCAAGCTCATCAAAAACATGATCTACGTGGGCGTCGCCGCGCAGTTGCTGGAAATCGACTTTGCGGAAGTGGAGAAGGCGATCCGCAAGCAGTTTGCGACGAAAGCGAAGGCCGCTGCCCTGAACCTGGCTGCGGCGAAGGCGGGACACGATTACGCGGCCGCCAATTTGAAGAAACGCGATCCCTTCCACATCCAGCGGATGGATAAGACAAAAGGCATGATCATTATCGACGGCAATTCCGCCGCTGCGATGGGATGCATGTTTGCGGGATGTACCGTGGTCACATGGTACCCGATCACGCCGTCGTCCTCGCTGGTGGAGACGATGATCGAGTACATGAAGGAATACCGCGTTGGGCCGGACGGGAAAGCGACTTTTGCCATTGTGCAGGCCGAGGATGAACTGGCCGCAATCGGCATGGTGATTGGCGCCGGCTGGGCAGGGGCGCGCTCCATGACGGCGACGGCGGGGCCCGGCATTTCGCTGATGGCGGAGTTCACCGGGCTGGCCTATTACGTCGAGGTTCCCGCGGTAATCTGGAATATTCAGCGGGTGGGGCCGTCGACCGGGCTGCCTACGCGTACTGCGCAAAGCGACGTGATCTCAACCGCGTTCCTGAGCCACGGCGACACCAAGCACATTCTGCTGTTCCCGGATTCGGTGAGCGAGTGCTTCACCATGGCGCAGGATGCGTTCGATCTGGCGGAGCGGTTTCAGACTCCGGTGTTTGTCATGTCGGATCTGGATCTGGGCATGAACAACTGGATGTCGGACCCGTTTCCATATCCTGAGAAACCGATTGAGCGCGGCAAGGTGCTGAGCAAAGAAGATCTGCAGAAGCTCGGCGGATTTGCCCGGTACAAGGATGTGGATGGCGACGGTGTGGGCTACCGGACGCTGCCGGGCACAGATCATCCCGCGGCGGCTTACTTTGCGCGCGGCAGCGGACATAACGAGAAAGGGCAATACAGCGAGCGGCCCGACGATTTCGAGCGCAACATGGAGCGCATCAACAAGAAGTTCGAGACCGCGCGCTCGTTTGTGCCGCGACCGGAGACGGCGGGCAGCGGGAAGGCGAAGGTTGGCATTCTGGCCTATGGAACTTCGCACTGGGCGATCATTGAAGCGCGCGATCAATTAGCAAAGGAATACAAACTTGAAACGGATTATTTGCGCGTGCGTGCGTATCCGTTTACGCGCGAAGTGCACGAGTTTATTGAAAAACACGATCGCATCTATGTAGTGGAGCAGAACCGCGACGCGCAGATGGCCAGCTTGCTGAAGCTCGACATCAAGGCGGAGCTGACGCCGCGGCTGCGTTCGATTTGCCATATTCATGGATTGCCGATTGACGCGCGCTCGGTGACCGACGAACTGATGATGATGGAGGGAAAGTAAATGGGGACCACACCGACAACGCCGAGCTCAACTCCGGCTCCCAAGACGAATCGCATCGGACTGCAAGTGGTGGACTACCGCGGCGGGAAGACGACACTGTGCGCGGGCTGCGGACACAACGCAATCTCGGAGCGGATCATCGACGCGATGTATGAGATGGGTGTGCCGCCGGAGCGCGTGGCGAAGTTCAGCGGGATCGGATGCTCGTCGAAAAGTCCGGCATATTTTATGAACCGGTCGCACAGCTTTAACTCGGTGCACGGACGCATGCCGGCAGTAGCGACAGGCGCGATGCTGGCGAACAAGAATCTGATTGCTCTGGGCGTGACCGGCGACGGCGACACGGTTTCAATCGGCGCGGGACAGTTCATGCACCTGATGCGGCGGAATCTGCCGATTATTTACATTCTCGAAGACAACGGAGTGTATGGGCTGACGAAGGGGCAGTTCTCGGCGACGGCGGATCTGGGCTCAACGCTAAAGAGCGGTGTCATCAACGACCTTCCGCCGGTCGATACCTGTTCGTTGGCGATTCAGCTGGGCGCGACGTTTGTGGGCCGGTCGTTTTCAGGAGACAAGAAGCAGCTCAGCAGCATGATGAAGGCAGCGATCGCGCATAAGGGCACGGTGATGCTCGACGTGGTTTCGCCATGCGTGACCTTTAACGATCACGAGGGCTCGACGAAATCGTACAAATACATGCAGGCGCATGAAGAGCCGCTGCACGAGGTGAGTTTTGTGCCGGCGTTTGAAGAGATTAATGTCGACTACGATCCGGGGACGACGTTTGAAGTAACGATGCACGACGGATCGAGCCTGCGGCTGCGCAAGCTGGAAGAAGAGTACGATCCGACGGACAAGATCAAAGCGGTACAGCGTCTGATGGAGTCGCACGCGAAAGGCGAAGTGCTGACCGGGGTTTTCTACATCAACTCGAAGGCGCCGACGTTCATTGACATGCTGAACGTGACGGATGAGCCGCTGGCCACGCTGCCGGAATCGGTGACGCGGCCGGGGCGGGAAGCGCTGGCGAAGTGCATGGAAGAGCTGCGGTAGGGCTTCGCGACCGATACTTAAATGTGAGCCGGTCCCCGTTCGGGACCGGCTCAAGTTGTTTGCGGCTACTTCAGAGCTGTTCTGCTGAACAGCTTCCGAGCTTGCGCTCGGCTGGGACAGCCGGGGGCGGCTGTCCCTACGTAATCGTTAGCACGACTCGGAACCTTGCCTTACCGCTGATCATCTGCTGGTAGGCCTCGCTCGCTTTTTCCAATGGATATTTTTCGATCATGGGGCGGACGCCGGTCAGGACGCTGAAGTTCATCGTGTCTTCCCAGTCAATGGCGGATCCCGCCGGCCAACCCTGGAGCCCACGGCGCTGGCCGAGCAACTGAAGCGGAGTGACGGTCAAAGGCTCAAAACCTGCCCCCACAATCATCATCTTGCCGCCGGGGCCAATACCGTCGACCAGCGCCGACATAGATTTGGAATCGGGCGCGGTGGCCAGAATTACGCGCGCTCCGCCCAGCTTTTGCAGCGCTTCCGATGGATTGCCCGCCGCGGAATCGATGTAGTCGTGAGCGCCCAGCTTGCGGGCGAGGGCCTGTTTGTCGGAGCCGCGGCCGATGGCGATGGTGCGGAATCCCATTTGACGAGCGTACTGAATTCCGAGATGGCCGAGGCCTCCGATGCCCTGCACGGCGACCAGGTCGCCGGGGCGCGCGCCCGAGTTGCGCAGCGCGTTGAAGACGGTGATGCCGGCGCAGAGCAGCGGCGCAGCTTCGGCGGCGGGGAGATCGTCGGGGATAGCGGCGACGGCTTGGGCGGGCGAGATCATGTATTCGGCGTAGCCGCCATCGTGGGTGATGCCTGTGATCTTTCCGTTCCGGCAAAGAGTGAAGTCGCCGCGGCGGCAAGATTCGCAGATGAAGCAATGGCCTCCATGCCAGCCAACGCCGACACGCTGGCCGGGCTGCCATTGCGTGACACCTTCGCCGACGGCGTCGATGCGGCCGGCGATTTCGTGGCCGGGGATGCGCGGGTACTGGATTCCAGGCCAATGACCTTCTTTCACAAGCGCGTCGCTGTGGCAGATGCCGCAGGCTTCGACCTTGACACGGACCTGCCCGTGCGTGGGCTCGGGAATGTTGCGTTCGACGAGTTCAAAATTTCCACCGGGCTTGCTTATCTGGACGGCTTTCATGCGGGGCATGGATTTTCCTCATGAGTTTGGGATTGGAATTGATGCGCAAAGAAGGCAACGGGATACAGATGATTGTGGAGAGGGAAAGGAATCAACTTTGCACGGTTATTTTGTGGATATGAACTCGGGTCAATGCATGCTATCGCGATTTTTCACCAGTTGACTTTCATTCCTCTTCATCAGTAGAAGAAGAGCTTTTTGAGAAGAACCTTTCTGCGAACCCCAAAGCTCCCGAGATGATTAGAAAATCCGCGATTCCGAGCGGCATCGTATAGAAAAGCGTAGGCACGTTTCCTTGGGGCCATCGAACCATAGGAATCAATGGAATGTGGAGCACCAATATAAAAGCGATGATCACCCAGAACCAGACACGTTTCCTTAAGTGCCAGCGGATTTTGATCGCGAACATGACCATTCCTAAGACAATGCATGCTGCCAATGCCATATCCGCATTACTCAGGAAGGTGATGAGAAAGAACACAGGCGCCAAGATGCCTCCAATTTTGAGGCCTGTGTAGTCGACAGGTTCCTTTTCCTTTGGTGGATCGTAGTCAAACATACTCACTGGCAATTTTGTATGCCTGCAGGGTTCGCCAGTCAATTGTCGGAATCAGCGGTAGCGCTCATAACGGCTCTTGCGAGCGCGCCGTCATTTCTTCTTGGTCAACTTTCCCTCGAAGGAGTGTTCGGGGCTTTGGCCGGGCTCGGGGAAATCGCTGTCGGCGCCTTCGACCAGTGGATTCTCGTCGCGGTGAGAAAGCTGGCCTCTCATGGAATTGTT
>Ga0182014_10001104_pt1 | contig 36625 bp, 22 predicted proteins | sample 612S2DmetaG_FD_120489 | JGI IMG/M metagenome (GOLD analysis project Ga0182014, IMG submission 120489) | Permafrost microbial communities from Stordalen Mire, Sweden - 612S2D metaG | ecosystem: Environmental > Terrestrial > Soil > Wetlands > Permafrost | place: Sweden: Stordalen | collected... | reverse complement strand
TCGCCGCAATGATCTCCATGCGGCGAAACGTGAAGACCATGAGCCCCAACCCCACACCCAGGCCGAGGAGAACGCATATGGTCTCAACCAGGCGCCAGTCGCGATGCGCCGTGCGGTTGCGCTCATCGCGCAGATGCTCTTCGACGCTCTGGAATCCGGCTATCTGGTCGCGGATATCATCCACTTCCCCTTTTCCGGCGAGATTTATTTTGAGGTCGGTGTACGCTCCTCCCGTGCGACGCAAGGCGATCATTTGCTCCGCGTAGCCTTGCCAATGACGAAGATTGCCATGCAGCGTTTCCAGCCGGCTCTGCTGCTGGGGGGTATCCGCAACCAGGAGGTACAACTTCTGGTATTCGGACTCGATTACCTTCGCGGCATCCTGATAAGGCTGGAGAAAGACATCGTTGCCGGTAACCAGAAAGCCTCGCTCACCGGTTTCCATATCGACCGTTAGTCTAAGCAGACGCCGGGTTTGACCGATAACCTGATCCGTGTGATCCACACTTTGCATCGAGGCGTTCAACTCGTATGCCGCCCAAAGTGCTGCTCCGCCAAGGATCAATGCGGCGATAAAGGGAACCAGGACTGTCCGGCGAAGCGAAGCTCTGAATTGCCTCTGGTCCAAACTTGGAAGCCTGGATTCGCGTCCCGCCGCGCTGAATATCCGGCCGATCAGGACGGCCTCGGACGAGACCGCCGGGCTCTTCGCGGTGCGCAGCGTTTCCAGCACCTCAAGGAATCGCAGACGCTCTGCATGGAGAATCTCAGCCTGCTCCCCGGTCTCTTCAACCTTCCTGCTCTCGTTCAGAATCGCGGCTTCAATCGTTGAATCCGCCACTCCCTCATGGTTGCGGCGATAGAGTTCCGCGACAACGGAAACGGAAACTCCGGAGATACAGAAGATCGCCAGGCCAACAAGGTCGGAGGTCGAGTGGATTGCGAACTGTCCTACCGGCGGAAGCAGAAAATAGTCTACTAAGAGCGCCGAAAGCGCCGCGGCTAGAATGCCCGGCCAGACGCCGCCCAGCAGCGCAGCGAGAAACACAACCGGATAGAAGGTCACATAGGTCGGCAGCGTGAAGGATTGCTGCTCCAACGCCACGCGCACCAAGAGGGCGAGCACGACCATAATCGCGGTGACGGCTTGGCGCGTGATCGGCCCACGAAGGGTACTGGCGATCGGTCCCAATTGATTAACCCCTCAGTCGAGCATCAGCGGATCGGAAGATCCATCTCAAGAACGGTCTTGCCCGAACCGGCGCTGCCGCAGATCCGCGTGGTGCGTCCGGCCGGCAATCCTCCGTTTGTAATTTCGTCGAGGCCTTCAATTCCTGTCGGAGTCTTGGGCAGGGCGTTCTTGATTGGCTCGCTCATACGTGTTCCCACGGATCGCAATTAGCGAAACGGCGAGACCCTTAATCGCTCCGAAAACGATTCGGTTGGAGAGTTGACACCATGATAGTACAGAACTGATCACTTTTGATCACGATTCACGACGAGTGGGGTAGTCGTGTGATGTGTATCACATTGAGGACAATATTCGTAGTTGGAAAGGAAGGAACGAGGACCAGCAGGCAAGATCGAGAAGTCAACAGGCTATACGCTCGCCAGCCTTTCCAACAAAGTCCTCGCCGCCGAATATCGGATCGTTTTGCCGGAAGAAATCCATATCTATCTTATGGCTAAGCGCATCTGGTCTATTTTGCAGCCAGATGCGGTCTTGGCGAACCACAACTAGGCGCCCACAAGTTCTTGTGCGTGCACGGGAACGGAAGTGAGGCATTGGACGCTGGTCCCGTCCTTGTCAAGGGTGTTTTCCACCACGCAGAAATCGAAACCGGGCAGAATGACATCGTCCCAACGATCGCCAATTCCGCGCAGGGCTACGTCCAGCATCGTCACGATCCGCTGGCCTAGGCTCGAATGGCTATCCAGTGTAATGGCCCCGAAGAACTCCTGGCACTCCGTATAGCCGGAGTTATGGGTGCCGGTGTAGGGCTTAAGCGAGGCCAGGTCGACTGGCTTGCCCACGCGAGCCGAGACCTCGGCGGTGCGTCCTGCGAAGTAATCCACCAGGGCCTGCTCTTGAAGGCGGGCCGGCAGGCTTTCGGACGCCACCTTGCGATAGGCCTGTTCTCCGACGCGATACCCCTCTTCGACCAGGTCCATCCAGAAGCGCTGGTCCTCTGTCATGCGGAAAGAATGGTCAACGGCGACGACGGAGCGGCGGACGCAGGCGGTGAGGCCGTCGCGTTGCGGAGCCACGCCGAGGTGAACCCAGTCGCCCTCGCGAATCGGCCGATTCAACGCGGGGCCGATCAAAGTCCGGTTGGCCTCGTTGGCGCCGACCATGATCCTGAAACCGTCGGCCTCGGAGCCCAACATACGGCCAACCCAAGCTCCCCAGGCGGCGACTTCGGTCTCCAGCCTGCCAGGCCGCAGGACGGCCAGCATGGCGCGCATCATGCAATCGGCTATGACGGCCGCATCGGCGATCAGCCGCATCTCAATGGCGCTTTTTTCGTACTTGACTCGCTGATAAAGCCCCTGTGCATCGACAACGCCGGCGGGGCCGAATAGGTTCTCCAGGTATTGGACGATTGCGGCGGGAATCACCTGGCGGGGCGTCAACAGCGCAATGTGGTCGATCGAGCCGCCGGCGGCGCTTTCGATGACGTCCTCCAGACGCTCGGCCTGGATGGGATATTTCTCGTCGGCCAGTTGCAGAATCTCCACCTTGTGAACCACCGCTCCAGCGCGACCCGCCAACTGTTCGGCCACGTAGCCGCCTTCGAGTCCCGCCGCCACGTGAAAGCCATTCTTTCCGATCACGCCGGCTACCTGCTCGATGGAGAGATTTGTGTTGCCGCCCAGGTAGGGGACGTCGCCACGATAGTGTTCGTCGGAGAAGACGAATCCGGCCGCATGTCCGGCCCGCTCGAGAGCCGCATTGACGCGTGTCGCGCGCCCTTCAAACTCCTCCCGCGGCGCCATATACTCGCGATCAATCGAGGGAGAGTCGGCGAGAATCCTTGAAACAGACTGCAGGTCGCGGGCATGATCGGCCGCCGCGAACGCGGACGACTTCTTCACTTCGCTGTCTTTCCTATCCAACTGAGGCATGTTTTCCCTTTCCACTATCGCCACTCCCGTGTGGCGGCGCCGATTTTGGCGTGGTTCACGGAACCGGGGTGCAGATACGCCCTAAGAGTTCCGAGTCTTCCAGCATGTTTCGAAAGGCCAGCGAGGCAGCGCCTTTCAGCCTGATATCGAGCCCCAGACCGCTGACCGCGATCTTGACGACTTCCAATGACCTGGGCCGCGTTTGCAATCGGATCTGCTCCCAGATGATGGGCAGCATAACGTCCTCGGCAACGATGAGGTCGCCCCCCAGGATGACGATCTCCGGATCCAGCAGGCTGATCGCCATCGAGAGCGCGGAGCCGAGCGCACGCCCGGCCCGCCGGAAGGCGGAGAGCGCAACCTCGTCCCCGCGCCGGGCTCTTTCCAGCACATCGACAAAACGAAACTTGCCGGCATCCGCGCCGGCACGTTCCGCATACTGGCGCACGATGTTCGCCCCGGATGCGATCGCCTCCAGGCACCCCTTTTGGCCGCAACTGCACAGATCCTCGGCGCCGGGAACGAACTTGCAGTGCCCGATCTCGCCCGAAAAACCTCGCGCTCCCATCAAGTGCTTGCGATCGGCCAGAATGCCCATGCCAATGCCGGCCTCAGCGATCAGGAAAAGCGCGTTGCCGCAGTTCTGAGCCCCTCCGAGCCAGCTCTCGGCGTGGATGCAGGTCTCCTTGTCCCGTTCCATGAATACCGGCCAGGGAAATGCTTCTTTCAGAATCGTGAGGAGCGGGACTTGGGCCCAGCCCAGGTTGACCGCGCTGAGGCGCCCTTCGGAATCGAGCAGGCCCGGGTAGCTTACGCCGATGGCGAGGATGCGGCCCAATTGCGATGGGTCCAAATCTCTTGTGACTTTGCCGATTCCCTCAATGACCTTTTCGGGCGCGAACGGTTTGCGGAATTCAAGGCACTCTTCCCAACGGCACCGGACGTCCCCGAGAAAGTTCGTGAGAGCGAAACGCAGGCGATCGCCTTCCAGGTCCAGCGCCACGAAATAGCCCGCTTCCGCGTTGAGCGCAAGGGTCTCTCGCCGGCGGCCGGTACCCGCATTGCTGTCACCCGCTTTGTAAAGAACGCCCCTTCCCAGGAGATAGCGAAGCGCGTGACTCACGCTTGCCGCGTTCAGTCCTGTGGTTTCAACGATCTCGAAACGAGTGAGGTTGCGGCGCCGGTAGAGCAGACTCAGAATCTGGCGAAGCCACTGATCGGCAATCCTGGTCACGGGCTTGGGCACAGACGTCGGCTGGTCTAGGGTAGGCATTTCTCCGTCATGGTAACGTGGCCGCAGTTGACGGTCAAGATTTGTTTAGCAAATTTTATTACTTATCCTGCCGTTTAGTGTGTTGGATGATGGTCCCATTGTGTCTGCGCTTGCACTTTGAACGTTTGGAATATGTCAATATATATCATTTGTATTGTGATTATTACGGTAATCTACGGAATGCATCCCGAATCGTCCCAGTACACGGACTTATGGATTTTTGCTTGACAAACTATCTGCACAGATGCAAGCTTTTTTATTGCCATGAACCTGTGTGCGAAATGGGTCCCTGGAGCCGGCGCCGCCCAAATCCGAGTGGGGCTGCGCCGGCCGGAACGGAGCTCCAAAAGGTTCGCGGCTTATCTCAATGAGCCCAGCGGAGAAAATATGGACAGGTTTCGGACCTTGTTTCTAACCCTTGCGGCAGGGAGCCTTCTGCTGCCGGTGGGGTGGGCAGCCGCGCCCCCCGATGCAGCTTCACCATCGATGAAGCTGACTCAAGGCTGGTCCATCCAGTCTTCGGCCGATGCGCGCGAGAATGGTGAGGCCATCTCGGCGGTGGGTTTCGATGCCGGCCAGTGGTATCAAGCCACGGTACCATCCACGGTTCTGGGAGCGCTGGTCAAGCAGCGCGTTTATCCCGAACCCGGCGTCGGGATGAATCTGCGGTCGATTCCCGGGACCTCATACCCGGTATTCAGCGGCTTTACCGACATTCAGATGCCGCCGGAGAGTCCCTTCCGGCACTCCTGGTGGTACCGTACGGAGTTCAAGCTGCCGGCCGAGTACAAGGGCAAGACTCTTTGGCTGGGCTTCGATGGCATCAACTACAGGGCCAATGTGTGGATGAACGGCCACCAGGTGGCTTCTTCCAGCAAGATGGCCGGCACCTGGCGACTGTTCGAGTTCGATATCACGGCAGAGGCTCGGCCCGGCGAGACGAATGCGCTGGCGGTGGAGGTCTTTCCGCCGCAACCCCATGACCTGGCCATCACGCTGGTCGATTGGGCGCCCATGCCTCCCGACAAGGAGATGGGCATCTGGCGCGACGTGCATATCGCGGCCACCGGGCCGGTGGCGCTGCGCTACCCGGCCGTACTCACGAAGTTGAATCTGCCCGCTACCGATCAAGCGGAACTTACGGTACGGACCGAGTTGAAAAACGCCTCGGACCAGCCCGTGGAAGGCGTGCTCAAGGGCAAGGTGGAAGCGATCGAGTTCTCGCAACCGGTGAAGCTGGCAGCGCACGAGACACAGGTGGTGCGCTTCATGCCGGAGAATTTCTCACAATTGAAAGTGGCCAATCCTCGGCTGTGGTGGCCGGCGCAGTTGGGGCCGCAGAACCTCTATCCCCTGGACCTGGAGTTTGTCGTCGATGGTCAGGTCTCCGATTCCAGCCACATCCGGTTTGGCATTCGGCAAGTCACCTCTACAGTGGATGCCGCCAAGCACAGGATCTTCCAGATCAACGGCAAAAACATCCTGATCCGCGGCGCGGGCTACAGCTTCGATATGCTGCTGCGCTCCTCGCCGGAGCGGCAGGAAGCGGAACTCCGCTATGTGCGCGACATGAACCTGAACACCATCCGCTTCGAAGGCAAGCAGGAGGACGATCATTTTTTCGATTTGATGGATGAGATGGGGATCCTGGGCATGCCGGGCTGGTGTTGCTGCGACCAATGGGAGAAATGGCCCTCGTGGAACGGGGAAGAGGAACCGATTGCGGTGGCGTCGCTGCGCGACCAGATCCGGCGCCTGGAGCGGCACCCCTCGGTGTTCACCTTTCTCTATGGAAGCGACCGAACGCCCCCGCCCGAGATCGAGAAGAAATACCTGCAGATCATGAAGGAGAGCGATTGGCCGAACCCGGCCGTGGCGTCGGCGGGGAACTATACCACCACCGTCGGACCGACCGGAGTCAAGATGGAGGCGCCTTACGAATGGGTCGCGCCTGCGTATTGGTACGTCGACACCAAGCGTGGCGGGGCCTTCGGGTTTGCCACGGAGATCAGCCCGGGGCCGGCCATCCCGCCCATCGAGAGCCTGCGGCGCATGCTTCCCGAGGACCACTTGTGGCCCATCGACTCCGTGTGGGAGTACCACGCCGGCGGCATGTCGTTCACGCTGAAAATCTTCACCGAAGCGCTGGAGAAGCGGTACGGACCCTCGCACTCGGTGGAAGAGTACGCGCAAAAGGCGCAGATGCAGGCCTACGAAGGGCACCGGGCGATGATGGAGGCCTACGGGAGGAACAAGTACGGATCCACGGGAGTCATCCAGTGGATGCTCAACAATGCATGGCCCAGCATGATCTGGCACTTGTACGACTGGTATCTGCGTCCAGGTGGCTCTTATTACGGGGTGAAGCGCGCCTGCGAGCCGCTGCACGTGCAGTACTCCTATGACGATCGCTCGGTGGTGGTGGTTAATTCGTATTACCAGGCGTTTCCCAACCTCAAGGTGACGGCCAAGGTGTACAACCTGGACATGACAGAGAAGTACTCCAAGGAAGTCACGCTCGCAGCCGGGGAGGACAGCAGTACGCGGGTATTCACGCTGCCGGAGATGGAAGGCCTGAGCGGAACGTATTTTCTGGATCTGAGGCTGGAGAATGCGGGACGCGTCGAGAGCCACAATTTCTATTGGCTGCCGAAGCAAGCCGAGACCGTCGATTTCGCGAACGAGCCGGCGAGCGGCGTATGGACCCCGACCAAGACCTTTGCCGACTACACGGCGCTGAATAGCTTGCCGGCAGTGGATCTGGATGTGAAGGCGGAAAAGAAGACCGAGGGCGCGCAAGACACGATGACCGTTACGCTCCACAATCCCAGCCGCTCGCTCGCTTTCGGAGTCCGGCTGAAAGTGAAGAAGATCGGCAAGAACATCACAGGCGCGTACTACTATGAGACCTTCGTCGACGATGAGGTGCTGCCGTCGCTCTGGGAAGACAACTATATTTCGTTGTTGCCCGGAGAGACGCGTCAAATCACGGCCACCTACGATCCGAAAGACCTGGGCGGGAATGCACCGGGAGTTGAGGTGAGCGGCTGGAACGTGAACAGGAAAGAGGCCCGTCCCTGAACCGGACCTGGTCTTTAGGATATGCCTGCAAACGATGAGGGCGAGGCGCGTGATTCTTTACAAGAAGATTGGGCGGTTCGTTTCGATTTCTCTGACTTTCCTGGCAGGGTTGGCGCCATGCCATGCAGAGACGGGAAATCGTGTGGATCTGCGGGAGAATTGGTACGTGCAAAGTTCGTGCAAGGTCAATGCACCCGCCGAAGTCCTGTCCACAACGCAGTTTTCGCCGGACCACTGGTATAAGGCAACGATTCCGTCTACTGTATTGGCCGCCCAGGTGGCCGATGGGGAATTCAAGGACATCTACTATGCCGACAATCTGCGCAAGCTGCCTGGCATGGGAGACTCAGGCGGCCAGCCGGGTAAGAATCCCTACGCTTGTTCATGGTGGTATCGTACGGAGTTCCAACTGCCGCCGGACTTCAGAGGACGGAGAGTCTGGCTCCGCTTGAACGGGATCAATTCCAAGGCCAATCTCTGGCTGAATGGGAAGAAACTTGCGGATGCGATGGATGTGGCGGGCGCCTACAGGATCTTCGAATTGGAGGCCACGCCCCTCCTGGACCCGGAGCAGAAGAACGCGCTCGCGGTCGAGGTGTTTGCTCCAACAGATAAGGACTTTGGGATTAACTTCGTCGACTGGATGCCAACTCCGCCGGATAGAGATATGGGCCTATGGCGCGAGGTCTCTCTGTTGGCGAGCGGGCCTGTCCGGGTGCGTTATCCCGCAGTGATTACGCACTTCCCTGGGGATTCACTTAAGCGCGCAGACCTGACCGTGCGAACGGAGCTATACAACGACACGGACCTGCCCGTCGAAGGCCTCCTCCATGGAGAGTTCGAGAAGGTATCTTTTGAAAAGAAAGTGACGCTTGCGCCCAGGGAGACGCGCGCAGAGACCTTTACGCCCGACGAGTTCCCGCAATTGAAGATCGAAGATCCCGAGTTATGGTGGCCTGCAGGGCTCGGCGATCAAAAGCTCCACATGTTATCGATGAGCTTCGAGGCCGCCGGCGCCGTCTCCGACTCGGCAACCGCCAGCTTCGGCATACGCGAGATCATCGGAGAGCTCTACGGAGCTTCGCCCCGTATGGGCGAGGTCTACGATAACAACGGCGATTTTACGAGGGTCAAGACCGATACGCGACCGTTTCTGATCCGTGTAAATCGTCAACCCGTGCTGATTCGGGGCGCGGGCTGGGCGCCGGAGATGCTCTTGCGCACCTCGGAGGAGCGGCTCCGCGCGGAACTGACCTATGTGCGGGATATGCACCTGAACGCCATTCGGCTGGAAGGGAAGCTGGAAGGGGACGAATTATTCGACCTTGCCGACCGGATGGGAGTCCTGATCCTGGCCGGTTGGTGCTGCTGTGACCAATGGGAGCACTGGAGCACCTGGCAGCCAAACGATTTCACCATCGCTACCGACTCTCTGCGCACGCAGATTCTGCGCCTGCGCCATCATGCCAGCGTCGCTTTATGGATGAACGGCAGCGACAATGCGCCGCCCGCGAACGTGGAAACAGCTTACCGGAAGATCCTGGCCGAGAGCGGCTGGCCCAATCCAATTGTCTCTTCGGCCAGTTCCAAGACAACAACCGTCAGCGGCGCCTCCGGGGTCAAGATGACAGGACCCTACGATTATGTTCCCCCCGGATATTGGCTGATCGACACGGACCACTTTGGCGGAGCCTTCGGCTTCAATACAGAGACCAGCCCTGGAGCCGCGATCCCGGAGTTAAGCAGCATTAGGAAGTTTCTTCCCAAGGAGCATCTGTGGCCCATCGACGCGATGTGGAAGATGCACATGGGCGCGGGAGATTTGAATGGGATCACGCACTTCAACGAATCGATGGACTCCATCTACGGGCCGCCGAAAGGGCTGGACGATTACCTCCGCAAAGCGCAGGCCATGGCCTACGACGGCGAACGGGCGATGTTTGAAGCTTATGGACGGAATAAATACCAATCCACCGGGGTGATTCAGTGGATGCTGAATAACGGCTGGCCTTCCATGATGTGGCATTTATACGACTACTATCTACAGCCAGCGGCAGGATACTTCGGAACCAAGAAGGCCTGCGAGCCTGTGCACATTCAGTACTCCTACGACGACCGCAGCGTCGTCGTGGTCAACAGCGTAAACCGGGATTTCAGCGGGTTGACCGCGGAGATTTTTGTGTACGATTTCAACCTGCGGCAGCTGTTCTTCCGGAAGATTTCCATGGACTCTCCCGCCGATCGCGTGAGCAGGCTCTTGAACATTCCGAGCGAAAACATCGACACCGATGTGCATTTTGTCCGCTTGACGATTACGGACAAGGGAGGCCGCGTCCTCAGTACGAACTTCTACTGGCTGCCAAAGAAACCATCTACTTACGACTGGTCCACGGAGAGCGAAAAGAAGCATCCCTACTATACCGGGGTCACGAGTTATGAGGACCTGACGATGTTGAACCAGTTGCGGAAGGTACAGCTAGAGGTGTCCGCATCCGTTCGCCGCCGGCCGAGCAGCGGAGAGGCGAGCGTTCGCGTCCATAATCCGTCCGGCACTCTGGCGTTTCAGATTCACCTCTCCATCGTTGACGAAAAGAGCGGAGAAGAGATTCTTCCTGTTCTCTGGGAGGACAACTATATCTCCCTGATGCCTGGCGAGTCGCGGGAGATCGCCGCTCACTACGATACTCCTTTGAACACCGGCGGCTTGAAGCTGGAAGTGGACGGTTGGAACCTCGACGCAGCAGTGATCCTTGTCGATGAGATGAAGATGGATACCGGCGGGGCCAATCAAGGCTCTACCAAGCATGGACCTGTTCGCCGGTAAGTCGAGCAAGCGTCCGAGTATCGCATGGCGGAAGTACACTGAGCATCATGGGCGGGACGGAAAGAGATGAAAGAGAAACCAGCACGGGGGCGAGGGATGAGCGTTCGCAGGGGCGTGGCAATGTTGTTGCTGTCGCTGAGCATCTATTACGCGCCGTTGCGCGCGGAGACTGGGATTCCACGGAAGATCGAACTGGCGGCGGATTGGAAGCTCGCATCCGCGGCGGAAGTGCGAGTAGGCGGGGCAGAGGTCTCGGCTGCTGGATACGAGGATGCCGGCTGGCATCCCATCCATAGAATGCCCGCCACGGTTCTCGAGATCTTGCAAGAGGACGGTGTATACCCCGACCTGTACGTCGGAAAGAACCTGCTGGAGAAGGTTCCGCAGGATCTTTACCTGCAGGACTGGTGGTATCGCACCAGCTTTGTCCCACCCGCCGGATTCTCCGCATACACGCTGGACTTTCCCGGAATCAACTATCGAGCCGAGATCTGGCTCAACGGGCAGAGGATCGCCGACAGCACACAAGTCGCCGGCATGTACGCCGCGCACCAATTCGACGCGACCCATTGGATCAAGCCGGGCCAGCCCAACGTGCTGGCCGTCAAGGTAACTCCCGAGCGGCTGATTCAGGACGTCAATGGCGTGGAGCTTGCGGACAGTTGGTTCGACTGGGTGAATTGGAAGTACCTTGGCTACAAAGGTGAGAGGAAGAAACCAGGGTGGGGTATCTCCTTTGTGCCGGATCGCAACGCCGGAATCTGGAAGCCCGTGTACTTGCGGGTTACGGGCAGCGTCTCGGTCAGCAATCCGCTGGTGAACACGCAGCTTCTTCTCGCGGGGTCGAACGCCCGCCTCACGGTGTACGCCACTGTGCACAATCTCTCGGCGCGGCAGACCGGCGGCAAACTGCGGGGAACGATCAGCCGTCAGGGGAAACCGACGATCGAGTTGGAGCAGTCTGTCGATCTTGCTCCCGGCGAGGAGCGCGAGATTTCTTTTACACCGGAGAAGTTTCCTGGCTTGGCCGTGACGCATCCCGACCTCTGGTGGCCGTACACGATGGGCTCGCCGGCGCTCTACAATCTTCGTCTGGAGTTCATCGAGAATGGCAGCCTTTCCGACCGCAGCGAATCGCGCTTCGGCATCCGGAGTATTACGCAGCATCGCGACGAGGACGAGCAATTCCCGGATGTGGGCAAAGGCGGCAACTTCTACTTTCAGGTGAACGGGCGGGATTTCCGGGCGCGCGGGGCTGACTACACTCCTGACTTGCTCTATCGCTACGATCCCGAGCGCGAAGCCAACATCCTGCGCTACGTGAAGGATCTCGGCATCAATATGCTGCGTTGGGAGTCGAAGATCTCCAGCGAGCATATCGTCGAACTGGCCGATGAGCAGGGCATTCCTTTGATGTTGGGCTGGATGTGCTGCAATCAATGGGAGAAATGGGATCAGTGGAGCGAAGAGGATCATCGGGTCGCTTCCGAGAGCCTGCGTTCGCAGATCACGATGCTCCGTCCTCATGCCTCCGTGTTTATGTGGGCCAACGGAAGTGACGGCCGTGCTCCCGATCCGGTGAGACTGGAGTACCGCCGGATTGTCTCGGAGCTGCATTGGCAGAACGCCCTGGTGGATACTGTGTCCTCATTTGCCAAGGACGCGAATGGCGATCACGTGTGGGACGGCATCCACATGGAAGGACCGTACAGTTGGCGCCCTCCGGCATATTGGTTCAGCGGAAAATATCCCCCTACGCGCGGGGCTTGCGCGGAGCAGGGAGACAACGAGCACATTCCAACCCTGGAGAGTCTCAAGAAGTTCATTCCCGCCGACCACCTCTGGCCAATCGACGATACCTGGCTCATGCATGCCGGCGCCTTTGAGAAGAATTCCTCCCTTGGCGATCTTCGGTTAGCGCTGGAGCGCCGCTACGGAGCTTCCGCCAGTGTGGAGGAGTTCGTGCGCAAGGCGCAACTTGCCCACTATGAGAACACCCGCGCGCAGTTCGAGACTTTCGCCGCGGGCGACTGGGCCAACCACAAGATGACCCTCTACTGGATGCTGAACAGCCATTGGCCATCCTTCTATGGCAACATCATCGACTACTATCTGAGCCCCGGCGGAACTTACTTTGGAGCCAAGAAGGGGCTGCGCCCGCTCTCGGTGGTCTTCGATTCCTATGCGACCGGCGACCACAGTCAAGCCAAGATTGTTGTCTTCAATCAGACCCCCGGCGACGTTCAGGAATTGCGCGCGCGCATACGCGTCTACGATCTGGACGGCAAGATCCGCGACGACCGTTCCCTGGACGGAATTGCCGTGCTTTACAACAGTGCAAAACAAGTGGCCGCGCTACCCCGGTACCCCGCGTCTACGCCGGTCTTCTTCGTGCGTTGTCAGCTCTTCGATGCGGGAGGAAAACTGCTGGTGGAGAATACCTATTGGCAGTCCCAGAAGGATGACGATCTTGGGGCTAGAAAGAACGATTTGGCCATGGATCTGCGGCAGGAGAGCTGGGCCGACATGACCGCGCTGAATACCATGCCTCCGGTGGATTTGGAGGTCCGGGCGGTGGAGAGGAACACAGACCAGGGGAGCCGCGTCACCATCCGCTTGCGCAATCCTTCGCAGCATATTGCGTTTTTCGAGAGGGCCGCGATCTCTGGGGCGCCAGATAGCGGCGAAATCCTCCCCATCGAGTACGACGACAATTACATCACCGTCTTTCCAGGCGAAACCGCCGAGATTCACGGCGTACTTCCGCAGGGTGCAAAGGCCGGCTGGGTGAAACTCGAAGGCTACAACACCCGCGCCACTGCCGTGCCCATCAAGGAGTGAGTTGGCGGGCGCGGGGAAATGCTCGTGGTCCCGCCAGCAGGGGACTGGCAGCTTGCGTCATGTCTGTCTCGCGGGAAGGGAAAATGAGGCTGCGCTAGCAAGAAAAGCGATTTACATTGATAAAGTATCGGTCTTACTCTTGTGAGGAAACATGAACGGACGCAATTTCCGCAGTTCAGCAATCACCGTAGTTGCAATCGGCGCTGTTGCCGGTGCGCAGTTCTGGTTCGCCACACTGGCCGTCGCGCAAGGCGACCGGCCGCGCTACCTCGACACAGCTCTTCCGGCCGAGACGCGGGCTGTCGATCTGGTCGGGCGCATGACCCTCGAAGAGAAGGCCTCCCAGATGGTCAATCAGTCGCGCGCCATTACGAGGCTCGACGTTCCGGCCTATGACTGGTGGAATGAGGCTCTGCACGGAGTCGTCACCGACGGGATCACGGAGTTTCCCGAACCTGTTGGATTGGCGGCGACCTTCGATCCCGCGGTCATTCATCGGATGTCGCATGCGATCGGCATCGAGGCGCGAATCAAGCACGCGCAAGCGGTGAAAGAAGGCCACAGCAACATGCACGAAGGCCTCGATTTCTGGGCGCCCAACGTGAACATCTTCCGCGACCCGCGCTGGGGGCGCGGTCAGGAAACCTACGGCGAGGATCCATTTCTCTCCGGGCGCATGGCCGTGGCCTTTGTGACCGGCCTGCAGGGCGACGATCCGCGCTACTATCTGGCCATCTCCACGCCCAAGCACTTCGCCGTGCACAGCGGACCGGAACCGTCGCGGCACCGCGACGATGTGGCCGTGAGCAAGCACGACGAGCTCGACACCTATCTGCCGGCGTTTCGCGCGGCCGTGACCGAAGGTAAAGCCGGATCGGTGATGTGCGCCTACAACTCGATCAATGGAGAGCCAGCCTGCGCCAACCAGTTCCTGCTGCAGGATCAGCTGCGCGGCAAGTGGGGGTTCCAGGGTTATGTCGTTTCCGATTGCGACGCGGTCGGAAACGTTACCAGAGACCACCACTACGTAAAGACTCTTCCCGAAGCCGCGGCCATTGTCGTCGAGCGCGGCATGGACAACGAGTGCAACTCCTATCAGAAGAACACCGACGATCACGACTATCGGCAGTACTACGACGCGGTCAAGCAAGGCTTTCTGAAAGAGAGCGAGATGGACCGCTCCCTGGTGCGTCTCTTCGCGGCGCGCATCCGCATGGGTATGTTCGATCCGCCCCAGATGGTTCCCTACACGAAGATTGACGAGAAGGAACTGGATAGCGCCGAGCATCGCGCGTTGGCGCGCAAGATCGCGAACGAGTCGATGGTTCTGCTCAAGAACGACGGCGTGCTGCCAATCGCGAAGCAGGGCAAGAAGATTCTTGTCGTGGGGCCACTGGCCGAACAGACCAAGGTGCTGCTCGGCAACTACAACGGTCATCCCTCGCGCTCGGTTTCGATCCTCGACGGAATGTACGCCGAGTTCGGCAAGGACAACGTGACCTACAAGCCTGGAACAACCTATCTGGAGCAACGCACCGAGCCAGTTCCCGCGGAGGTTTTCACAGCGGGCGCGCAGGCCGGCTTGCGCGTGACCTACAAGTACGCGCCAGAGCCCGCAGCCGGAGGCAAGCAGCCCGAGCCCATCGCTGTTGATGGCGGCATTGCGCAAGTTGCAAGCGCGGACCACCTGCCCGAGCTGAAGGACAAACCCAAGGGCAAGCTGATTTCGATCGAGTGGGCGGGCAAAATCAACGTCAGCGAAACGGGCTACTACAGTATCGGCATCGAATCGCAAGGCGAGGGATCGGTGTTTCTTGACGGCAAGTACGTGGCCGGAACGCCTGGATGGGATGCGACCGCCGAGCGGCTGGGACGGCTCCACTTCGAGGCCGGAAAGCCGGTCGATCTCAAGGTGACCTACGATCCACCCGACAACGGCAAGATGCACGGCGAACTGGTGTGGATCAAGCCCGAACCGCAGCGGCTGGCTCAGGCCCTTGAGGCTGCGAAGAACTCCGACGTAGTGGTTGCCGTCGTCGGCATTACGAGCGATTTGGAAGGCGAAGAGATGGCTGTGGACGAGCCCGGGTTCAAGGGCGGTGATCGTACCTCGATCGACTTACCCAAGCCCGAGCAGGAACTTGTCGAAGCCCTTGCGGCCGCCGGCAAGCCGCTGGTGCTTGTTCTCACCAACGGCAGCGCGCTGGCAATCAACCATGAGTCGAAGCTGGCCAGCGCGGTACTCGACGCATTCTATCCGGGAGAAGAGGGCGGCGCGGCAGTCGCGGAAACGCTCTCGGGAAGCAACAACCCGGCCGGAAGACTGCCCGTAACCTTTTACGCGAGCCTCGATCAACTGCCGCCATTCAGCGACTACGCGATGAAGGGAAGAACCTACCGTTACTTCACAGGCAAGCCCCTCTTCCCGTTCGGATTCGGGCTGAGCTACACGACCTTCAAATATAGCGATCTCAAGCTCAGTACGAACGCCGTCAAAGCGGGCGATCCGCTCACCGCCGAGGTCGCGATTACGAACACAGGCAAGCTGGCAGGCGATGAAGTCGCCGAACTCTACTTGAAGTTTCCACAGATCGACGGCGCGCCTCGGCTCGCGCTGCGCGGGTTCGAGCGCATTCATCTTGAGCCGGGCCAATCCCGCACGATCGCTTTTCACCTCGATCCGCGCGCTCTAAGCATGGTGAGCGCGGCGGGCGATCCAACGATCGCTGGCGGCCAGTACACGCTGTTTATCGGCGGTGCACAGCCCGGCGACACGCAAGCCGGCGCAAGTGTGGAATTCAGTATTCAAGGAACCGTCAAGATTCCCGAGTAGGACCGCGTCCCTGGCGTTTCGACTGAAATGCCAGGGACGATTCTCCGCGTCAATACAACATAGACCAGTCTTGCGGTCATTGTTCTGTCGGGGGCGAGCATGGCGTAAGAGGTTCCGGTTGAAGTCGCTGCTCAAACTGTGGGTGAAGCCTTGAGCGATCTGGTTGCCAGGCATCCCGATTTGCGCAAACATCTCTTCTCGGAGGACAGAAGGCTGCGCCCCTTTGTGAATGTCTATTTGAACGATGAGGACATTTGCTACTTGAGCAAGGAAGCGACTCCGACCAAGGAGGCCGATACGATTAGCATCGTTCCCTCGGTTGCCGGCGGACGATAGAACGTTGTGGAGGTTGAATCATGAATGCAACGAACTCTTGTTAGAGAGATGAATTGTGGCTGAATCGATCGATGGCATCCTGGCCTGGGCCGACCGGATCGATCCGGCGCTTCCGAAGTACTGACCACCCGCGGAGGGTTTCCGGATTGCGACAGGATCGCCAGTTTTGTTGACTCTCAGCCAAAGTGAAGAAATGGGGTGATTTAGGGCCCTGGACGCGAGCTGGAAGGGCAGATAGGATTTCGATCGATGGACATTGCTCCATCCCAGGAGTTACATTCTTGGGGCAGCACCCGCTCAAGGGGTTAAGCGGGGAGCCGATGGGAAAAGAATCATGCGGAAGGCCAGCCTTGGGTTCGTTCGATGTTGCCGCCTGGATCGACGATGTCTCTCGAGCCGATGTCGATCTCTCCTGTCATCTCTTTTCCTGCTCATCCTTCTGCCGCTTCCAGCCTCGGCAGCGCAAGGGCAACAAGCCAACCAGACCATCAAGTTCAAGCTGCGAGATGGATACCTGATCGTCGTTCAAGCCATGGTGAACGGCGCCGGTCCCTTCAGCTTTCTATTGGACACCGGCACCACTCGCACAGTGATCGATCCCGATCTTGCCCGCCAATTGCAGGCTCCCACCGTCGGCGAGGTTGTGCTGACCGGGATTTTGCGCGAGCGCCAGGACAAGCTCATTCAACTTCAGAATGTGCGACTGGGCGAAGTTTCCGTATCCAGCTTTGGAGCAATTGTGGATACGCTGCCGCGGCAGAAGATGCTGGCCCCTGGCATTCGTGGTGTCCTCGGCGAGGACTTTCTCTCCAAATTCAACTTTCTCATCGACTACAAGGGGCGCCTATTGCGCTTCGGCGATGAGCCTCCTGCGGGGGAGCGATGCCGATTCGAGACGATCAGCCAACATGACGGCACGCTCACGACCAACCGCCTGCTGGTCGAAGTCGAGTTCATGGACGTGAGCCGAGCCAAGGTGCAGCTTCAGTTGGATACCGGCGCCAAATTCCCTGAGTTGTTCCCCGCCAGCCATGGTTCACTTTCATCCCAGTCGACCGGTGGATCGATGGCAACCAGCAGCGGCGCCAAAAGTACGGTGATCTATTCCAATGCGGCGATTAGAATCGGTAAGTCGACGGTTCGCGGACTCGATGTGGTTCAATCACGCCGCACTCTCGCGTTCGATGCGGCCGGCCTTCTGCCTGCGTCCATTTTCCGTCGGATCTATATCAGCCATTCCGGCGGATTCATCGTGTTGAATCCCGGCGAGTGAGCACGTTTTCACACTTCTGTGTTTCCCCGCAGACGCGAGAATGCCAACCATGCAATGAGGCGGACATTTCCAATAAAGAGTTGGAGCGTATGAAGCTGGTATCTTCCTCCCATTGTTCGGGACCGGCGTGCTCAAGTCGCTTATAGATGCAAATAGAAGCCGGCTCCGTTCTTGTTTACTCGTTACTCGGCTAAACGATCCCGGTGCTTCGCCCCAGCTTAAGATCCCACACGGCCGCAACCAGCGCATCCACTTCCTCGCATGTGTTGTAGAGAGCAAATGTGGCACGCACAGTGCTCTCCAGGCCGAATCGGCGCAGAATCGGCTGTGCGCAGTGATGGCCGCCGCGCACGGCAATGCCCTTACGGTTGAGATAATCGCCGATCTCCTCCGTTCGCAAGCCATCCACCACGAAGGAAATCACACTGGCCTTTTCTTTCGCGGTGCCGATAATGCGCAGGCCGGGAATCTTCTGTAGCGCAGATGTTGCATCGGTCAAGAGCAGATGTTCGTGGCGCGAGACATTGACGATACCGACGCGATCCAGATAATCAATGGCGGCGCCCAACCCAACCGCGTCGGCAATGCTGCCTGTGCCGGCTTCAAATCGCTGCGGCGGCGGCTGATAGAGCGTCTTCTCGAAGGTCACATCCTGAATCATGTTGCCGCCCCCCTGCCATGGCGGCATCCGATCCAGTACCTCGGACTTCCCATAGACAACGCCGATGCCCGTTGGCGCGAAGACCTTGTGGCCACTGAAGACGTAGAAGTCGCAGTCGATGGATTGCACATCGACACGCATATGCGAGACCGCTTGCGCGCCATCGATCAGCACACGGGCTCCGTGACGGTGCGCGGCCTCGACCATCTCTTTCACCGGCAGAATCGTGCCCAACGCATTCGAGACCTGCGCGATTGAGACCAGCTTCGTCTTGGGCCCGAGCAGCTTTTCGTACTCGTCGAGCAGCACCTGACCGGAGTCGTCGACTGGAGCAACACGCAGCCGCGCGCCCTTTTCCGCGCAGAGCATCTGCCATGGAACGATGTTTGCGTGATGCTCAAGCCATGTAATGACAATCTCGTCGTCTTTCTGAATATTTTGCCGTCCCCAACTTTGCGCGACCAGGTTGATGGCCTCGGTGGCTCCGCGCACAAAGACGATCTCGCGCGTGGCGCCGCCGTTGAGGAAGCGACGCACCTTCTCGCGGGCCGATTCGTACGCATCGGTTGAGCGTGCCGCCAGCTCGTGTGCGGCCCGATGCACATTCGAGTTTTCGTGTTCGTAGAAGTAACTCAGCCGGTCTATGACCGACTGCGGTTTCTGCGTTGTTGCGCCGTTATCGAGCCAGATCAGCGGCCGGCCATTGACCTGCTCACGCAGAATAGGAAAGTCGCGGCGAATCGCCTCTACATCGAATGAGTACGAAGAGAGTCCAAGATCTCCCAATGTCTCCTGCTGCCCGGTTCCAGGAGCAACAACAGGAACAATGTTCGATGCATCGAGTGGCCGCGGAAGCTTCTCGGGATCGAAGGAAGCGGGCGCACGAAAATCAGGTTCATGTGCGACAGCTCCGGCAAGCTGCGGCGCGTTCCGGTCCAGCGGTGACGCAAAAGGACTGCTGGACCTCTCGGAGTTATCCTTGGACGCAGCGGCCGGAACCGGACCGGGGATCGACGATGGTGTTGAGAAGATCGGCCGCGCCTCTTCGAGGAAAGAGAAAGTTGGGACAGCCGAGGAATCGGCAACTCCGAAAGCGCCGGGAATGGTCGGCGCAGGAGGCGACATCGTCGTCGATGGTTGAAGATCGGTCAGCAATGAAGAGGGAATCGATGCAAAGCCTTCTTCGCTGGGAACCGAACTTCCGCTAGCCTGCGCGGGAGAACTTGCAGTCGTTGGCTCCGCCTCAGGCGCAATAGCGATCGGCCGAGCGTCTTGAAGGAAGCTGAACTCCTGTGTGGCTCTGGGCGCACCTCCGCTACCCGGAACTGCTGGAAGCGCGGACGCAGACGACCTCGCATCCGGCGCAATGCTCCTATCCGGTGCGGCAACAAATGGCCCCGGTTGCTCCTCAGACTGGGATGCAAATGCCCCTGGCACAGTGGGCGTAGTTGGACCAGGCACCGCGGCAAAAGGATTCCCGGTAAAGGCAGAGTTGGGCGGCAGCAGCATCCGGGCCGCTGTCACCGCAGGCTGTTGAAGTCCGTCTGGCAGTGCCGAGAAGAGTTCGTTGGCCATGCGCGCTAGCTCCGCCGGGCTCAGAATGCCGGAGGGTAGGCCATCGCTTCCCGGCAAATTCCCAGCCCAACTGTCCGATTCCGAAACCCCTGGCGAACTTTGCGTCCGGTTACTTGTACTCATGGTACTGACCAACATTCACGTCTTCCAGCAGTGCGATTGCATCGTCCGTCAGCACGGCCGCGGAGCAATAGAGCGAGATCAGGTAAGAAGCCAGCGAGCGCTGATCGATGCCCATGAAGCGCACCGAAAGCCCTGGGCTCTGTTCACCCTGCAATCCCGGCTGGAAAAGGCCCACCACTCCCTGCTTCTTCTCGCCCACGCGCACCAGAAGGATCTTCGACGTGTGATCCTTGCCGCGGATGGCGATCTTGTCGCTCGGAATCAGAGGAACTCCACGCCAGGTCAGGAACGGCGTTCCAAACAAAGTGATTGTTGGCGGAGGAACGCCGCGCCGCGTGCACTCGCGACCAAAAGCCGCAATGGCGCGCGGCGGCGCCAAGAAGAGCGAGGGTTCTTTCCAGACTTTGGTCAACAACTCGTCCAGATCGTCCGGAGTTGGAGGTCCTTTGCGCGTCTTGATTCTCTGCGCGTCGGTCACGTTATTCAAAAGCCCGTAGTCCGCGTTGTTGAGCAACTCGCTCTCCTGCTTCTCCTTGACACTCTCGATCAGCAGACGCAACTGTTCGCGAACCTGATCGTAAGGATTGCTCAAGAGATCGGAGACGCGCGTATGAACATTGAGAACGGCATTGATGCTGCTAAGGCGATACTCGCGCGGAGCATCCTGATAGTCGACATATGTCGCCGGCAGCGGCGACTCGTCCTCATGCGAGCAAAGAGACTCGATCACCTTGCTCTCGTTCACCTTGTTCACGCGCAAAGTTCCCGCCTCAAGCGGCTTCCAGTCAAGAAAACGGACCAGCCAGCGGGGTGTGATGGCCCCGAATTGCGGAGCGGTCTTAGTTACGTTTGCAAGTTGAAATGCAGCTTCTTCGCGCAACGAAGCGCGGCTCACATCTTCTGCCACAGTAGATCTCCTTCGGGTTTGAGAACATGACAAATGTCGCGGTCAACGGTAGCGCTGCCGGTGAATGGAGGCCAGTTCATGAATGACGATAGCACAAAGGCCATCGCCTTCTATGACCGAAAAACTGCGGAAAGGTTGGAGCGCCGGGCGGGGATTGAACCCGCGAATACAGGTTTTGCAGACCTGCGCGTTGACCGCTTCGCCACCGGCGCCTGGAAAAATCTGTGCTTCAATACTTCCTGACGTTCCTGTCAATTCGATCCGACCATGCATGAATCCCGCCGGAAAGATTCCAAACATGTGCGAAGCCCGCTTTGTGCAACACCTGCGCTGCCTTCACGCCCCGTGGGCCCATTTTGCAGACCGTCACAATATTGAGCTTGCTGTCGAGCTCATTGATGCGCTTCGACAGTTCGGGAAGCGGAATCAATTGCCCACCGATGTTTGAGATTTCATATTCGTACTCATCGCGCACATCGAGAAGAAACAGGTTTTCACCCGCATCCAACCGCCGCTTGAGTTCTTCTACTCGAATTTCGGGAACGCCCATGTCTTCCTCACCTTGAATCGATTCGGCGAAGGCCCTGTCTGCTGCATTCGCCTGAAGTTCAAACCCAAATAAAAAATCCACCTACCAGTTCAATCTCTGGCGGTGGATCCTTGGAGGCGGCAGCTTGAAAGTACTCTTAGCTCAACCAGTTCCTCACGCCAGAATGCGATTGCGCACAACAGATCGCTGCGCAACAACACATTCTCGCGGCCTTGGAGCTAAGAACACCCATAGAGGCAATCTAGCACAGGCGTTCCGGCATGGCAAGTCCAACTCGATCGTTTTGCCCTTCACGTTGTCCGCGCCTCTACTCGCATCGGAAGTTCCGGGCGTCCTCGCTGTCTCCCGTTCCCGTATACTGCGCGTGCCTGGGGTAGGCGCAGAGGGGGCGGCTGCGTCCGGGAAATGCCTGACCGGTGGCGGTGACCGATTCCGGGATCTTTCCCTTTTCCGTCCAGTCCACTATTGCTCCCAGTAGATCGAACTTGTCGAGCGCCGCCGCCCCGCCGCCGCAATGCCCCATGCCAGGCACCAGATACATCTGACTCCAGGTAAGTACCTTATCGAGGCCGCCGTTGGCCGCCGCCATGTCCTTGTAGTAGCCGAGTGTATCCAGCGGAGAGAACCAGGGATCGCTGTCGCCGTGATAGAAGATCAGCTTGCCGCCGTTGGCCTGAAAGGTAGTGAGGTTGGTGGACATCGGGTCGGCGAGCGGATTGGAGGCTTTGAGAGCAAGCTGATCGACATCCAGCGTCATCGCCGTCGAGGGTGGCCCGAACAGGCCTGTGCCGGGATGCAGAAGTCCAGGGCCGGACACAGCGGTAACGCCGGTGTCGTAGAGGTAGCCAGGATAGACCTGATCTCCGTGTGAGTTCTTCGGACCCGCAAAGACTTGCTCGATGGCGCCCGCCTTCTCGGCTGGGAGACAGGAAGCGGTCTGTCCGTTCTGGCAGGTGAGCTCGGCTGGATCGAAGTGGCAAGCCGTGGGATTGAAGATCATTCCGTCGGCGACGCCATCCAGAGCATCGCACTCCTTGAGCAAGGCATCGATGACCAGCTTGCGGTCGCTGTCGGTGATCGCCTCTGCAACAAGAGGTTTGCTGGAGGCGTCCTTGGGAGCAATTTTGTTATAGGCAACGGCGGTCCAAGGCCCGACGGCGAGGTTGGACAAGCCCGTGCGCATCGCTGGATCGCCGGAGACAATGCCGTTGAAGACGGTGGGCCAACGCTGCGAAAGAATCATGCCTTCGCGGCCGCCCGTGGAGCAGCCAAGAAAATAGGAATAGGCCGCGGGCTTGCTGTAGTAAGCCGCAATGATCTGTTTGGCAACGCCGGCCACTTCCGCATTGGCCAGGTAATCGAAATCGAGCACGGCCTGCTGGTCTTTCGAGAAGCTGAAATCGAATGGGCCGGTCTTGCTCTTGTGTCCGGTGTCGTTGGTTGCAACGGCAAACCCGCGCGCAAGCGCGGGAACATCGCCGGCGGCGACCGTTCCCAGGGGTTCGTAGATGATTCCGTTTCCGCCGCCACCGCCCTGCATCGCGAAGTCACCATTCCAATTCTCAGGAAGGGCGAGAGCGAATCCGATGCCAAATGCCTGCCCATCGACGCCAGTTCGACGGTTCATCGTACCCTCGACGCGGCAGTAGGCGGGCAATGGCCCGCTGTAACCGCGCGGGGCACCTGGCTTATTGGCCACACTATCCGCCGCGGGAAGCGGAGCAGCTTTGGTGATCTCCACTCCGGGTATCCTCATTCCGGCCAGGCTGGCACAGTTCTTTGGCTCCTGGGCTACAGACATAGCGGCCAGAGCAAGCGCCGGCCAGATTGCGAACTTGATACGATTTGAGTTCATCTTTCCACTCCGCTGATTTGAGAGACGTTGAGCAGCGATCGCGAGTTTCCAAGCGCGTTTGACTATTTGCGGCTGTCGACGATGGCGCGAAGTTCGGCGGCGATGGAAGCGAGACGTCCGGCACTGCGCGCATCGGGAGTGTCTCCTCCCGCGAACTGCAACTCGAACTCGCGGGCGAGCTCGGTGCCGGCAGCTAGATTGAACGTACCGAGCGTACCCGCAAGCTTGTGCGCGGCAGCGTGAGCGGCTTCGCACTGTGCGGTCGAAAGCTGGTTGGCTGCGCAGTCCGCGGCCGCGGCTGCGAGCAACTCGACGCGCTGGCGAATCTCTGGCAGAAAGCGCCTCCAAAGCAGATCGAGAGCCGCCGCGAAATCGGAAGCCTTGGCCCGATCCGAGGCCACGTTTTCGGATTGTGCGGTGGATTCCATAGCCGGGAATGCGGTCAGTTCCAGCCCAATGCGCCGGAAATCTGATCGGCGAGCGTAAGCGGGTCGAAGGGCTTGAAAAGAACCGATTCAACTCCGAGATCGGCAAAGCGGCGCTGGTCGGAGTTCTGAACCTTCGCGGTGAGAAGCAGGACCGGGATCTTCGCAGTAACGGGATTCTTGCGCAGCTCGCGAAAAGTGGTGGGGCCGTCCATGCCAGGCATCATCACGTCAAGGAGAATGGCGTCGGGTTGGTGTTCAGCGGCGCGGGCCAGGCCCTGGGAGCCTGAGCTGGCAGTGACCACTTCCCATCCGGCTACGCTCTCCAGGCTGAGGGCGGCCACTTCGCGGATGTCGTCTTCGTCGTCGATGATCAGAATCTTGCGGGCCACGAGGGAAATAGCCTCCAGTGTTCGAGTGAGTGAGTCAGCCAGTCGGCAGTTTAGCCAGATCCGAGTTTTATAGGGGCGCCTCGACGGCGGCTTCCTCCATCTGACGCGAACTGCGCAGCATCGTCAAGACCAGGGCCTCAAGCTGCTGGGGCTTGACATTTGCCTTGGCAAGAAAATGCGTGGGTCCGAGGGTGAGCTGGCGGCGCTCCATTGGTGATAGATCGCGTCCCGAATAGACCACCAGAGGCAGGCGCGCGAGCGTCTCGTGCTGGCGCAGCCAGTCCACCACGTTGAAGCCATCGCCGTCCGGAAGGCCGATATCGAGAACCAGAAGGTGAGGCTGCATTTGGAAGCACTTCTCAAGGGCCTGATCGAGCGAGTAGGCGAGCTCGACGGTGATGGTCTCGCGTGAGAAGACGCCGCCGATGACGGCAGCCAGATCGCGATCGTCTTCGACGATCAGGATGCGGGCCTTTTCGCCCGGTCCGCAGAGGACGCGGGCCAATTCGCCGAGCAGAGCGTCGTCGTTGAGCGGCCTCGCTACCCAGCCGGCGACTCCGGGGGGCTGACCGCTGGGCAATTCGTCCGGTCTTTGAAGATCCGCAACACTGAGCAGCACCACCGGAGTGCGGGCCTCTGGATCGAGCCGGCGCAGCATGGGCAGGATCTCCCAGCCGTTCATCCCACCCAGGGATGTGTCGAGCAGGATAGCATCCACGCCATTGTGCGCCGCGGCCAGGGTCTGCTCCACCGTTGCCGTCTCGACGACGCGGTAACCGTGACGGATCAAAGGGTTGGCAATGAGGAAGCGGGCCTCAGCATTGGCGCCAGCCAAAACGACGGTGCCAGTGCCGGTTTCATTGTCGGGAACAGTGGCCGGAGTTGCCAGCGGAACTGGATGGTAGGGCAGGAAGACACGGAAGGTGGTGCCGCGAATGGGATTACGCTCTGCCCAGATGCGGCCGGAGTGTTGCAGAACAATGGTGCGGCAGATGGCGAGGCCGAGACCGCTGCCGCCTTTCTGGCGTGAGTCGGACGCGTCAACCTGCTGGAACCTGCCGAAGACGGCCTCCAACTTATCCGCGGGAATGCCGCGGCCATGGTCGATCACGGAGAGCGTCACGCCGTTGGCGCCGGGACGGAGCATGATGGAGACCGTCGAGTTGGGCGGAGAGAACTTGACCGCGTTGGAAAGCAGGTTGGTGAGTACCTGCAGAAGGCGATCGGGGTCGGCGTCGATCTCGGCCTTGCTGGTGTCGTGCAGCAGTTGGACTCCGGCCGCATCCGCAACCGGCTGCATGTCTCCTATGGCCTGCCGGATGACGCCGGATAGCTGAGTGGGGCGGAAGGCGAGAGGTTCGCGGCCGCTCTGGATACGTTCGAGATCGAGGATGTCGTTGATCAGGCGGACCAGGCGGTCGGAGTTCGTGAGTGCGATGCGCAGCAGGTTGGCGGCCTTTTGGTTCACGTCTCCGAGGATGCCGGAGGAAAGCAGGCCGAGTGCGCCGCGGATCGATGTAAGCGGCGTACGCAACTCATGGCTGACGGTCGAGATGAATTCGTCCTTCAGGCGGTCGAGTGCGTTGCGCTGGCTGACATCGCGAAAACTCAGAACGGAACCGGAGAAGCGATCAAGATCGAGGATAGGCGTAAGGGCGTATTCGGCGGAGAACGAGCTGCCGTCGAAGCGGAAGATGCTGTCTTCTCCGGCGGCTGCAACCGGGCGGCTGGATGCGTGCCGCAGATTGCAATCCTCAGTGCACCGCAGGTTGGCGGGCGCCGCGCCGTGCAGCAGCTCGTGGACGGGTTTGCCGGTGAGCGAGGAGGCTGGGGCGCCAAGCAGGCGCGCTGCGGCGGGATTGGCAAAGCTGACCAGCCCGTGGCGATCTATGCCGCAAATGCCATCGGCGACCGAGTCCAGCAGAATTTCCCGCTGGCGGTAGAGTTCCTCAGCCCGGCCGCGTTCGTGAGACTGCGCCAGCATCTGCCCAAGTGAAGCGGCCGCGGTCTCAATGACCGCCAAGGCCTCGGCGTCTTCGCGCAGACGGAAGTGGCTGTAGAACTCGAGGACTGCCAGAACGTTCTTGCCCACGCGCACCGGTACGGCCCAGCCCGAGACCATCTCCTGGCGCATTGCGGACTGCATGCGGGGGCTTGCCGGAACGGAATCCAGGTCGGCGATCCACACCGCGCGTCCATCCTTCCAGGCACGTTCGGGCAGCTCAGTGCCTCCCTTCAGGATGAGCCCCATGCTCCCCTGGATGAATGCTTCGGCGCTATGGCCTGGAACACCCCACGCCGTCAAGAATTCGAGCTGGCTCAGCTTGGAGTCAACTTTCCATTTGATGGCCAGATCCCATGCCTGGGTCACGCAGAGTGCCTCGAGAATGCGCGTTGAGGCCACCTCCGGAGAGGGACTTTCGCCGACAATCTGATTGACCTCAAGTTGAAGCGCCAGGCGGTGTTCGCGTTGCTTCTGGTGGGTCACGTCGCGCAAAAGGCAGCGGACTGCAAGCGGATTGCCGGCCTTCTGGCGCTGACTCAGGTTCAATTCGAATTCGAATACCCGGCCGTTGCTAGCATGGTGCCGCACAGGGGCGCGCTCAACCGGCTCACCATCGAGCGCGCGGCGAAAGAGGGCAGCCACATCGGTATGGCATTCAGGTCCAAAAAGCTCCTCGAAGGAATCGAGCGCAAGCAGGGTAGGCTGGTCCAGGCCGAAGCACCGTTTCCAGGCGGGATTGGCATAAAGAAAGCGTCCCAGCGGGCTCAGTGTGGCGATCATTTCGTTCGAATTCTCGAACAGATCGCGATAGCGCTCCTGGGACTCGCGCAGGTCCTGCTCCTGGCGAAGGGTCGATGTCTGGTCCACGGCGACGGCCACCAGGCCGGAGACGGCGCCGGAGCCATCGCGGAGGCCGGAGATATGGAGGGTGACAGGGAACACGACTCCGTCCTGACGCCGCAACTTCGCGTCGAAGCTGGGCACCAGGCTGGGCGGCATCGTGCGCACGCATTCGAGATACGCAGCCATGCGTTCGGCGGGTGTCGTTTCCGGCGGCCGCTCGATGCCGCAAAGCTTTTGCATCTCCGCGACTAGGCGCGCTCCTTCACCGGGAGCCAGAATGTCGGTCGCGCTCCCTTGGTTTATGAGGTCGGCCGCATTGCAACCGAGCAAGCGCTCGGCGGCGGGATTCACATAGGTGAGCCGGCGATCGGGACCGACGGCGGCTATGGCAGGGCCGGCAGAGTCAAGAATTTCTTGCAGCGATTCGGCAGCTGGGGCGGCCGCGGGTGAGGTCACAGGAGCATTGGGGGCGCGGCTAGTGAACCGCAGCGCCAGCAGCACTGCGGCGGCGCACGCAGCCAGCATCAGCACCCCGTCATAGTGGGGGCCGGCCAGCAAGCGCAATGCAACGGCTCCAGCGGCCAAAATCAGCGCAAGAATCGCCAGGGCAGACCAGAGGATGAAGACTCCGCTCGGGACCGCTCGTGCAGGGTGCGAGTTGCCGGCTACCGCAATCTCCTCTGATGGGTTCCCCATTGGTTTCCCCAAAGTACTCGAGCCGTGCCGACGCTCCCGCTGGTGGCAAGCCTCCGCCCAGAGCACAGTCCGAAACAAGTATATGCAACCGATTGCACTTCCTCCTAGGTAAATCGGTGAAGCGTTCCCCGGGATGCGACGGTTTCCAGGCACTTCAGCGCCACTGACTCAGAGTCTCGATCCATGGAGAAGCGCAGCAAGTTCCTTACCGGCTGGGCCAGACAAACACTCTCCGTGCCCATCGATCTGCCTCTTTTCTCCGTCAAAAGGATGGGACACAGGCCCCTTCGAAAGGCTTTTCGATAAGCGCACCCACTGCAGAAGAAATACACGTGCCACCATATACTGGCAGTATGTCCCAAAGATCCGCATCGTCACGGCTTCCTCGCGCAGTTCTATCTTTCGCCGGTTTCCTTTGCCTCGTGATTCCCGGACCGACAGCTCATGCCTGGGGTAACGAGGGCCATCGCATGATCAACCGCCTGGCAGCCAGTGCGCTGCCGGCCGATGTGCCGGTGTTTCTGCGCTCCGGGACGGCACTGAACGAGATTGAGTATCTGGGGCCGGAACCGGATCGCTGGCGTTCACCTGCCGAGCCGGAACTGGTCGCAGCGCAGGCCCCGGAACACTTCATCGATCTGGAGTCGGCCGACGCACTGGGTCCCTTGCCTCACAAGCGGCTGGACTTCGAGGCTAAAGTATTCGCGGCGGGCCAGCGGCCGGAGAAGATCGGGCTCCAGCCCTGGGTGGCGACCGAGGTCTGGGAGCGCCTGAAGGCCGCGATGCGCCAATACCGGACAATGTCAGCGAATCACGAGGACACCAAGCCGGTGGAAGAGGCAATTCTCTTTTATGCGGGTTGGCTTGGTCACTATGTTGGCGACGGCTCGCAACCGCTGCACACCACCATCCAGTACAACGGCTGGACCGGGCCGAATCCCAACGGCTATACGACCAACCACGAGATTCACTGGCAGTTCGAGGGGCCCTTCGTGGCCGCCAACATACTCGCGCCGGAGGTCGTGGCAAAGATGGCGGTGGCGAAGGCCATCGAGGGGGACATGTTCGACGCATACATGGCCTACCTGCGCCAGACCAATACCTTTGTCGAGAAGGTCTATCAACTTGAGAAAGCGGGGGGATTCGTGGGCGCCGGAACGCCGGAATCGCGCGAGTTTACAGCCGAGCGCCTGGCTGCCGGAGCCGGCATGTTGCGCGACATGATCTACTCTGCCTGGGTCGACAGCGCGAAGCCAGTTCCCGATCCGTATGCGGGAAAGTAGTTAAAGATCAGTCGCCGTTTTCAGCCTTGGCGAGGGCCGGAATCCGCCGCAACATGCCTGTCAGGGTAAAGGTCATGAACAGGACTGCGGGACCGGCAACGAGCATCCACGCCAGCAGCGCGTAACCGGTAAGGCCGCCCACATGGGAAACGAGAGCAAGGGGTGAGGCGTGAAGGAGCGTGCCGATCTCGAAAGGCTGTCGAGGTCCCGATTGAAAGAGCCATCCGCCCATCCGGACAAAGGGAACGACCAGGAGAAGTTGCAAAGGCATGGCGGCATAGTTTGCGGCCTGGATGGCGGGCAGGTTGAGCCGAAGCGCAAACGCCAGAGCGGCGCACAGGACGGTCGGGATACCGAACACCGGTATGCACCCGATGGCGAATCCGAGGGCCAGCGTGAGAGCCAGCCGTTGGGGCGAGATTCCCTGCCGCAGCCAACCAGCCGCGTTGCGTTTGATCGAACTGGGGGAGATACGCATCATTACGCTCACACTATATAGACGATTAAACAGCGAAAGTGGATTTGAAAATTGGCCTTTCGTGGGATTTCAGGTGAAACTTTCGTGAATGTACCAAAGAGAGCAGCAGCAGCCGCCGACGGTCTCATTCTCGGAAGAGTCATGAGCCGATTCAGGGGGCCGCTCGCCCTAGGACAACTGGCACAATAGCCCGCGGAGCCTTCAGATCGCCTATTCTTCAAGATCGAGACGGTGGGGTTAGCTGTCTCGCCAAAATAGATCCAGCCGCAACTGCTGTAAACTTGGACGCGATGCGCGTGTTTGGAATCGACTGCGGTACCGAAGTGACCGGTTTTGGCGTCGTGGAATCGAACGACGGCGGGAAGCAGCCCCAGTTGGTCTGCAAGACGATGGGAGCGATACGGCTCAAGAAGGCGAAATCCACGTCGGAGCGCCTGGAACAGGTATTTCATGAGTTGACCTCCGAACTGGAGCGCTGGCAGCCGGATGCAGTCGCCATCGAGGAGGTTTTCTACTCAGTGAATGCCAAGTCGGCTCTGAAACTGGGACAAGTGCGGGGTGTCGCATTGCTCGCCGCGGCATGTCAAAAGCTGCCAGTGGCCGAATATGCGCCACTCAAGATCAAGTCCAGCGTAGTAGGTTACGGCCTGGCGAAAAAGGAACAGGTCCAGTTCATGGTTGCACGGCTGCTCGGGCTTGCCGATCTGCCTCAGCCGGCCGATGCGGCCGACGCTCTCGCCATCGCCATTTGTCATATTCACACGGCGCAGACCCTGGCGATGCAGGCCCCGGCACAGGGCTTGAAACAAGGAGCGCCGCGATGAGGCTGCCTCGGCTGACTTTCCCGGCATGGCTTGCCTCTCTCACGCTGTACGCTGCCGCATCGGCTCTTTGCGCCCAGTCCGGAGCGCCAAATGCCGTCGTCGCGGTCGACTTTTCCAATCCAGGACTCTCCCCGGCGCATTGGACTCTCACCCTGCACCGCGACGGCAGCGGTCATTTCCGCTCTGAGCGCGGCGATCCCCCTGCAAATTCTCAGCAGGTGATCGATACGCCCAATGTGGATCGCGACATTCAGGTAAGCACAGACTTTGCCGGCCGTATTTTTCAAGCCGCGAAGGAGCATAATTGGTTCAACGAGCAGTGCGAGAGCCACCTTAAAGTGGCCTTTCAGGGATGGAAGAAGTTCAGTTACAGCGGACCCGGAGGACATGGGACCTGCACCTTCAACTACTCCAAAGACAAGGAAATTCAGGAGTTGGGAGACTCGCTGAATGGAGTGGCCGAAACCCTGATCGAAGGCGCACGGCTCGAGACGCTCCTGCAGCACGACCGCCTTGGACTCGACAAAGAGATGGAATCCATGATCGGGGCCGTAAAGGATGGCAGGATGCGGCAAATCTGCTCCATCAGGGAGATTCTGGAGAAGTTGGCGGGGGATTCGGAGGTTTTGGAGCGGGTTCGGAAGCGGGCGCGGTTCTTGCTGGACTCCGATGCGGAGAGATAAATCTGCGATTGGTGGCGATTTGGGGCAACATTTGAGTGCATTTAGGTGTCGAATAGGGGTTGGGGCTTCGTCAAGGTCGATCAGGAAGGCGGATGGCCATGAAACTCATGGGGATTGGTACTGGGAACGGCGCAGGTCTGGGGCTTACGCTGTTGGTTCTGGGAGCGGTTGCACTGGTTCCGAGTATGCGCGCCGACGATACGGGGCAGGGACCGGCAACAGGGGCTGCCCGGCTGAGCAGCGTGGAAGGACAGGTGCGGCTCTCGATGGGCGGCCAGGTGATCACCGAAACAGCGGTGATCAACGCGCCGCTGTTTGCCGGCACCCAGTTGCAGACCGGCGACGACGGCAAGGCGGAGATCCAGTTTGACGATGGCAGCGTGGTCCGGCTCTCTCCGGACAGCTCGCTGACGCTGACCTCGATTGCCGGCCAGGGCGGCACAACGGTCGTCCTGGAGGGCGGGCTCGGGTACTTCGAGCTGCAAGGCGGGGGCCAGGATGGCCGGATGCGCGTGGCATTCAGGGACAGCGTAGCGACCGCGACCGGCTTCACCGTGATGCGCGTCAAGATGGACAATCCTCCCGGCGAGCTTGCGGTCTTCTCAGGCAACGCCCACCTGGAGCGTGGAATCTCGCTGGACGTGGACCTGCACGGCGGCGAGAGCGTGGCGCTGAACGGAACCGACGCCCGCCAATACAATCTGTCCGAATCCATCGAGCCGGATTCATGGGATTCGTGGAACTCCGACCGCGACCAGGCTCTGAATGCCGAGACAGTGGATCAGACCGGCGTGGCCAACAACTTTGTGAACAACCAAAATCCAAACCCAAGCCCGGCGTGGAACGACCTGGACGCGAGCGGCAACTGGTACAACGTACCGGGGCAGGGCTATGTCTGGTCGCCTTATGAGGCCACGAACGCGGGCTGGGATCCGTTCGGGAACGGGAACTGGATGTGGACGCCGGGCTACGGCTACATCTTCGTCTCGGGCTATCCGTGGGGCTACATGCCCTATCAGTGCGGGATGTGGAACTTCTACAACGGTTTTGGCTGGGGCTGGGCGCCGGGCATGGGCATGGGCATGGGAATGGGAATGGGAATGGACATGCGCATGGGCGGGTGCCATCCCTGGTGGGGAATGGGCCGTTATGGCGGTCCGAACATCGGCGTTTATCCGGCGGGTTATCGTTCCATCTCGATGCCGCGCGCGCCAAACTCGTGGGGAAGGCAGCTCCCCAAGGTGATTTCGATCAACCGCGGCGGTTTCAACGGAGGCCAGGGCGCACTGCCCCCGCGCACCAGAAACACTCCGGTGCAGATTGGGGGCACGACGGTTCTGCCGGTGCGTCCGTTGCCGGGCAATCGTCAATATGAGCCCTCGCAGTCGGGATTTGTCTATCGTCCCCGCGGCTTGCAGGCCCCGGCATCGAGCACCGGGAACGGCTATGTGAGCAGCCCGAATCCCGTGTCGGAGGTCCGCACCTCTCCTGGCAACCGGCAGGTCTATGTTCCCAGCCAGGGGCCGAGGTATTCGGCTATTCCAACGCCGAACGCGCCGAGCGGGAACATCGTAACGCCGGGCGGCAACCCGCACGGTTCCAACGGCGGGAACTCGGGTGGTCAGCAGAACGTCCATCCGTGGAACGGTGGCAACAACTCCGGTGGCGGGTCGAACAACGCCCGTCCCTCCGGCGGCAATTCCGGCGGTGGTAATTCCGGTGGTGGCTCGGCCCCGCATCCGTCAGGAGGAGGCGGTTACTCCGGTGGCGGCGGCGGTGGCGCGTCTCACAGTGGCGGTGGCGGCGGTTACTCCGGCGGCGGTGGGGGAGGCGGTGGTGGTGCTTCCCATGGCGGCGGTGGGGGAGGCGGCTCCTCTTCGGGCGGTGGCGGCCGCAGTCCGAAGTAGGGAACGAGGGAACAGGGAATAGAGGCGCTCCATCCTTGGCTTGCTGGGCGGGCTGAGGGTGGGGCGCTTTGCTTTGTGGGACGAAGAAGCTTTCAGCTCTCAGCTTTCAGCTTTGGGCTCCTGGCGTGCGGATGGCGGGTTTGGACTTCTATCGAGAATCTGTGCGGATATAAGCCGACAAAGAACGTGAATTTTGTGGGCGTATGGGCCGACGGATGGGGAAGGGGAGTTCTTTCTTCGCAGAATGTGGGGCTGTGTCCGCACTTTTTCCGGCGAAAGTCGGGATAGATGCCGACTAAAACGTCGAAAAGTGGCTGTTTTGGATTTTTCGCGACTTTTTTTGCACAAAGGGAGGGATTTGGGCCGGCGGGAATGGGCCTTGGATTCGTTCCTGGTCTTCGGAGCCTTTTGCAAGAACGGAGGGAGCAGGGGCCTGAAGGCCCCTGCTCCCTCCGTACCCGATTCCTCCGTACGTGCTCTCGCCGTTGCCAAGTGGCAGAGGCGCCCCTGTGTTAACCTCATTCCAAAGCTGTGGCTACCCAGAAGAACCGGCTCTATTACGGCGATAACCTCGAAGTCCTTCAGCGGTACATCAAGGACGAGTCGGTCGACCTTGTTTATCTCGACCCGCCGTTCAACTCCCGCCAGGATTACAACGTCCTCTTCGCCGAGAAAGACGGCTCGCAGTCCAGCTCCCAGATTCACGCCTTCGAAGACACCTGGGAGTGGAACATCGACGCCCAGCGCTCCTACGAGATGATTGTCGAGCGAGGCGGCCGCGTCGCCGATGCCCTCCGCGCCTTCAAGACCTTCCTCTTCAACTCCGACATGATGGCCTATCTCGCCATGATGGCACCGCGCCTCGTCGAGCTCCGCCGCGTTCTCACGGAAACCGGCTCCATCTATCTCCACTGCGACCCCGCGGCGGGTCACTATTTGAAGATATTGATGGATGCGGTTTTCGGACCGCAGTTCTTCAAAAACGAGATTATCTGGAAGCGAACCAGCGCGCACAACAGCGCGAAACGATGGGGTCCGGTTCACGACCTGATCCTCTTCTACTCGAAGAGCGAAAGCTCGACATGGAATCGCGTGTATCAGGGATATACTGCGGAATACCTCGAGAGATTCTACCGGCATCAAGATGAGGGCGGGCGATATACGCTCGGTGACTTGACTGGAGCTGGCAAGCGGCAAGGGGAATCGGGACTGCCCTGGCGAGGTGTTGATCCAACGAAAGCAGGAAGACATTGGGCCGTTCCCCGGCCCCGTCAGGCCGGTCTCAGTTGGGATGAACTCAGTGTCCAACAAAGGCTCGACCAGCTCGATCTTGCAGGATTGATTGTCTGGCCATCCAAAGGGGGAATTCCACGGTTCAAGCGGTACCATGACGTAGATCGCGGTGTTGTTGCGCAGGATGTGATTACGGATATTGACCCGCTCTCGCCACACGCCAAAGAGCGCCTCGGCTACCCCACCCAGAAACCCGAAGCCCTCCTCGAACGCATAGTCAAAGCCAGTTCCAATGAAGGCGACGTTGTTCTCGACCCCTTCTGCGGCTGCGGGACCACCGTTCAGGTCGCCCAGCGGCTCGACCGCCGCTGGATCGGCATCGACATTACGCATCTGGCCATCGGCCTGATCAAGAAGCGGCTCTCCGACGCCTTCGGCCCGGAGATCAAGCAGAGTTACGACGTGATAGGCGAGCCCACCGACTACGCCGGAGCCGCCGAGTTGGCCGCCGAGGACAAGTACCAGTTCCAGTGGTGGACGTTGGGGCAGGTGGGCGCGCGCCCGGCCGAGCAGAAGAAGGGGGCCGACCGCGGCATCGATGGGCGACTCTACTTCCACGACGACGAGTCGGGAAAGTCGAAGCAGATCGTCTTTTCCGTGAAGGCGGGCGGCGTGACGGTTTCGCAAGTGCGCGATCTGGTCGGCGTGCTCGACCGCGAGAAGGCGGAGATTGGCGTCTTCCTTTGTTTCGAGGAGCCGACCAGGCCAATGATGATAGAGGCCGCCGAGGCCGGGTTCTACAAATCGACCGACGGGACCACGTATCCCAAAGTGCAGATCCTGACCATCCAGCAGATCCTCGACGGCCGCCAGCCGCAATATCCGCTGCACCGGCGCGACGCCACGTTCAAGAAGGCTCCGCGGAGCCGTCCCGCAGCGGCCGAAAACCTGACTTTGCCGCTTCTGCCGCCGGAGTAGAGGCGCGGCTGGTGTGCAGCGTTTGAATCGGAGCGGTAGGCTTCTTGTGTTTGACCTTGGGGCGGGATGAAGGTGCCCTGAAGGGATGTTATGACATTGCGGACGAAACTCGGCTACACGGCGGCGGCAGGGACTGTAGCTGCGGCGATCCTTGTTCCTTTCTTTTTCATGGGAATGTTTTCAAAAGGAGTCGTTGCTCTCGGCCTGCACGTGGACGAGATGTACTCCGGCGGACCGAAGGTGCGGACGATCCAGGAAGGCGCCTACACGATCGCCATTCATCGGACCGTCTATCCGCACATGCTGCAAAACGAGAAGGCCTTCGTACAGATGGACTGGAGCCCGGTGAGCGCATTGCCGGCGCATGTGTCGGAGGCGGTGGATATCGACGGCGACGAGCAGCCCGATGTCCGCGTTAGTTTCGATGTGCCTGGCGATCCGAAGGCGCCGCTGCGCGTGGACGTGGAGCCGCTGAACGCGCACTACGAAGCGATGCGGAATGCGGGTAAGGAAAAGTACTCGCGGCTCATTGTGCGCGTGGACAATTCGATCCTGGTGCGGGTTCCCGTGGCAAAGCAATAGCTATGGGTGGATGGTCGCGGCATCTCAGGTCCCAGTAGCGGGACCATGGGGCACCCGGCAACAAAGCGGATTCATGCTTCGGCTTTGCCAACCACCTTCCTGGACCGGGTCGAAGTGACTGGCCGCGGGTATACTAGAGGTTGGCGAAACCAGTTGGGCCGATCCGGCTGGCGAGGCGTTTTGGGGATGCCAGAGGGGACTCTTTCCACAGGGATGCCTGGCATTCTCCAGGGGGAAGGCAATTCATGGGAACATTGCTGGAGTCCATCCAATCGCCTGCGGAACTAAAGCGCCTGAATGTTGCGCAGATGGCGGAACTGGCGGAAGAGATCCGCGAATTCCTGATTCAGACTCTGTCAAAGACCGGCGGCCACCTGGGTCCCAACTTGGGCGTTGTTGAGCTGACCCTGGCCCTGCACGCGGTATTCGATACGCCCAAAGACAAGATCATGTTCGACGTGAGCCACCAGGCTTACGTGCACAAGATTCTGACCGGCCGCCGCGAGCGATTTGGCACCATCCGGCAGCCGGGCGGGTTGAACGGCTTCATGCTGCGCAGCGAGAGCGAGCACGACTGCTTCGGCGCCGGGCACGCCGGCACCGCGCTCTCTGCGGCGCTGGGCATGGCCGTGGCCCGCGACCTGGCCGGCGGCACGGAGAACGTGATTGCCGTGGCCGGCGACGCCGCGTTTACCAATGGCATTACCTTCGAAGCGATGAACAACATCGCCGAGCAGACCCGCCGCCTGATCGTGATTCTCAACGACAACGAGTGGTCCATCGACCGCAACGTCGGCGCTATCGCACGCTACTTCCACCGCATCGTCACTAATGAGCACTATCAGCACCTGCACGCCTCGGCTACCCGCATCATCGAGCGCTTTGGCGGCAAGACCGCAATCAAGGTTGTGCGCCGCGCCGAAGAGGCCGCCAAGAGCATGTTGTGGCCCTCCATACTATTCGAAGAGTTCGGACTGGAGTACTTTGGCCCCATCGACGGGCACAACCTGCCGCTGCTGATCGAGAGCCTGAAGTTTC
>Ga0182014_10001101_pt1 | contig 36657 bp, 34 predicted proteins | sample 612S2DmetaG_FD_120489 | JGI IMG/M metagenome (GOLD analysis project Ga0182014, IMG submission 120489) | Permafrost microbial communities from Stordalen Mire, Sweden - 612S2D metaG | ecosystem: Environmental > Terrestrial > Soil > Wetlands > Permafrost | place: Sweden: Stordalen | collected... | reverse complement strand
GCGATGAGCGGGTGTGGCGCAACCTCAAAGGCGATTGTCAGGAATGCGTCGAGTTGTTCGGGGTGAAACTGTCCCCGTTCCACGATCCGACGAACCGCCACCCGAACCTTGATGATCGAGCGAAACTCTGACCGCTCTGCCATTGGGCTTATCCAAGCCGCCTCTACGAGCGCGAGGGCCGTATCGAAGTCGATTTCTACCCGCTGCCTTGCGGCCCGGTCTTTTATGAGAGAGGCCAAAGAGTCAAGGTCATTGGCCGTCATGTCATCTAGTAATGCGTTGAACGCCAGCACCACGGCGCTACTCTGGCTTGAGACTTCGAGCGAGGTCTTTGCAGGAGAGCTGGTCCCGGTGAAAGCCGGGCCATCTTGCTTTACGAGTGTCACGACGCACCGCCGAGATTGCGGGCCTCAGACTTGGCCTTGGGGCCGTTCGTACTGGTCTTGACTTTGAGGGGCCGCGTGACGCGCAGGGCTGGCGACGGTGGCTGTAGGGCTTCGTGCTTTGGCTGCGCTTCGAGCCACTCGTCGAGCGTGTCAGGATCGAACCTGATACTCGTCCCTGCAAGCCGGAAAAATGGAATCCTTCGTTCGTCTACTAAACGTCGAACATGTCTAGGACTTGTTCCAATGAAAATGGCCGCATCAGGAATGTTCAGTGGCGGACGGTGCATTGATGAATTGGACACGGACGTGCTCCCTCAGTGTCCCTTCGGTGCCTGAGCACGGGACTAATGAAGGCGATAAACGCCTGTTCGATTCGCACATATCCTACCATTGTCATCTATGTACAACCCGGATGGTCCGAAACTCTACATTGGTGGCAATTTTGGCGATGAGGTCGTCTTCCTTCGGTGCGGCCGCTGCGACCGAAAAAGGCGCCTTTCCACTTTGGGCATTGCGATTACGTGGGGTGGGGAATTTCATTACAGCACTTCAACGAAAATCGACAGGCAGAATCACGTTTGGGGTAAGGCCGAGAGTGCCGAAAGTTTCACTCATCCTTCCAAGGGCGACCGGATTTGGTATCCGGTCGCCAAGACGGGTGATGGACTCACTTTTAGGTGCACGAGGTGTCACTCTCTCCCGACGGCAAACGCCGTCGATCTGACAAAGATTGCTTCCTACTCAGTTCTCATTTGTTCCGATGTCGGGTATGGGTTTGACCTATTGATTGACCCATTCGGTGGAGCGTCGATTGGAGCCACCATCGATGGCGCGGACTCTCCCGATTCAGCAACGTTCAAGTGATGCTGCACGTGGGCGCTCCGTGGGCGTTAGTGGGCGCGAAGAACGGGTCAAGATTGGTGAGCGACGGAAATTCACGGTCACGAGTTGCCCAGTGACATTTCCGCTCTATCACTGGGCAACACTCGAAAACCCTTGGTGTCGAAGGCGGGACTTGAACCCGCACGCTCCTAAGAGCACCAGCCCCTCAAGCTGGCGCGTCTGCCTATTCCGCCACTCCGACGCGAATTTCTACTTTAGCCTGTCCGAGACAGGCCTGGTGTTCAACTGCCCTCGGGCGTCTGCGAAGTCGTCAGCCAACTAACCTCCTGATCGACCAATCCGGGAATTGAGATACTCGCCGAAACAGTCGTGATGGAATTTGACCATTCCGCCAACGAAGGAGTGGTGAAAAGTGGCCGAACCCAGAAGCCGGTCATCACGTCCTGATCCAGGTCAAGCCAAGTCACAGACGCCGACACGGGATTGAAATTCTGCACTCCGGCTTTGAACAACTTGTTGAAGACCTTGGACTCAACCCCGCTCGAATAGGCGTCCGGATAAGCAGGGCCGCTCCATGACCTTGCGGTGTAGGAAGCGGTAGTGGTCGTCGGACGAGTAAAGATCGCCGCGTCAGCGTAATTGCCTGCCGTGGCTTCAGCGGCAGCCTCGTCCGATCCGACGATGAAAGGACGTACCGCTACCCCCTTCGCCTTCCACTGGGTCTCGATCTGCGACGCCATCGCCCGATCGAGTGGCGTCGGCCCTACGGCGACCCGGATGCTCAGCAGTACTCCGCTCGCGCTTCGCCAACCCTGGGACGTGAGAACGTAGCCCGCATTCTTCAGCGCCGCCTGCGCGCACTCGGCGCAGTCTGCCAACGCGTTGCTTGGGGACTTGGTACCGACGGTCGTGGTCGTTGACTGGGCCGAAGGGCCGTTTCCGCCGCCTCCGGGGTACGCGCTCTGGCCCTGCGAGTAAAGAGCGGAGCTCGCAACCGAGACAGAGAACGTCACCGAACCGAAGAGCTGGTTGATCAGAGCCTGACGGTCGAGCGACCAGCTCAGTCCCTCGCGCACGAGCAAGGAGCTGGTCAGCGGTCGTCCGGGCGCGAAGGCGATCTCCGCGACGTCACTGTACGTGCCGATCTTGCTCAACACCGAGGGGTGCATGCTCGCCGCTTCCACGGTCGTGCTGTTCACCTGAAGGGTGTAGCCCACGAAATAGGCGCTCGGGCTCGAAGGGATCACGTCCGAGTCGGTGATCACGACGCGTTGGAATCGGTTCGGGTCGAGGGTCCACAGTTTGTTGGTACTCAGCACGATCCGATGCGCCGACGCCGAGACCAGGCCGTAGGGCCCGAGCGTCGGCCGCGCGAGAAAGTCCTTCCACGAGCACCCGAGGGGCGTCCCCACGTCCTCCACGTCTCGAAAAAGGAGGTTCCACTCGGCGTAATCGCTCGAGAAGGTTGCGGTGATCGTGAGCCCGTCGTTCGACTCCGAGAGCGACTTGATGTCGCGGTAGCCGTCGCTCTGGACGCTCGGGAGCTGCTTGGCCTTCAGCCACCACGCGACCAGGTCGACCCCATCGAATTGGTCACCGTTGCTCCAGAATTGATCGGGGGCGATCGTGTAGACGACCGTCTCGGGCTTCAGGGATACCAACTCCGCCGACGCGATGGCGCCTCCCTCGCCCACGAGGCTCCCGGTCGGGCTCGTGAGGAAGGCCGAGGGGCGTAGCAAGTCGAGCACTGCGTTGGTGGTGGGTGTCGCCCCCGGGTCGAGGATCGTGCAGCCGTTGAAGGGTCCCGGAAGGGAGAGGTTGAGCGTCCGCTCCGCCTTGCTCGTCGCAGCGCCAGAGGCCGGAATCAGGAAACCCGCCACCAGCACTGCGCCCACGAGGGCTCCAGCGCAGACCGCGCGAAACGACGATCCGCGTGGGATCATCACCGTTACTGCAAACGCAGGTCGAGAGTCAGCGTCGCGAACGTGAAGATCAGCGCCACCGCAATCGTGATGCGGTCGAGATTGCGCTCGACGACCGTCGATCCCGAGGCCATCGCTCCCACGCTGCCACCCATGAGGTCAGAAATGCCGCCGCCGCGCCCCGAGTGCAGCAGCACCAGGAAAATCAGCCCGACCGCTGACAATGCCTCTATAACTACGAATGCCCAGGTGAACATCACAACCTCCGATTAGCGCTTGCCATCGTAGCATTCGTCACACGACTGAATAATCGTCATGAACGATTCGGCCTTCAGGCTGGCCCCGCCGACGAGGAAGCCGTCAACCTTGCCCTCGCCCACCAGCGAAGCGGCGTTGTCGGCATTGACCGACCCGCCATAGAGAACCCGGGCGTCGCCCAGTGACAACTGGGCCAGCTGGGAGCGGATGTGGCCCATCATGGCCGCAACCTGCTCAGTGGAGGCGGTCAGACCCGTGCCGATCGCCCAGATGGGCTCGTACGCGACGGTGACGTACTCGAGGAACCCCTCGTCGAGTCCCTCGAGGGCGCTCTTCAACTGCGCGGCGACGAACTGGTCCTGCCCGTCCGCCTCACGAATCGACAGCGCTTCGCCGACGCAGAGCACCACCTTCACGCCACCGCGCACCACGGCGCGCACGGTCGCCGCGACGACGTCGTCGGTCATGGCGTACATGGAGCGTCGCTCGGAGTGCCCGACGAGCACCCACTGGACGTTGAGGCGCTTCAGCATCGAGACGCTGACCTCACCGGTGTGGGCGCCGTTGTCATGGGCGCTGACGTGCTGGGCACCGACCTCGATCGGGATCCGTTCGGAGTCGACGATCGACGTGACGCTCCTGATGTCGACGAACGGCGGCACGACGACGATGTCGGTGTGCTCAGCGGGCCTGTTCTTCAGCAGCACGCCCAGCTGCTGGCCGAGGTGCACCGCCTCGACGTAGTCGAGGTTCATCTTCCAGTTCCCGATGACGAGCGGTCGAGGTGACGTGGTCATCTAGCTGAACGGGCTTTCGCGAAGGGCTCTCAGACCGGGAAGGTCGCCGTGCTCGACGAGCTCGAGCGAAGCGCCGCCACCGGTGGAGACGAAGCTCACGTCGCCTTCGAGCCCGAAGGACTGCAGTGCGGCGACCGAGTCGCCTCCACCGATCACCGAGACGGCGTGCGAGGCCGCGACGGCGCGGGCGACGGCTTCGGTCCCGGCGCTCAGGCGCGGATCCTCGAAGGCGCCCATCGGTCCGTTCCAGAGGATCGTCCTCGCCGAGGCGATCGCCCTCACGAAGGACTCCCGCGCGAGGGGCCCGATGTCAAGGCCCATGTAGCCGTCGGGGATGTTGTCGCCGAATTCGATGATCTCGTCGGTGCCGCCGGCACTGCCGAAGCTCGCGCCGTCCTTCAGTCCCCGGGAGTCCTCGGGAATCAGGACCTTGCCGGTCTTCATGAGCTGCGCGCACTCCTCGAGGAACGAGGCGTCGAAGAGCGACGAGCCGATGCTTCGTCCCTGGGTCGCTTCGAAGGTGAAGGCCATGCCGCCTCCGACGATCACGGTGTCCGCGCGCTCGCTCAGCACCTTCACGATGCCGAGCTTGTCCTTGACCTTGGCACCGCCCACGATAGCGACGAAGGGCCGATCGGGGCTGTCGAGCAGCGACTGGATCGTCGATACCTCGTGCTGCAAGTTCGGTCCTGCGGCACTCGGCACGAGTTGGGGCGGGACCATGATCGACGCGTGGGCGCGGTGCGAGGCGCTGAAGGCCTCGTTGATGTAGTAGTCGAACCCCGCGATGAGCGCCTCGCCGAAGGCGCGGTCGTTGCTCTCCTCGCCAGGGTTGAAGCGCAGGTTCTCGAGCAACTCCACGTTCGGGCAGAGCTCGCTGAGCCGGGCGCGCACCGGCGCCACGCTGTACTTCGCCACCACCTCGCCGTGCGGGCGACCGAAGTGCGTGCACGCCACGACCGTCGCCCCGCGTTCGAGGAGGTCCTCGAACAGCGGAACGGTGGCTCGGATGCGAAAGTCGTCGGTGACCTTCAGTGCACCGTCGATCTCGGCGACGGGCGCGTTGAAGTCGACCCGGACAAGCACGCGCTTGCCCGCGAGACTTCCCCAACGTTCGTACGACGGAAGGCTCGACACGGAGCTACTGGCCAATGAAGCAGGTCAGGTCGACGAGACGGTTCGAGTAGCCCCATTCGTTGTCGTACCAGCCGAAGATCTTCACGAGGCTCTTCTCGTCGTCGATGCGCTGGACCATGGTCATCTTCGAGTCGAAAGTGCACGACGCCGGTGTTCCGACGATGTCCGACGACACGATCAGGTCCTCGGTGTAGACGAGCACGCCCTTCAGGGGGCCTTCGGCCGCCGCCTTGAAGGCCGCGTTGATCTCCTCGACCGTCGTCGAGCGCACGATGGCGGTGAAGTCGGTGATGCTGCCGTCAGGAATCGGCACCCGCAGCGACGTGCCGTCGAGGCGCCCCTTCATGGACTCCAGGACCAGGCTGGTCGCCCGGGCGGCACCCGTGGAGGCGGGCACGATGTTCACCGCCGCGGCGCGAGCCCGGCGCAGGTCCCTGTGCGGCAGGTCCAGCAGGTTCTGGTCGTTGGTGTAGGCGTGCACGGTCGTCATGAGGCCGGTCTCGACGCCGAGGGCATCGTCGAGGACCTTGACCATGGGCACGAAGCAGTTGGTGGTGCACGAGGCGTTGCTCACGACGTGGTGCAGCGCGGCGTTGTAGGTCTCGTGGTTGACTCCGTAGACGAACGTGGCGTCGGCGTCGGTGGCGGGGGCCGAGATGATGACCTTCTTGGCCCCGGCGGTCAGGTGTTGGGCGGCCGCCTCGCGCGTGGTGAAGATGCCGGTTGATTCGATGACCACGTCGATGTTCAGTGCCGCCCAGGGAAGCTCGAGCGGGCTACGGACCGCGAGGACCTTGATGGTCTCGTCGCCGACCTTGAACCCGTCGTCGGTGACGCTCACGTCCACGCCCAGGCGACCCTGCGTCGAGTCGTATTTGAGCAGGTGGGCATTGGTTTCTGGCGACGTGAGGTCGTTGACCGCGACCACCACGATGTCGGGATTGTTGAGGGAGGCGCGCAAGAAGCCCCGTCCAATTCGTCCAAACCCATTAATTGCGACACGTGTTGCCACTGGCGTCTCCTCATCTGTCGGTCTTCAGTTGTTGCGGCTACGCATTGACTGCTTGCGCCAATTTTTGCACATCGTGGACCATGCCACTCTTCCCGGCCACGTCGGCGACGATCAGGGGCAGCGAACAGGGCTGCGTCGCGAACTCGCAGTTCACGTCGACGAGGACCTCATCGGGCCGAATGGCGTGGCGCTCGAGGGCGTCGACGTGGTCCTGGAGGGTGTAGCCCGCCGTCTCGGGCAGCTCGGGATGCAGGTTCGCGACGTAGACCTTGCGCGCCGTCGTGCCGGCGAGCGCCTGGGCGATGCCGGGCACCACGCACGCGGCGAGCACGCTGGTGTAGAGCGACCCCGGGCCGATGAGTATCAGATCGGCGTTCTCGATCGCCTCGACGGCGGCGATCGGTGCGGCGGCGTTGCGCGGTTCGACGCTGATGTTGCGAATCGACGAGGACTGGGCGACGACGGTCTGTCCCCTCGTCTTGCCCTCTCCGGTACTCGCGACCAGCACCACGCCCTCGGAACTCGCCGGAATGATCGTGCCCGTCACGCCCATGACCTGGGCGGCGGCGCAGACCGACTCCTCGAGGTTCCCGGTGGCGTCGATGAGCCCCACCAGCAGGAGGTTCCCGACCGCGTGGCCGTCGAGCTCGCCCACACTGAAGCGGTGCTCGAAGGAGCGGGCGAGGGGATTCTCGGAATCCGCGAGCGCGCTCAGGCAGATCCGCAGGTCCCCCACGGCCGCCACGTTGAGCATGGCCCGCAGGCGGCCCGTCGATCCCCCGTCATCGGCTACCGAGACGACTCCCGTGACGTCGTTCGAGATCCGCCGCAGTGCGCGCAGCGACACAGCGGTACCGTGCCCTCCACCAACCGCCACGACCTTCATCGGGCAATATCGCGGTGGAAGACGGCGTTTGGCAGGTGGAGGCGTCGTCGTATCTCCTCGGCGATGGCGACCGACCGGTGGCGCCCGCCGGTGCAGCCAATCGCAATCGACAGGTAGGACTTGCCCTCTTTGGCGAATTCCGGGATCTGCCACTCCAGCAGCTGGACCACGTCGTGCAAGAAGTGCTGGGCGGGCTCTTGGCTGAGCACGTAGCTCGAGACGGGCTCGTCGAGCCCCGTGAGCGGCCGCAACTCCTCGACCCAGTGGGGATTGGGCAGGAAACGGCAGTCGAACACCAGGTCCACGTCCCTCGGGATCCCGTTGGAGTAGCCGAAGGAGACCAGCGACACTCGAAGTGAATCCCGCCCCCCCGCCTGGGCGAAGGTCTCGACGATGCGAGAGCGCAGCTGGTTGGTGTTGATCGAGCCCGTGTCGATCACCATGTCGGCCGCGGCACGGATCGACTGCAGGAGCGCCCGCTCGCCGGCGATCGAGTCCGCGAGCGTCGGCGCAGGGAACGGGTGGCGGCGCCGGTTGCCCTCGTAACGGCGGATCAGCACGTCGTCGGGGGCGTCAATGAAGAGGATCTTCGCCCCGTCGTGCTTCTGCTGGAGCTCGCGCTCGACCGCGAGCAGTGCGTCGGGCTGGACTCGGCCGGAGCGGCCGACGATGAACGCGACGCCCGCGTAGTCCGACGCCCCCACCGCCGCGAGCTCGCCGACGCGCACGATCAGCTCGAGTGGGAGATTGTCGATGACGAACCACCCGAGATCCTCGAGCGCAGCCGACACCGTCGAGCGACCCGCCCCGGACATTCCAGTTACGAGCAACATTTCACTCATCGTGGGCACCTCCCTTCGAGGGCCTGGGTTGACCCGGCGCCTGTAAGTGATCGTAGATGTTGTGCGCCACCTCGCTCGGGAGCCACGACATCGCCTCCAACTCGTCCAGGGTCGCGTGACGCAGCGCGTCGAGCGAGCCGAACTGGACCATCAGGCGCTCGCGCCGCCGGGGGCCGAGGCCCTCGACGCCTTCGAGCGAGGAGGCGATCATCGACTTCGCCCGTTTAGAACGGTGGAACGTGATGGCGAAGCGGTGTGCCTCGTCGCGGATGCGCTGGACGAGATAGAGGCTCTCCGAACCCCGCTCGAGCGCAATCGGGGTAGAACTGCCCGGACGGTACAGGAGTTCCTCCCTCTTGGCCAGTGCGACGAACTCGACGCCCTCGATGCCGAGGCTCTTCGCGGCCTTCTGCGCCGCGTGCAGTTGTGGCAATCCCCCGTCGATGACGATGAGGTCCGGTCGTCGGAACCTGGTGGTGTCCTGCTTCTCACCCCAGTAGTTAAGACGACGGCGCACCACCTCCTCCATGGCGCCCACGTCGTCGTTGCCGAGGATCTCCTTCACGTTGAAGTGGCGGTAATCGCTCTTCTTCGCGATCGCGTCCTCGAAGACGACCATCGAACCCACGTAGTTCGTTCCCTGGAGATGGCTCATGTCGAAGCACTCGATGCGAAACGGCGGCTGGGCCATCTCGAGGGCCTCGCCGAGTTCCTGAAGCGCGCGCGAGCGCACATTGTGGTCGCTCTGACGCCGTAGGGAGTCGCGGCTGATGACCGCCTTCGCGTCGTTGGCCGCCAGTTCGAGCACCCGGCGACGTCGTCCGCGTTCGGGCGCGACCACTTGGACGCTCTTCGCCCGCAGTTCACTCAGATAGGCGCGCACCAGCTCCGAGGCCGAGGCGGCGTCGGCGACCACCACCACCGGCGGGACGCTCATGGCGTCGTCGTAGAGGTCGGGCAGCACGCTCTCGAGGATCTCGGCGTTGCTCTCGTCCATCGAGCGGTCGATGAGGTGCACGGTGCGCCCGATGATCCGTCCGAAACGCACGCGAAACCTCACCACCGCGGCGCGCCCGCCTTCGGTGTCGACCGCGATGACGTCCAGGTTCGAGTGGTCGTCGAGCACCACGCTCTGGTTGCCCGCGGCGCGCTCGAGCGCGGCGAGGCCGTCGCGGGCCTTGGCGGCCGCCTCGTAGTGCTTCTTCTCCGACGCCGCCTTCATCTGTTCCTGGAGCAGCGCGCGCAGCTGTCGTACGTCGCCCTCGAAGAACCGCGCCCACGACTCCACCAGCGCCTGGTATCCGGCGCGGTCGATGGCCTTCACGCAGGGCCCCGAGCACTTGCCGATGTCGAAGAGCAGGCAGGGCCTCCCGATGCGCTCCTGGTAGTTGAACTTGTGCTTCGTGCACGAGCGCAGCGGGAACGCCTGGAGTAGCTCGTCGATCGTCAGGCGCAGCGCGCGCACGTCCACGAAGGGTCCGAAGTACCGCACACCCTTCACGTGCTTCGCCCTCGTGATGTAGGGCGCCGGGAAATCGGCGCGGGTGTCGATGGCGACGTAGGGGAAGCTCTTGTCGTCCTTCAGGCGCATGTTGTAGCGGGGCTGGTTCTGCTTGATCAGCTCGTTCTCGAGGATGAGGGCGTCGAGCTCGTTCGGGGTCACGATCCACTCGACCGACGCCGCTTCGTCCATCAGCGCCTGGGTCTTGAGGGTGAGCGCCTCTCGCCGCTGGAAGTAGCTCGACAACCGCTGCTGGAGCGACAACGCCTTGCCCACGTAGATGATCGTGTCGTTCGCGTTGCGAAAGAGGTAGCAGCCGCTTTCGCGAGGGACGCCCGACGGCTTGGCGAGCACTATGAACCGCCGACGCCCGCCAACACCTCGCGCAACACCGTGCCCGTGGCGGTCTTCAACGTCGAGATCTGCTCGGGCGTCCCTTCGCCGACGACCAGTCCACCGCGTCGCCCCCCTTCGGGTCCGAGGTCGATGACCCAGTCCGCGGTCTTCACGACGTCGAGGTTGTGCTCGATGACGAGCACGGTGTTGCCCTGGTCGACGAGGCGGTGCAGCACGTGCAGCAGCCGGTTGACGTCGTCAAAGTGCAGGCCCGTGGTCGGCTCGTCAAGCACGTAGAACGTGTGGCCGGTCGGACGCCTGGCGAGTTCGGTCGCGAGCTTCACCCGCTGGGCCTCGCCACCCGATAACGTCGGGGCGGGCTGGCCCAGTCGCACGTAGCCAAGCCCGACGTCCGCGAGGCTCTGGATGTTGCGCAGGATCGCGGGCTGGCGCTCGAAGAACTCGAGGGCCTGGGCGATGGGCATGTCGAGCACGTCGGCGATCGACTTGCCCCGATACTTGATCTCAAGGGTCTCGCGGTTGTAGCGGGCCCCGTCGCAGGTCTCGCAGTTCACGTAGACGTCGGGCAGGAAGTGCATTTCGATCTTGATCGTGCCGTCGCCCGCGCACACCTCGCAGCGTCCACCCTTCACGTTGAACGAGAACCGTCCCTGCTGGTACCCGCGGACCTTCGCCTCCTGGGTCTCGGCGAAGAGCTTGCGGATCTTGTCGAAGACCCCCGTGTACGTCGCGGGGTTCGACCTCGGCGTGCGCCCGATCGGCTGCTGGTCAACGGCGACGACCTTGTCGACGTTCTGGACCCCAAGGATGGTGTCGTGCTCGGCGACTGTGGTCTTCGCCCGGTTGATCTGGCGCTCGAGCGAGCTCAGCAGGATCGAGTTGATCAGCGTCGACTTGCCAGAACCCGAGACCCCGGTCACGGCGACGAAGGTCCCCAGGGGGATCGAGACCGAGATGTCCTGGAGGTTGTTCGCCCGGGCGCCCTTGATGGTCACCTTCTTGCCGTCGCCCTTTCGCCTGGTCGTGGGCGTCGCGATGGATCGTACTCCCGACAGGTACTGGCCGGTTATCGATTCCTTGTTCTTCAGCAAGTCCGCGTAGCTCCCCGCGTGCACCACCTCACCGCCGTACTCCCCCGCCCCGGGGCCAATATCGACGATGAAGTCGGCCATCCGGATGGTCTCCTCGTCGTGCTCGACCACGATCACCGAGTTGCCGAGGTCGCGCAGTCGCTCGAGGGTCGCGATGAGCCGGCGGTTGTCCCTCTGGTGGAGGCCGATCGAGGGCTCGTCGAGGACGTAGAGCACGCCCACGAGGTAGCTGCCGATCTGGCTAGCGAGACGGATCCGCTGCGCCTCGCCGCCCGACAGCGTCGCCGACGCCCGGCTGAGGGTGAGGTAGTCGAGGCCGACGTCCATCAAGAAGGTGAGTCGCGCGAGGATCTCCTTGGTCACCTGGCGCGCGATGGTCTGCTCGCGCTTGGTCAGCTTCAGCTGCTTGAAGAACTCGATCGCCTCGTCGATGGTCATCGCGTTCACTTCGGCGATGTTCTTGCCGTGGATGCGCACGGCGAGGACTTCGGGCTTCAATCGCTGGCCGACGCACGTCGTGCACTCGACCTCGCGCATGTACTGCTCGGCTTGCTCGCGCGACCAATCGCCGTCGGCCTCGCTGCGCTTGCGCTCCAGCCACTCCACAATCCCGCTGTAGGTCGTGTCGTAGGTGCGGACCTTGCCATAGCGGTTGCGGTACTTTACGGGCACGGTCTTGCGCTCGACGCCGTAGAGGATCAATTTACGGTCCTTCGCCCGCAGCTTCTTCCACGGCGTGTGCACGTCGAACTCGCCCATCGCCGCGATCCCGGCGATGAGCCGCTCGAAGTACTTGAAGCGCTGACCGGCCCACGGCGCGAGCGCCCCGTCGGCGAGTGACAGTGATTCGTCAGGCACGACCAGGCCCGGGTCAACTTCGAAGCGCGTCCCGAGTCCGGTGCACACCGGACACGCGCCGTAGGGTGAGTTGAACGAGAAATCGCGCGGCGCGAGCTCGGTGAAGCTGATACCGCAGTGGCTGCACGCCATCTTCTCGGAGAACTGAATCAACTCGTCCTCGCCAAGGAAGAGGAACGACACCAGACCCTTGGTCAGTTTGAGGGCGGTCTCGACGGACTCGGTGAGACGCTGGCGGTTAGAGGACTTCACCGTGAGCCGGTCGAGCACCACGTCGATGGTGTGCTGCTCGTAGCGGGCGAGCTCGACCTCGTCACGGTTCGCGAGCTCCATCACCGTGCCGTCGACGCGTACGCGCGAGAAACCCTGGGCCGCCAGCTCGCCGAGCAGGGTGCTGTACTCGCCCTTGCGGCCTTCGACCACCGTCGCGAGCACCAGGAATCGCTCACCCTCCTCTCGAGAGAGGATCTGGTCGACGATCTGCTGGGGGGTCTGGCGGGTCACCAGGCGCCCGCAGATGTGACAGTGAGGCACGCCGATGCGCGCGAAGAGCAGGCGCAGGTGGTCGTGAATCTCGGTGATCGTGCCCACGGTCGAGCGAGGATTCCTCGAGGCGGTCTTCTGGTCGATCGAGATCGCCGGCGAGAGGCCCTCGATGTACTCGACGTCGGGCTTGTCCATCTGGCCGAGGAACTGGCGTGCGTACGCCGAGAGGCTCTCGACGTAGCGCCGCTGGCCCTCTGCGTAGATCGTGTCGAACGCCAGCGAGGATTTGCCCGAACCGGAGAGGCCGGTGAAGACCACCAACTTGTCGCGAGGTATCTCGACCGACAGGTCCTTGAGGTTGTGGACACGTGCGCCTTGCACGCGAATGGTTTTGGGCATAGGGCGAATCTACCGGTTAGGCATCAACGCTCAGTCCGTCGATGGCCGAATCGAGGCCCTGACGCTGCAGCGTATGCAGGTAATCGCGCAGCGCCGCCGCCTCCTCGAAACGGAGTTCCGCCGCGGCCTTGAGCATGGCGTCCTCGACGCGCGCGATCTCGATGTTGAGGTCGTCGGGCAACGATCCCTCGAGCGACGAGATGCCGTGGGACTTGTTGGCGGGTTCGGGAGCCGATTCGCTGCGCAGCCTCCCAAGGATGTCCGCCACGTTCTTCATCACGCTCATCGGCTCGATCCCGTGCTCCTCGTTGTAGGCCCTCTGGAGCAGCCGGCGGCGTTCTGTGAGCGAGATCGCCTCGCGCATCGAGTCGGTCATCCGATCCGCGTAGAGCACCGCCTCGCCGTTGGAGTTCCGTGCGGCGCGTCCGATGGTCTGGATGAGCGCGCTGCGCGAGCGCAGGAAGCCCTCCTTGTCCGCGTCGAGGATCGCCACCAGCGACACTTCGGGCAGGTCGAGGCCCTCGCGCAGCAGGTTGATACCCACCAGGATGTCGAACTCGCCAAGACGCAGCGATCGCAGGATCTCGATCCGCTGAATCGTGTCGATGTCGCTGTGCAGGTACTGCACGTGGTAGCCGGCCTTGGCGAGGAAGTTCGTCAGATCCTCCGCCATCCGCTTCGTCAGGGTCGTGATCAGCACCCGGTCGCCCCGTGCGATGGTCACGTCGAGACGGCCGCGCAGGTCGTCGATCTGGTTCTTCGTGGGCACCACCGTGACAACCGGGTCGAGCAGGCCGGTTGGACGGATCACCTGCTCGGCGATCTGGTCGCTGTGCTCGATCTCGTAAGGACCGGGCGTCGCGGACACGAAGACCATCTGGGGCACGAGCTCCATGAACTCGTCGAAATTGAGCGGCCGATTGTCCATGGCGCTCGGCAGGCGGAATCCGTGCTCCACCAGGGTCAGCTTGCGGGACCGGTCGCCCGCGTACTGACCTCGCACCTGGGGCACCGCGACGTGGGACTCGTCGATCACCACCAGGAAGTCCTCGGGGAAGTAGTCGAGCAGCGTGTACGGTCGCTCGCCGGGCTTTCGCCCATCGAGGTGCGCCGAGTAGTTCTCGATGCCGGCGCAGATTCCGGTCTGCTCGAGCATCTCCAGATCGTGCTCGGTCCTCGAACGGAGTCGCTGCGCCTCGAGCAGTTTGCCTTCGGACTGGAACGTCGCGAGCTGCACCTGGAGCTCCTCCTCGATCGAGCGGCACGCCCGCTGCAGGGTCTCGGGACTCGTCGCGTAGTGCGACGCGGCGAAGAGCGTGAACTCGGGCACCCGTCCGCGGCTCTCTTGTGTGACGGGGTTGAAGAACGAGATCCCCTCCACCTCGTCACCGAAGAACGAGACACGGACCCCCTCGCTGCTGTAGGCCGGCTGCACCTCCAGAGTGTCGCCCTTCATGCGAAACGTGCCCCGGTCCAGTACCAGCTCGTTGCGGTTGTACTGCATCTCGACGAGCCGACGCAGTAACGCGCGCTGGTCGAAGCTCCGTCCCACCTCTAGCTGCAGCATCCGCTCGCGGTACTCCGTCGGCGAGCCGAGACCGTAGATGCACGACACCGACGCCACGACGATTGTGTCGCGGTGGATGAGCAGCGACGACGTCGCGGCGTGACGCAGCCGGTCGATCTCCTCGTTGATGGAGCTGTCCTTCTCGATGAAGGTGTCGGTACGCGGGATGTACGCCTCGGGTTGGTAATAGTCGTAGTACGACACGAAGAACTCGACGCGGTTCTGGGGCAGCATCTCCTTGAGCTCGGAGGCCAGCTGGGCCGCCAGCGACTTGTTCGGCTCGAGTATCAACGTCGGTCGCTGGACCCGTTCGACGAGCCACGCGATCGTCGCGGTCTTGCCGCTACCGGTGATGCCCTCGAGCGTCTGGAACCTCAGCCCGTCCTGCACGCCTTGGGCGAGGGTGGCGATGGCCGTGGGCTGGTCTCCCGACGGACTGAACGGGGATTCGACGAGGAACTTATCCATGGTCGATTCCAAGGCGGTGAAGCTGCGCCTGGAGCTGCTGGTCGAGCTGCTCCAGGGTCCCGTTATTCCAGATTACGTGGTCGACGATCCGCTCGCGTTCCTCGTTGGTCATCTGACTCGCCAGACGCGCCCGCGCGTCACTCTCGGAGAATGACCGATACTCCAGGAGCCTGCGCAGCGCAATCTCCGGGGACGCCTGGATTGCCCACGCCTCATCCAAGTTGAAGATCTCGCGATGCTCCGGTCGAAAGAGCGGCAAAGCGATAAAGACCGCGGAGCCCTTCGTCTCGTCGAGCCGGCGGACGATCTCGTTACCAATGTGGCCGTGTGTGATTTGATTCAGGCGCTTCAGCGCGGTTGGGTCATGAAAGACGATGTCGGCCGCGAAGGCCCGATCCAATGACCTGTCATCATTCAAGACCGCGTCACCGAAAGCGTCGCGAAGCGCCTGCCAAGCGGGCGCCCCGACATCGACGACGCGCCGGGCGACCTCATCAGCATCGATGACCTCGAAGCCGAGCTCCTGCAGCCGGTCGGTCGCCGCCGTCTTTCCCGCCCCGATGCCGCCGGCGATGGCGATTCGTTTCATAGAACCACGGTAGCCACACGCTGTGACACTGGGTCATCGGAAGTCCGAGTGGTCACTCGGGGTCCCGCACGTTGGCTATTCTCCTAAGAGGTCTCAGAGGGGGAAGAGTGCTCAGGTACGTCATAAGGCGCATACTGATGTTGATTGGCATTGTCTTCATCATCTCGATCGGCAGCTTCTTTCTCATCCATTTGCTCCCCGGTAACATCACCGCGGTCATCGAAGGACCGGGCGCCAGCCCTGCGAACCAGGCAAAACTCTTCAAGCTTCTCGGATTGAACCGGCCTGTCTACGAGCAGTACTTCGTCTGGATCAACAACATCCTGCACGGCAATCTCGGTACGTCGTTCATCTCGCAGTCCTCGGTCGCGGGAACGATCGGCAACGCCCTGCCAATCGACCTCGAGATCATGATCCTCAGCCAGATCCTGGCGTTCGCCACGGCTATTCCCATGGCCATGCGCTCGGCCCGCAAGCCTGACGGCATCGTCGACCGGATCTTCAGCGCCGGCAGCTTCACGATGTTGTCGGTCCCGCCCTTCATCATCGTGGTCCTTCTGGTGCTCTTCGTCACCTACAAGATGGGTATCCCCCACACCGGACCTTCGTCCTACGTCTCGCTGCGATCCGACTGGGTGGGAAATCTCGAGAGCATGGCGCTGCCCGCCGTGACACTGGCCCTCGGCAGCTTCGTGGTGTACTTCCGCGTGCTTCGAAGCGATCTGATCGCCACGCTGCAGGAGGAGTTCATCACGATGGCCCGCTCGAAGGGCATCAGCCAGCGCCGGATCATGTGGCGCCACGCCTTTCGCCCCTCCTCGGTCGCGCTGCTCGGCGCCGCGGGCGTCAACATCGGCGGGCTGCTCGCGGGCGGCTTCGTGGTCGAGTACCTGCTCAATATCCCGGGCCTGGGCTACACGCTGATCGCGGCGATCAACACCGACGACTACCTCCTAGTCCAAGGGATCGTCCTCGTCGTGTCGGTGGGTGTGGTACTGATTAACTTCATCTTTGACTTCATCATCAATATTGTCGATCCGAGGATTAGCCGTGAGTGACATCGTGACAACGTTCGAGCTCGAGGAACTCTCTCTCGTAGAGAAGCCCGAGAAGAAGAAGCCGCTCGGCCCACTCTTCTGGATCTGCGTCTTCTGGATCGTGCTCAACATCGTCGGCGCCATCTTCGCGAACGTCCTGCCCCTACAGAACCCGCTCTACCAGGACTACGCCGCAATCAATGCCGGTCCCTCGCTGCACCACCTCTTCGGCACCGACGACATCGGACGCGACATCTTCTCACGCATCGTCTTCGGATCGCGGGTGTCGATCACCGTCGGCTTCGGTTCGATGCTGATCGGCTTCGGCATCGGCTCGCCGCTCGGGATGCTCGCGGCCTACCGCCGTGGCCGCTTCGACGCGATCGTGACGACCTTCATGTACATCCTGCTGGCCTTCCCCGCCATCATCGCCACCATCGCGGTGCTTTCATTCTGGACCCCCCGCTCGGTGTTCAAGATCATCATCGTCATCGGGCTCGCGTCGGTTCCGCTGGTGTACCGCGTGATACGCACCGCGACCCTCTCCATCGCCACCAAGGACTATGTCGTCGCGGCGAAGGTCCAGGGGGCCACCGACCGGCGGATCTTGATGAAGGAGCTGTTGCCCAACATCGCGCCCATCGGTATCTCGTTCCTGCTCATCGGCGTCGCCACCGTCATCGCGCTCGAAGGAACCCTGGCGTTCCTCGGGCTCTCGGTCGTGGTGCCCACGCCCTCGTGGGGAAACATGATCAACGAGAGCCGCACGGTCCTGCAGCAGAATCCGTGGCTCGCGATCTTCCCTTCGCTCGCTCTCTGTCTCTTCCTCCTGGGCCTGAACTTCATCGGCGACCGCCTGCGCAGCCACTTCGACGTCACGGAGGTGAAGCTGTGAGCGATGTCAACGAGAAGCTCCTCGTCGTGAGCGACCTCTCCACCACGTTCGCCACGGCCGGCGGCCCGCTGCCCGCGGTCGCGAACGTGTCGTTCGACTTGAACCGAAACGAGACCGTGGGCATCGTCGGCGAGTCGGGTTCGGGAAAGACCGTGCTCTCGCGTACCATCATGGGGCTGCAGCCCCGCACCAACGTCACCGTCACCGGCTCGGTGTTGCTCAACGGCAACGAGATGGTCGGCGCCCCCGAGAGCTTCAAACGCGGCCTCTGGGGCACCGAGGTGGCGATGGTGTTCCAGGACCCGATGACGTCACTCAATCCGGTCATGCGAATCGGCAAGCAGATCGACGAGACACTACGCGTGCGCCTCGGCATGTCCAAGCCGGACGCGAAGGCCCGCGCCATTGAACTGCTGGAACTCGTGGGCATCCCCTCGCCCAAGCAGCGCTACGACGCATTTCCCGGGCAGCTCTCCGGCGGCATGCGCCAGCGCGTCGTCATTGCGATCGCCCTGGCCTGCTCGCCGAAACTGCTGATGGCGGACGAGCCGACGACCGGCCTCGACGTCACGATCCAGGCCCAGATTCTCAACCTGCTCGATGAGCTGAAGGAGCGCCTCCACATGTCCGTGGTGCTCGTCACCCACGACCTCGGCGTCGTCGCGACGCGCACGTCGAGGATCATCGTGATGTACGCGGGACGGATCGTCGAGATCGGCTCGACTCGCGACGTCTTCACGAACCACCGCATGCCCTACACGCGCGCCCTGCTGGAGAGTTCGCCCAAGGTCTCGAACGCGTCGCACACCCGGCTCATCACGATCCCGGGGCGCCCGCCGAACCTTCTGAAGCTGACCGAGGGCTGCAGCTTCGCGCCGCGCTGCGCGTACGCGACCGACCAGTGCCACCAGGACCGCCCGGAACTGCGGCCGGCCGACCAGCCCGGCCACTCCTTCGCCTGCTGGAACCCCCTTCCCGTTACTCGAGGAGAATTGGCGTCATGACCGACACCACCCAACCGCTTCTCAAGGTCCGCGACCTCAAGGTCACTTTCGGCAAGGGCCACCACGAGGTCAGCGCCGTCGCCGGCGTGAGTTTCGACGTCTATGAGGGCGAGACGCTCGGACTCGTGGGTGAATCGGGCTGCGGCAAGTCGACGACCGGCAAGGCGTTGATGCGCATCGTGGAGCCCTCGAGCGGCACGATCGAGCTCGGCGGCACGGATCTCACGAAGCTCAAGAGGGGCGGCAAGCAGCTGCGCAACATCCGCACCCACATGCAGATGATCTTCCAGGACCCGATTAGCTCGCTCAATCCGCGCCGCAGGGTCAAGGACATCGTCGCCGAGCCCATCGACTGCTGGAAGACCGTCACCGGCCACGACCGCGACGTGCTGGTGAGCGACCTGCTCAGCAAGGTCGGCATCGACCCCGCGGTCTACGGCAACCGCTACGCGCGCCAGTTCTCCGGCGGCCAGTGCCAGCGGATCTCGATCGCCCGCTCGCTCGCCATGCGACCCAAGTTGCTGATCTGCGACGAGATGGTCTCCGCGCTCGACGTCTCGGTCCAGGCGCAGATCCTGAACCTCCTGGAGGACCTGAAGGCCGAGTACGGCCTCACCCTCCTGTTCATCGCCCACGACCTCGCCGTCGTGAAGAACGTCAGCGACCGCGTGGCCGTGATGTACCTCGGCAAGATCTGCGAGATCGGTCCCGCCGATGCGCTCTACGAGGCACCGGCGCACCCTTACACGGAGTTCCTGCTCGGCGCCGCGCTCGAGGCGGACCCGGACTCGCCCATGCACTCCCAGGTGCTCGAAGGTGAACCGCCGAGCCCGATGAACCCGCCGAGCGGTTGCCGCTTTCGAACCCGGTGTCCGAACGCCACCGATCTCTGTGCCAGCGACGAGCCCCAGCCCCAGGAGATCGCTCCGGGGCACCAGGTGGCCTGCCACTTCCCGCTGTCCGTAACACGCAAATAGCCCGTCCTCGCAGCCTCATGGCCGCAAGGACGGGCTACCCGTCGAAACTGCCTACTCTGCGCTGGGCTCCCCTTCGGCGGCCTCGCTGAGCGCTTCGTCGGAGCCATCCTCAGGCGACTTCGGGGCGACCTCGGTGGCGTACTCCGCCCACGCGGCCTGTGCTTCGGTCTCGGGCGTGAACTCGCCGTACTCGATGCCTCCGATGTAGTTGCCCTCGGTGTCATACGCGTGCGATCCAAAGGCCTCTCGGTACTCCTCGGAGACCTCGCCACCCTCGGCGGCCTGCTTGATCGAAAGGCTGATGCGACGGCGTGCGGTGTCGAGTTCGATGATCTTGACCCACAGCTCCTCGCCAGCGCTCACGACCTGGTCGGGCGACTCGACGTGGTGCGCGGCCATCTCCGAGATGTGCACGAGTCCCTCGATGCCCTCGCCCACCTGGACGAACGCGCCGAAGGGCACCAGCTTGGTGACGCGGCCGTAGACCAGCTGGTCAACGGCGTGGCTGTCGGCGAAGACCTGCCACGGGTCGGACTGGGTGGCCTTCAGCGAGAGCGAGATGCGCTCCTTCGAGAAGTCCACGTCCAGGACCTCGACGTCCACTTCGTCACCAACGGCGACGACCTGGCTCGGGTGGTCAATGTGCTTCCAGCTGAGCTCGGAGACGTGGATGAGTCCGTCCATGCCGCCTAGGTCCACGAAGGCACCGAAGTTGACCACCGACGAGATGACGCCGTGGCGGCGCTCGCCGGGCTTGAGGTTGTTGAGGAAGTCGCCGCGCTGTTCCTTCTGGGTCTCTTCGAGCCAGGCACGACGCGAGAGCACCACGTTGTTGCGGTTGCGGTCGAGTTCGATGATCTTCGCCTCGACGGTCTTGCCGATGTAGGGCTGCAGCTCGCGCACGCGGCGCAGCTCGACGAGCGACGCCGGCAGGAAGCCTCGCAGGCCGATGTCGACGATGAGTCCGCCCTTGACGACCTCGATGACGACACCCTTCACCACCTCGTCGCGGTTCTTCAGCTCTTCGATGTTGCTCCAGGCCTTCTCGTACTGGGCGCGCTTCTTTGAAAGGACGAGGCGTCCCTCCTTGTCTTCCTTCTGCAGGACGAGGCACTCAACGCGCTCGCCCATGGAGACGATCTCGGAGGGGTCGACGTCGTTGCGGATTGACAGCTCGCGCGAGGGGATGACGCCCTCGGACTTGAAGCCGATGTCAAGCAGGACTTCGTCATGATCGATCTTCACGACCGTGCCGGTCACGAGGTCGCCGTCTTCGAATTCGAGGACGCTGTCGCCAACGAGGGTAGTGAGATCCGTGCCGACCATGTTGTCTTCGGTGATGACGCGCGGGATGTAGTTGCCCTCTTCGTCAAAGGTTCCCATTTGCTGGGGGGAAAGGAGGCTGGTGCCGTCCGACATGCGTACTTCTTTCATGCGACCGCACCGGGGTCCACTAGGCAATGGGAGTCTGGGCCTCCGGTGCAAACCCAGGATACGACCTTACCACCCAGTGATTCAGCCCTTCGCCGCGGCCCAATTCTCTCCCCAGTGCAGCGAAACCTCGAGCGGGACGCTGAGCGACGCCGCATTCGTGAGCGCGTCGAGAATAATCCCCTCCACCCGCTCCTCCTCGTCGTCGGGCGCCTCGACGACGACCTCGTCGTGGACCTGCAGGATCAGGCGCGCCTCGAGTTTCTCGGCCATCAGGCGCCGGTCGAGTCGCACGAGCGCCGACTTGAAGATGTCGGCGGCGAGTCCCTGGATGCCGGCGTTCATCGCCTGGCGCTCGGCGGCCTGACGCTGGGGGCCCACGGCGGTCGCGAGATCCGGAAACGGCCTGATGCGCCCGAACTCGGTGCGCGAGTAGCCCTTGGCTCGGATCTCCTTGATCGTGTTGTCCATGTAGGCACGAAGGTTCGGAAAGCCGGCGAAGTACTTCTCCATGATCTCCTTCGCCGAGCTGACCGGGACGCCGAGCCGGCGGCTCAGCCCGAAGGCCTCCATGCCGTAGGCGAGGCCGTAGGAGACGGCCTTGGCCTGCTCGCGCTGCTCGTGGCTGACCGCGTCGACCGACTCGCCGAAGACCGACGCCGCGATCGTGCGGTGTACGTCCTCGTTCGAGGCGAAGGCCATCAAGAGCCCCGAATCCTGCGACAGATGCGCCAGGATCCGCAGCTCGATCTGGTTGTAGTCCGCCACCGCCAGTCGCCAGCCCTCGCTCGGCACGAAGGCGTAGCGCAGGCGGCGCCCCTCTTCGCTGCGCACGGGGATGTTGTGCAGGTTCGGATTCTCCGACGAGAGCCGTCCGGTGCGCGCGACCGTCTGGTTGAACGAGGCGTGGATGCGCCCGTCACTCGCCACCGAGTCGATCAAGGGCGCCCCGTAGGTGCTGCGCAGCTTCTCCACTTCGCGGTAGCGAAGTATCAGCGACACGATCCGGTGCTCGTCCTCGATCGCCTCGAGGCTCGACGCGTCGGTGGAGAACCCGGACTTGATCTTCTTCACCGGCGTGAGATGCAGCTCGTCGAACAGGACGGTCTGGAGTTGCTGGGGCGAGTTGACCTTGAACTCGTGGCCCGCGACCTTCTGGATCTCGGCGTCGAGGGTCGACGCCTCCTTGGTGAACTCCGCGAGGATCGTGCGCAGCATCTCGACGTCGACGCGGATACCCCGCGCCTCCATGCGACCGAGCACCGCGACCAGCGGAAGCTCCACCTGCTCGTAGACGAACTCCAGCTGCCAACGCCCTATCTCCGCTCGAAGGCAGTCGCGCAGTCGGGCGGCCAGTTGCGCGTCGCGGATCAGGGTGTCGTCGTCGGACGTCTCGTCGAACAGCGAGGGGGTCGCGGTGCCAATCGTCTCGCCGAGGAAGCGCTGGGCGACGTCGGCGAGCTCGTACTGACCGCTCGTCGCGTCCACCAGGAACGCCATGATCGTCGTATCGTCGGCGGGCTCCCTCAGCTGGCAGCCCTGCTCGGCGCCGTGGCGGTAGAGCTCCTTCAGGTCGTGGCCGCTCAGCAGCAACCCGGCCGCCGCCTCGAAGAAGTCCGCCTCGCTCGCGAGTGCGACGACGTTGGTCGCCGGGTCGTAGACCGCGACGCGCGAATGGCCGTAACTCACCACCACACCCTCGAGCCCGTCGAGCACCGCGGCGAGCGAGGGGGCGAGCCTTGGAGGGGCGACGACGGGCTTGTCCCCGGCCGCGCCCGTCAGGACCGCGCCCGGCGCCGGCGCGCCGAGCAGACCGTCTCGCATGAGCTTCTCGAACCGGGTACGCATGGCGGTCATCTCGAAGCGGTCGAAGAACGCCGCGACCTCGGCGCGGTTCCAGCCGCCGATGGTGATGTCGTGCAGGGTGAAGTCGAGCGGCACGTCGCGCACCAGGCGCATCACCTTCTCGTTATTGCGCGCCCGGCCCTCGTAGAGGGCCAGGTTCTCGCGCAACTTCGGGGTCAGTTCATCGAGGTGCTGGTAGAGCTGGTCGAGGTCACGGTACTTCGCGAACAGCTTGGCGGCGGTCTTCTCCCCCACCCCGGGCACCCCCGGCAAATTGTCCGACGAGTCGCCGCGCAGCGCCGCGAGCAACGGGTAACGCTCGGGCTCGATACCGCACCGCTCGAAGATCCCTGCTTCGTCGTAGAGCGAGTAGTCCGACACCCCGCGACGGTTGTAGAGGACCTTGACGTAGGGGTCCTCGACCAGCTGGAACGAGTCACGGTCGCCCGTCACGACGACGACCGGGATCTTCTCGTCGCGACCCCACGTGGCGAGGGTCGCGAGGACGTCGTCCGCCTCGTAGTTGGACACGCCGAGCACGGGGATGTGAAGGACCTCGCACAGGCTGCGGATCAGGTCGAACTGGTGCTCGATCTCAACAGGGGTCTCAGCGCGACCCCCTTTGTAGTCCTCGGTCATCACGTCGCGAAAGGTCCCACCGGGCAGGTCGAAAGCGACCGCGAGCGCCCGGGGCTCTTGGCTGCGGATGAGCGAATGCAGCATCGACGCGAAGCCGTGCAGCGCGTTCGTGACGACCCCCTCGGAGGTCCTGATGTCCGTGGAGAGGGCGAAGAACGCGCGAAAGGCGAGCGACATCCCGTCCAACAGCACGAGCGGCCGTTGGTCGGCTGGGAGCTCAGCCAACGAACTCGCCCTTCAGGATCTGCTGGGCGACGTCGCGCATCCTGGTGCGCCCGCGCATGGCGGACTGCTGGATGACCTCAAAGGCCGCGGGCTCGTCCAGGCCGCGCTCCTTCATCAGGAGCTCCTTCGCGCGCTGGACGATCTCGCGCGTCTCGATCTTGTCGTCCACGTTGACGGCCTCGGAGGTCTCCACGGGCTCGGTCGCGAGCGGGTTCATGATCGCGGCGATCTTCGGGAGTATCTCGCTGCTGCGAAACGGCTTGACCAGGTACGCGACCACTCCGGCGTCGCGTGCGCTTTCGATGAGGGCGCGCTGGCTGAACGCGGTGAGCAGCACGACGACCGTGCCGCTGCCCTTCAGCGCCCGTGCCACCTCGATGCCGTCGAGTCCGGGCATCTTGATGTCGAGCAGCGCGAGGTCGGGTTCGAGTTCGCGGATCATGGCGAGCGCGTCGTCGCCGCGAGCGGCCTCTCCCACGACCAGGTAGCCGTCGCCCTCGAGGATCTCCTTGAGGTCCAGTCGAATGATCGACTCGTCGTCGGCGATAACAACTCGTTTATCCATGCTCTTCCTTAGGCTTCCATTCACGAAGTAGTTCATCTCGTTCGGCTATCAGGCTACGTACCTCGACGGACCGCCGTTGCATTTCGGCGTTCGCGGCGACCACGTGTCGAGAGAGCTCGTTATATTCTTGCTGCTGCAGCGGGGTCTCCGAGACCAATGAGCGAATACGGGCGTCCTCGAGCGCGTCGTTCCAGACCTGCACCTGCTCTTCGAGCACGCTCAGGCTCTCGCGCGCCGCCATGAGCCGGCGCTGGAGATCCTCCAAACGCCGCTTGTCGAGTCGTTCACCCATGGAACCGAGTGTAAATCGAGACTCAGCCGAAGGTCGCAATGAGTGTCGAGCGCTCCAGCGTCTGCGCTGATGGCGCCACTTCGAACCCGCCCTCGACCCTCTCGAGCCGATCGGGGCTCGCGTCGAGGGTCTCGACGTCGCCAATGTCGCCCGGTTCCGAGGTCGAGTGCTCGGCGAGCAGCCGGTTGACCCGACGGGCGAACGGCGATTCGAAGAAACCCCCGACATAGGGCCGCATCCCCAGTTCCTTGGACCTCGCGATCATGCTGCGCGCGTTGGCGTAGCCGCCGACCCGCGCGGGCTTGATGCACACGATCCGCGCCGCCTGGTAGCACGCGATCTGTTCGAGGTCGCGCGTGGTGCGCACCCCTTCGTCGAGACTCAACGGCACCATGATCTGTTCGGCGAGCCGCGCATGCTCGACGACGTTGCCCGCAGCGAAGGGCTGCTCGACGGCGTCCACGAGCACCGAGTCGCCGAACTGCGCGAGTTGTTCGATGACCTCGGTGTCGCTCGTCGCCGAGCAGTTGAAGTCGAGCAGTACCGGCAGTCGCAGACCTCGCAATCGCTCCAGCGCGCTCTCGCTCACGAGTCCCGGCGACGTCTTCACGCGCAGTCGCGCCGCGTCGGGCGCGACACTCCATTCGTCGTGCTCGAGCAGCGACACCGTCGACTGCACCGGCGTCTCGTAGTGGTGCTCCCACAGCGAGATGATGCTGCGCTGCTGGGCGCGCAACTCTCGGTCGAGCATCGCCATCTCCACGAGGCAGACCGCTGGAGAACTCGCGGGACGCGAGCCCGCGAAGCGCGCCATACGAGTCCACGACGGGATCCCTCCCTCGCGCTCGAACGCCGCCCGCACCTGCACCAGCAGCACCCCGTCGAGCTCCTGGACGACCTCGGAAAGGCCCGGGTCACCGTTCAGCGAGAACGGTTGCGGGTCGATCTCACCGAAACCTGACACCCCGTCGTGCTCGACGCGAAGGAACAAGCGCGTGCGGGTCTCATGGCGCTGGGCGGCGGCCGAGACCGGATGGAGTATCGTCGCGTCGTCTCGCCAGAGCGTCATCCTCATCGCACCAACCTTACGGTTGCTGCTACCGTTATCGCCGCAGCCCGGATGGCGGAATCGGCAGACGCGGAGGCCTCAAAAGTCTTTACTCGAGAGGGTGTGTGGGTTCGAGTCCCACTCCGGGCACGCTGTTACCTTTGGGGGATGCCTGAATCAATGGAACTCCCTTTTCGCGACGACTGCGTCGCCCTCTTCCCCGGCCAGGGCTCGCTCAGCGGCGGCGCGGGCAACTCCTGGAGAGACTCTTCACACTGGGATCAGGTGGCGCGGATCAGCGACGCTTCGAAGCTCGACGTGCAGGCTCTGCTCACGAGCGCGTCCGACGACGAGGTGGTGCGCACCGACCGCGCCCAGATCGCCACTTTCGCGCTCTCAATGGTTGGCTATCTCGAGCTGCTCGACCGCGGGATCCGTCCGCGCTACCTGCTCGGCCACAGCCTCGGCGAGTTCTCCGCGCTGGTCGCGAGCGGACTGCTGAGTATCGAAGACGGTGCGCGCCTCATCGCGGTAAGGGGCGCCGCCATGGCCCGCTCCGCGAGCACTACCGAAGGTTCGATGGTCGCACTCATGGGTGGCGACGAGGGCGCCCTCGACGCGCTCACTACCCTCAACGAGGTCTGGGTCGCCAACATCAATGGCACGGGTCAGATCGTCGTGAGTGGCACCCGCGAGGGCCTCGACGAACTCCTCGCACGACACCGGGAGCTCGGGTGGCGCCGCGCGACCCCACTCAACGTCGGCGGGGCGTTCCATTCCCCCCTCATGGCTCCAGCCCAGGAGCAGTTGGACGAGGCTCTCGCGTCGGTGACGTGGCGAGAGACCGACCAGACGCTGATCGCCAACGTCGACGGCCGCGTCCACACGAGCGCCGCGGACTGGCGCGAACTGCTGTCACGCCAGCTCACCTCTCCCGTGGAGTTCCTCGACGCCACCCTCGCCCTACCCGCGTCGGTGACGACGACGATCGAGATGCCACCCGCCGGCGTGCTCACGGGACTCACCAAGCGGATTCGCCCCTTCGCGCACCAGCTCGCCCCCGCCTCGCTCAATGACCTTCAGGAGATGACACTATGAGTCGACACGTCTTCGTCACCGGCGCCAGCCGCGGAATCGGCGCCGCAATCGCCCAGTACTTCATCGACGAGGGCGACCGCGTTGTGGGGCTGTCGAGGTCGGGAACTGCGCCCGAGGGCTGCGCCTTCTCGTACGCGGTCGACGTCTCGGACTCGGCCGCGGTGAACCAGGCCGTCAAGAGCGCAGTTGCCGAGCTCGGTCCCGTCGAGGTGGCGGTCGTGAACGCCGGCGTCACCCGTGACGGGCTCGCCATGCGGATGTCCGACGAGCAGTGGCGCGAGGTGATGGCGACCGACCTCGACGGAGCGTTCTACACCGCGAGGGCGAGCATGGCCTCGATGGTGCGCGCACGCCAGGGATCGATCATCTTCATCGGATCGATCAGCCCGTTCATCGGAGTGCCCGGGCAGGCGAACTACGCCGCCGCCAAGGCCGGGCTCGTGGGTCTCGCTCGCTCGCTCGCGAAAGAGGTCGCCACGAGAGGCATCACCGTCAATGTTGTGGCCCCCGGGCTGATCGAGACCGACATGACGAGCGACCTGGGTCCCGCGAGGGACCAAATGGAGTCGCTGATCCCCATGGGACGCATTGGACAGCCCTCTGATATCGCTGGTGTGGTCGGGTTTCTCGCCGGTAAGCACTCGCGTTACATCACCGGCGCCGTGATCGCCGCCGACGGAGGACTCGCGCTCGGACACTAGATGTCCAGGCGTCAAGGGGCGATTTAGTACCATGAAGCGAGATTAATTAAGGGGTAATTCCATGGACCGTAACGAAGCATTAACGAAATTCACCGACAACACCGTCGAAGTTCTCGCCGTCGACCCGTCGAAGGTAACCATGGAGACGTCGTTCGAAGACCTGGGCGCTGACAGCCTCGACCTCGTCGAGTTGGTCATGGCCCTCGAAGAGACGTTCGACATCGAAGTCGCCGAGGACGAGCTCAAAGAGATCCGCACCGTGGGCGAAGCCTTCGAGTTGATCTACGCCAAGCTGCAGTGAAGGTCGCCGTCACCCCTTCGGGGCCGGTTGAGGGTTACCGGGTCGCCGTCACTGGACTGGGAGCCATCACGTGCGCGGGGGTCGGTGTCGAGGCTCTGTGGGAGGCCCTCATGAAGGATGTGGCGCCGCCGTCCAAGAGGATCGCCCCCTTCGACGCCACGCACATCGGCGGACCCAAGGAACTACGACGCCTCGACCCCTTCACGCTCTACGGGCTGATGGCGGCCGACGAGGCGTGGAAGCAGAGCGGACTCGAAGGGCCGATCGTCGATGCCGGCAGCATCGTCACCACCGGCATCGGAGGGCTCCAGACTGTCCTCGAACAAGTCCGGGTACTCAACGAGAAAGGGCCCGACCGCGTGTCGCCCTTCATGGTGCCCATGATGATGCCCAACGCCGCCACCGCCGCGGTATCCATGAGGTTCGGCCTTGGCGGACCCGCCGAGACCGTGACGACCGCCTGCGCCGCGGGCACGCACGCGATCGGCAAAGCCGCGCGCCTCGTCGCGACGGGACGGTGCAGCGTCGCGGTCGCCGGCGGTGCCGAAGCGGTAATCGTCGAGATCGCCGAGGCTGGCTTTCGCAACATGACCGCGCTCAGCAACGAAGGACTTTCGCGCCCCTTCGACACCCACCGCAACGGCTTCGTGATGGGCGAAGGTGCCGGAATCCTGATCCTCGAGGAGTGGGAACACGCGCTCGCGCGCGGAGCCACCATTTACGCCGAAGTGATCGGCGCCGCCTCGACCGCCGACGCCCACCACATCACCGCTCCCGATCCCTCGGGCAGCGGAGCGATACGTTGCATGGAGCTCGCCCTCGCCGACGCCGGCATCACGGCGCGCGACGTATCACACATCAACGCCCACGGGACCTCGACACCGCTCAATGACCTCGCCGAGTCGGTCGCCGTGCGCCACGTCTTCGGCGAGCACACTCCCCCGGTGACCTCGATCAAGGGCCACCTGGGCCACTCGCTCGCCGCCGCCGGCGCGCTCGAAGGTGTCGCCTCGGTGATGACCCTGATGAACCAGACCATCCCTCCCACCGCGGGAACCACGGAGGTCGACCCGGCTGTCGGTCTCGACGTCGTCATCGGCGCGCCACGAAAGGCTGACGTCGAAGTGGTGCTGTCGAATTCGTTCGGCTTCGGCGGGCACAACGGCAGCGTCGTCTTTCGCCGCTTTCGAGCCTAGATGATGGGCCAGCCGTCGGTGCGGCGCTGCACGTAGGCGTTGTCGTGCGCCCAGCGGGCGTTGGCGATGAACTCGCCGAGCAGCACCGGGTCCTTCACCCCGGCCTCGATCTCCACACCCCCTCGAACGTCCACGCCCCAAACGGGGTAGTTCTGCACGATGTCGATGACGTTCGAGGGATTGAGTCCTCCGGACGCGATGAGGGGCGTGCGAATCGAGAAGTCCTGGAAGACCTCGAGGCACTCCACCAACGAATCGAAGTCGTCGGTCTCGGGCAACAGGTAGTAGTCGATGCCGTTCGCGGTGCTGTCCTCGAGAAGCTCGCGCCCGGACGGGATTGAGCGGATGACGGTGTTGACGCGCTCGGCGACGTAGACGAGCGAGGAGTTCGTGATCGCGCCGTCGATCTGCACGGCCGTGAGTCCGAGGGTGTTGGCAACCTCGACGATGCGCTGGGGCATCTCGTTGTGAAAGACCCCCACCGACACCGCTCCGTTGGGAAGGCGTCGAACGATGTCGTGGGCCGCCGCCGTCGAGATCTTTCGCGGCGTGGGGCCGAACTCGAAGCCCACGGCGCTGGCGCCAAGCCCAATGGCGAAGAGGGCGTCCTCCTCACTCGTCACGCCCGACACCTTGATAAACAGTCCCTCAGTGTTGAACCTCACGGAGCCTCCTGGCACAAGGCTAACGGCGCTCGCACCCAGATCTCAGCCAATCGCCTCGACGCTGACATCGCCTTCCGTGAACGACGACTCCGCGCCAAGTGCGCTTCGGTGGACGAAACCGAGGGCGACGACCGTGTCGCCGGAGTTCACCGCCGTCGTCACACCACGTGGCCCGTCCGGACCCTTGGCCCGCAGCACGTCCTCGATCGCCTCGATCGACGGTCCCTTGCAGCGCACGAAGCGCCACGGGACGCTCGAACCCCGCGCGTCGAGGCGACCAACGAGTTCCTGACCCGTGAAGCAACCCTTGGTGAACGAAACCGTCGAGGCGACGAATGCCGCGCCGAAGCTCTGCGGCGCTAGCCCGGGCGCGAACTCGTCGGGTCCGGGCGAACCGGACCGCACCTGCTCGCCCACCGTGTCGAACGGGCCGTGCTCGGCCTCGGCGACGTCGATCGTGCAGTTGACTCGAAGGTGGAAACGCTTCAGCCGCGCATGGGCCGCTCCCGAAACTGCCCGGGGCACCAGCAGCGTGAACGCTTCGCCGTCGCGCTTCACCAGACACGACGTCAGCACGTCACTGTTCGGGTGCAACAGCAGGGACCAGACGCCGTCGGGACCGACCTCGCGCAGGTCCTGGCTGAGCTGGCCTTGCAGGAACGGCTCGGCCTCGGGTCCGCTAACGAGGATCCGGGACCATTCGAAGGGGTCCGCCGGGTTTCGAACGAGAGGATTTGTCACAGACCATTACAGTATTCGCCAGTGCGAACTTGCACGCAGGTCGAGAGGGTCGGTTTCCGGTGTCAATGCAGAACGAGCTCAATACGATCACCTCGACGATGAACGAACTCGCCGTGAGGATCACGTCGCTCGTCGAAAGCGAGGGCAAGCACATGGACAGTGACGTGTACACCGAACTCGTCGGGGCTGAACGAACCATCGGCGCCCTGCTGCGGCGCCTGAACCGCGTCGCAGCCCGGATCAACTGATTCGCCGGTAGCCTTCGATCATGAATGATTCGTGGCAGTGCGCTCCATCGCTGAGCGCCGAGCAGCGTCTCGATGTGCTCAATCTCTTGAATCGCACTGAAGTCGCCCTCGGTCGCGAGGCGCTCGATGAGGGCCGACGACGCATCGTCGTGCACGGTTGGCTCGGCGAGCACTGGCTGAAGTACAACGGTGCGGCGCTCGCGGGGTACGCCCTGCTCACCAGCTCGAGGTACGCCACGATCGAGATGTGCGGCGGGGGCTTCGACCGGGAGCTGCTCGAGCGTGTCCTCGCCAAGCATCCGGTCGTTGACTGGTGGACGAGGGACGCGAGCGGCGAGTGCGGCGGCGCGGTGATGCGTACGCTGCAGTTGCTGCGGCTGAAGCTGCCGGTACCGGTGGTCAACGTTCCCGAGGGGGCGGTGCTGCGCAACTTCGAGCCGGGCCGTGACGAATCCACCTGGCTCGCCCAGAACAACGCGGCTTTCGCGCACCATCCCGAGCAGGGCGCGTGGCTTCGCGCCGATCTCGACGAGCGCACGCGCGAGCCGTGGTTCGATCCTTCAGGGTTCCTGCTCCTCGAGATTGACGGCGAGCTCGCCGCCTCGTGCTGGACCAAGGTCCACGAACTGCACCCCGACCGCTTCGGCGAGATCTACGTGATCTCGGTCGATCCCAAGTTCCAGGGACGCAACCTCGGGCGCGTCATGGTCACCCAGGGACTCGCGGCGCTTCGACGAAAGGGCGTCAACGACGCCGTGCTGTTCGTTGACGAATCGAACGCCAGCGCGAAGAAGCTCTACGAGTCGCTCGGATTCAAACTCGAACGCGAGGACAGGCTCTACCGCTTCACGAAGGGCTAGTGGGTCCCCACGAGGCGCCCGATGCCGAAGGTCACGCCCGCGGCGAGTGACGTGATGGTCAACTGACGAAGCGCCCAGCGGACGGTGCCGCGCTTGGTGAACCACCCGATTGCGGCGCCCACCGCCGCTGAACCGATCGCCCCGAAGATCAGCGACCAGAGGATCGGGTTCCCGCCCGAGGTGAACAGCCACGGCAGCAGCGGGATGAGCGCCCCGATTGAGAATGAACCCAGGGAGGAGACCGCCGCGGACCACGGTGAACCGGTCGCCGACGGGTCCACACCCAGTTCCTCGCGGGCGTGGGTGCGAAGCGCCAGGTCGGGGTCACGCATCAGGTCCGTAGAGAGCCGCTCCGCCAGTTCCTTGTCTATGCCGCGCGAGACGAAGAGGTCGCGCAGTTCCTCCTGCTCGGCGACGGGAAACTCCGCGAGTGCGCGGCGTTCCACGTCGATCTCGTACTCGAAGAGCTCCTTTTGCGCGCGCATCGAGAGGTACTCGCCACTACCCATCGAGAAGCCGCCCGCGATCAGCGCCGCGAGTCCGGCGAGGCGCACGACGTTGTGACCCGGGTTGGCGCCGGCGAAGCCGAGGATGAACGAGATGTTGGTGACCAGCCCGTCGCTGATGCCGAAGATCGAAGCCCGGATCCATCCGTCGGAGATCTGGCGGTGGTGTTCTCCATCGTGGCTGCGCTGCACGCGCCAATCCTAGGCGTCGCTACAGGGCCGCCCACCGGCGGCGAGGTGAAAGATTAGAGTCGTTACGGAGGTAGTTATGACAACGCACGTTCACAGTATCGAGGAATTGACCGCCCTCGTCGGAACCCACGTGGGCTACGGCGAGTACCAGACCGTCACCCAGGAGCAGGTGAACCTCTTCGCCGACGCTACCGGGGACCACCAGTGGATCCACGTCGATCCCGAACGCGCCGCCAGCGGCCCGTTCGGCCACACGATTGCCCACGGTTACCTCACCCTCTCGCTCATCCCCTCGCTGCTGGGCGGTGTCATGAAGGTCGACGGTGTCACCATGGGCATCAACTACGGGACGAACAAGGTTCGATTCACCAGTCCGGTGCCGGTGGGGTCTGAAGTGCGCGCGGGAGCGACCTTGGCCTCGGTGGAGCCGGTCGCCGGCGGAGTCCAGGTTGCCCTCGATGTGGTCGTTGAGGTGAAGGACGCCCCCAAGCCCTCGTGCGTGGCGCAGATTCTGACCCGCTACTACTTCTAAAGACGGTGCCCACGACGCCCCTCCCCCAGGGTGAGGAGAAGACCCGGCAGGTTAGAGCGATGTTCGACGCCATCGCGACGCGCTACGAACTCGTCAACAAGTTGATGACGCTCGGTCTCGACTCGAGGTGGCGGCGGCGCGCGGTCGCCGATCTGCGGCTGCCCCCCTCGAGCGTCGTGCTCGACATTGCCGCGGGAACCGGTGATTTCACCCGCGAGCTGCGCCGTCAGGGCCAGCGCGCGGTCGCGACCGACCTGAGCTACGGAATGCTGCACGCCGGACGCGAGATGAACGAACGGGTCCAGGCCGACGCCTCGAAGCTGCCCTTTCGAAGCGCCAGCTTCGACGGAATCACCTGCGGGTACGCGCTGCGCAACTTCACGGACCTCGCGGGCACCTTCGACGAGATGGCGCGAGTGACCCGTCAGGGCGGGCGCATCTCGCTGCTCGAGGTCGCCGAACCCGAGTCGGGAGTCTTGCGCGCCGGTTTTCGGATCTGGTTCCGCCACGTGGTCCCCTTCATCGGCTCGCTGGTCTCGGACCGCGCCGCGTACCACTACCTTCCCCAGTCGACGGCCTATCTGCCCGCGTCGCCCGAGATCATGAAGATGCTCAATCGCGCCGGCTTCAGCGCCGTAAACCACCGTCGAGTGATGGGCGGCCTCAGTCAGCAGTTCACTGCCACGAGGTCCCGGTGAGATTCGTGCGCGAGAAGATCGCCCCCCTGGCGCTCGACGCGCTGCGCAGCGTTGGCGCGAGGGACGGCTGGCTGATCGAGACGTCCGAGGTGGTGCGTGTCGGTTTCGGCGGGTCGGTCGTGACCCTCGAGCTACCGGGGGGTCTCGACAACCCGAGCAGCGTTGCGCGTGAACTGGCGCTGTTGGACCTCGCCGGCGTCGAGGGACCCGCGGGGACCGGCGTCGTCGCCTTCGCGTCGCTGCCGTTCGATCGCGGTGCCGAAGGACACCTCGACGTTGCTCGCTACATGGTCACGCAGTACCGCTCGGGCGAGGCCTGGCTCACCCGCCTCGAGGGCGCGAACGGCTGGCACGAACTGCTGGACGACGTCGATGCGCCAACGCAGGAGACCCAGAACGTCCGTTCGATCACCTACCAGCCAGCCCCCGAGGAGTACGCGCACAACGTGGCACTCGCCGTCGAGATCCTTCGACGCAAGGAGATCGACAAGGTGGTGCTGGCCCGCTCGGTCGTGGGATCGGTGCTGGAACCGCTCGATCCCGCCGCGATCGCCACGCGCCTTCGAAAGCGCGAACCAAAATGCACGATCTACAGCTTGCCCACCTCGGACGGCCGGCGCTTCGTTGGCGCCAGCCCCGAGCTCCTGGCACGTCGCGAAGGAACCAGCCTGCAGTGCCACCCTCTCGCCGGCACGATCGCCCTGCCGCCCAACGTGGCCCCCGACGACTACCAGAACTGGCTGCTCGGCAGCGCCAAGAACCTGCACGAACACGCCGTCATGGTCGACGACATCGTGAGCATCCTCGCGAGCCGCTACGACGACATCACCGCCGATCCCAGCCCCTCCATCGTCGCCCTTCGAACGGTCGCGCACCTCGGCACGTGGATCAACGCGAACACCCAGAGCCTCGAGCAGTCGCCCGACGCGCTCGAGGTGCTCCGGCTGCTGCACCCCACGGCGGCGGTCGGCGGCATTCCGCGCGCGAGCGCGTACGAGTTGATCTGCCGTCTCGAGCAGCACGACCGGGGCCACTATGCCGGACCCATTGGCTGGATCGACTCGAACGGTGATGGCGAGTGGTGGGTCGGCATCCGGGGTGTCTTCGTCTGCGGCACGGAGTTCGAGGCGTGGGCAGGCGCGGGCATCGTAAGCGAGTCCGACCCCATCGCCGAACGGGAGGAGACCAAGGACAAGCTCGCGAGCGTCCTGTCGTCGGTACTCGTCGACCGCGTCTAGCTGGGCAGACGTCCGAAGGGCCGTTCGATCGCCCACTTGGTGACCAGCAGGAGCGCCTCGATGATGATCGCACCCGACATCTTCGACTCGCCGAACGCCCGGTCGGTGAACGAGATCGGCGTCTCGACGATCGACGCGCCGCCGCGGCGCGCCCGGTAGGTCATCTCGATCTGGAAGCCATAACCGTCGGCGCTCACGGATTGGTAGCCGATCTTCTCGAGCGCCCTGGCCGAGTAGACGCGGTAACCCGACGTGGAGTCCGCGACACGAAGTCCGAGCATCAGCGAGGCGTACTGGTTCCCGCCGCGCGAAAGCAGTCGACGCGACCACGCCCACTTCGGGATGCTGCCGCCCCTGACGTACCGAGAGCCGATTACGACGTCATGGGTTTCGGCGGCCGCGAGCAACTGGGGCAGGGCGCGAGGGTCGTGCGAGAAGTCGCAGTCGATCTCCACGAAGCTATCGAAGCCGTTCTCGAGGCCCCAGGTGAAACCCGCTCGGTACGCCCCGCCCAGGCCGCTCTTAGTGGTGCGCTCGAGTACCTCGATGGAACCAAGTTCTTCGGACAGGCTCTTCGCCAACTTCGCCGTGCCGTCGGGACTACCGTCATCCACGACCAAGATATTCGCGCTCGGCACGACGCCTCGAAGGGTGCGCAGCATGGATTCGATGTTCAAAATCTCGTTGTAGGTGGGCAAAACCACGAGCGTGCGCATCATGGAATTCTAACGAACTCACCTAGACTGCAAAGGTCGGAAACCACCTGCGATAACGAGGAAGTGGAGTGCTTAGAGAACTCTCATGACCACTTCTCCCGCCAAGAAGCGATTCGCGATGCCCCGCGAGATTCGCATCATCCTGAGCGTGGGTTGCCTCGTCTTCGTCTTCGAGTATCTCGTGGTGCCGCAGTTCTCGTCGTCGCACCTCTCGCTTCGCCTGCTCGGCCAACTCAACCCGATGGTCGTCATCCTCGCGGTCTTGTGCGAGGTGGCGGCGCTCTACGCCTACGTGGAACTCACCCGCACGGTCTTCTACCCGCACGCCCCGAGCCGCTTCAACACCCTTCGCGTCAATCTCGCCGGCCTCGCGATAAGCCACGTCGTGCCCGGCGGCACGGCGCCCGCCGGGGCCCTCAGCTACCGGATCTTCAACGAGCTCGGCGTCCCGAAGGAGACCAACGCCTTCGGCCTCGCCGCCCAGGGCAGTGGTTCAGCGGTCGTGCTCAACATCCTCTTCTGGCTAGCCCTTGTGATCTCGATCCCGCTGCGCGGCTTCAACCCGGCCTACGGCTTCGCCGCCCTCGCGGGCGTCTTCCTGCTCCTGGCGTTCTTCGGGACGATCCTGCTCATCACGAGAGGCCAGCGCCACGCTGACATCTGGCTCCGCTTCGCCGCGCGCCGCATCCCCGCGCTCGACCCCGACAGGGTGTCAGGGCTGATCAGCAAGGTCGCCGCGCGCATCACGCTCTTGATCAACAACCGGCGGACCCTGTGGTGGGCGTTCACCTGGGCCGGGCTCAACTGGCTCTTCGATGCGGCCTGTCTCTGGGTGTTCCTCTGGTCGTTCGGCCATCCCATCTCGCCGATCGACCTTCTCGTCGCCTACGGGCTCGCGAACATCTTCGCCGCGATACCGATCACGCCCGCGGGCCTCGGAGTCGTCGAGGGCGTGCTCATTCCCACCCTCGTCGGATTCGGCGTCCCCCACGCCCAGGCGATCCTCGCCGTGCTGTCGTACCGATTGGTGAACTTCTGGATCCCGATTCCCATCGGCGGCGCCGCGTACGCGAGCCTGCAGTGGCGTCGCGAGCCCGCGGCTAGAGCGGTGCCAACGACCGGGACCGATCCCTCTCCAAACGCTTGAACTCCGCCTGGGCCGAGAAGTTGTTCACCGGCTGCAGTCGCCGCCAGCGCCGGTCCGTGCCGAGCGCCCAGGTGTAGAGGTCGTCGCGCCAGGTGATCTCGAAAGCCTCCACGATCTCTTGCTGCAGGGCGGGGTCCTCGATCGGCACGAGCACCTCCACGCGCCGGTCGAGGTTGCGCTCCATCAGGTCCGCCGATCCCATGTAGATCGAGACGTCCTCGCTCGACGGCGGACCGAAGATGAAGAGACGCGAGTGCTCGAGGAACTCGCCCACGAGGCTGTGCACCGTGATGTTCTCCGAGAGGCCGCTGACGCCGGGTCGCAGGCAGCAGAGCGTGCGAACCTCGAGGCGGACCTCGACGCCCGCCGAACTCGCCTCGTACAGGGCGTCGATGATCGTCGGGTCGGTGAGCCCGTTCACCTTAATCGCGATCCTCCCCCCGGGGCCGACGTCGCGCTGG
>Ga0182014_10001100_pt1 | contig 36675 bp, 34 predicted proteins | sample 612S2DmetaG_FD_120489 | JGI IMG/M metagenome (GOLD analysis project Ga0182014, IMG submission 120489) | Permafrost microbial communities from Stordalen Mire, Sweden - 612S2D metaG | ecosystem: Environmental > Terrestrial > Soil > Wetlands > Permafrost | place: Sweden: Stordalen | collected... | reverse complement strand
CTTCATCTCCAGCCCGCGCGGTCAGGCGCGCGTGCTGGCGTCACTGGACGAAACGACTTACCAGGGAGGAACCATGGGGAAGGACCATCCGGTTGCGTGGTGCAAACAGGTCGGCAAGGGCCGCATTTGGTACACAGCGTTAGGGCACACGGAAGCGAGCTTCACGGAGCCGCTATTCCTCAAGCACTTGCTGGGAGGCATCCAGATCGCAGCGGGCACCAAGCGGGCGGACTTCAAGCCGAGCGAGAAGCAAGCGGAGAAACCCGACGCCACCCGCTGATGCCTACGAGGCCGCCGAGCGTCACTCCCGCTCAGGCGGGCACGGCCTCGCCGATCTGAAACCGGACAAAGCGCCGGATCGTGATTTCATCCCCCAGTTGCTTCGCGATGGAAGCGACATGCTCTTTCATCGAGATCTCCGAGTTCTTCTTAACAAAGCCCTGGTCCACCAGGCAGTAGGTCTGGTAGAACTTCTCCAGCTTGCCTTCAACGATCTTGGCGATGGCCTGGGGCGGCTTGTTCTTGAACTGTTCCGCTGCGATTTCCTTTTCCTTCGCCAGGATCTCTGCCGGCACCTGCTCGCGAGACACGGCGTAGGGATTGCCCGCGGCGATTTGGAGTGTGATGTCTTTGACGAGCTGCTTGAACTCGTCGTTAGCCACCGTCGCCTCCTTGCCCGCGCCTACTTCCACCAGCACGCCGACCTTGGCGCCGGTGTGGATGTAGGCCGCTACCATCCCGTTGCCCGCCACTTCCATGCGCGCGTGGCGGGGAATCTTGATGTTCTCGCGAATTTTCGCCACCGCCGCTTCGCGCTCGGGTTCCAGGTTCGCCTTGGGATCAGCGGCGAGCCGCTTGGCCACTTCGTCGGTGAAAGCGCGGAATATGTCATTGCGCGCCACGAAATCCGTCTGGCAGTTTACTTCCACCAGCACCCCGACCCGCCCGCCTGGGGCGATGTATTGCGCGATGACGCCTTCCCGGGCCTCGCGCGCGGAGATCTTGCCGGCGGTAACCGTGCCCGCCTTGCGCAGGACGTCCACCGCGACGTTCAGGTCGCCTTTGGCTTCCCCCAGCGCTTTCTTGCATTCCATCATACCCGCGCCGGTCATCCCGCGCAGTTTGGCAACCAGTGCCGCATTAATTTCAGCCATAAAAAGAGTCGTTAGAAAGTAGTTGATAGTTGATAGTCAATAGTTGAACCGGAAAGCGGAACGCGGGCCAAGCCGCTAAGGCCGAACCGCGTTCCGAAGTAGCGTCTAGGCCGGCGGGACCGTCGTCTCGGTGGGAACTGCCGGAACTGCCGGAGCCTGGACTGCGGCGACCGGCGGCGCCTCTGGGGCCGCCTCAGGCGCCGCGGGCGCGGCGGGTGCGGCCTGTTCCACTGTCTTGCGCCGCGCGTATTTTGTTTCGTATTCCGCCTGCGCCTGCATCACGGTCTGTCCGATCTGGGCCAAAATCAGCCGCACCGAGCGGATGGCGTCATCGTTGCTCGCGATGGGGTAATCCACCAGGTCCGGGTCGCAGTTTGTATCGACCATAGCCACGACGGGCATCTTGAGGCGGCGGGCCTCGGCCACCGCGTTGTGTTCGCGCTTGATGTCCACAACGAACATCGCGCCCGGGAGCTTTTCCATAGACTGAATGCCTTCGAAGAACTTCATCAGCCGCGCCGCCTCGCGTCGAATGACTGATTGCTCTTGTTTGACGTAATTGTTGATCGTGCCGTCGGCTTCCATCTTCTCGATCTCCTTGAGCCGGCCGATCGAGCGCTTGATGGTCGCGAAATTCGTCAGCGTGCCCCCCAGCCACCGTTCGGTGACAAAAAACTGGCCGCTCTCCTTGGCTGTCTGCTTGATCGCGGTCTGCGCCTGTTTCTTCGTGCCGACAAACAGCACTTTGTTGCCCCGGCTCACGACGCTGCCCAGGAAATTGCACGCCGCTTCCAACTGGTGGGTCGTCTTGGTCAGGTCGATGATGTGGATACCGTTGCGCGCTTCAAAGATGAACGGCTTCATCTTCGGGTTCCACCGTTTCGTTTGGTGCCCGAAATGGACACCGGCATCCAGCAATTCCTTAACTCCGATACTAATCACAGTTTTCCTTTGGTTAGAAGCCCGCCATATTGGCGAACCATCCCGCGGAACACGGGATTGAATTTAGTGTTGTTATGGCCCCCCGCGCCCATCGGCTCGGGACATTTAAGGCCGTTTACCCCTCTCCGTCAGGCTGCGCGTCTTTTCGCCCGGCCTTCCCGAAAGGGCCAAGCAGTATGCCAGCCCGGCAACGAGTAGCAACTGTTATTTTTGATGCAAGCGCCTTGGTGCAGGGCTGCATCAAGCTCCAGTTCGACGGCTTTGCTGGACGGGGCGGGGACAGCCTGTCCCCGTATTATCAAGCCCGCCGAGCCGGGGACAAGCTGTCCCCGCCCCCGAAAGCGGAGCTTGACGCAGCCCTGCGCCTTGGTGCGTCTCGCCTGCCCCTTTTTCGGCTGGCAATCCACGGGGCCGGGCAGGCGAGACGCACTGCCCTACGTTGAGGTTTATGGGGTGAGGGGCTTCAGGTCAACTCCTTGGCGCCATCCAGTCCAAAGACGCGGCTCAGGAGTTCTGAGGCTGCGCGAAAAAAGAGCGGGCAGGCGCCGGGGAAGACGCCTGCCCGCCTGTAAGCCGGGGGTGGGCCATTGCGGCCCGCGCCCAGGCCCCGAGGGTTCACCGGGCGGGACGCCCGGGTAACTCGCAGGCGGGACGCCTGCGCTACTTTATCGGAAGGTTAGGGCGTACCCGGGACGATCGCCCAGAAGCTCACGGGCCGGCTCTCCCACCCGTCAACGTACTGGTTGACCTGGATGTACACCTTCTTGGCGACCGTGGGCACGCCATACCGGGCCGTGTAGAGGCCGGTGATGTCAGAGGAACCCGCCACGGGAGCCGGGCACATGCCGAGGACGCGGAAGTCACTGCAGGTCTCACGGCCCTGGCTGATGGGTGCGGAGCCGCGGACAATGGTGTTCTCGCCGGGGTCGGTCGGGCAGGTAAGCCTGATCGCGATCACTCCAGCCGTGTTAGTGATGACGAGATTCTGCGCGGCGAGGGCCGGGAACTGCGGATGGTCCGGCGGCGCATCCACCTGGGTTTGGCCGAACTGGGCCAGCGTGCAGTTGATCTTGGTGAACAACAGGAAGCCGCTGAGGCTTCCGCTCTGGTTGAGGCGGGGGTTGCTGATGGCCTCCTTGGCGGCGGTCATCCAGGCGACCCGTTGGATCTCATGGAGCGCCCGCCAGCGGGCGGCCACGCGGCCCATGTTATCGCGCACAGCCACCTGTGACGCCGTGCGCGGATTGGCGACGCGACCCGTCGCCCGGCTGATCTGACCGAACGCGCCATCCTGCGAGACGTTCAGACCACGCTTACCTGATTGAGGGATGTCTAATATTTTCATACGTTACTTACTTTCTTTTGTTGTTTTGTTTGTTTTGTGAAATGGCGCGCGTGGCCCCGCGAGGGCCGGCGAATCTGCGCGCGCCAAAAGTGTTTGCCAGAGTAGGGCAGGCGTCCCGCCTGCCCCCGCAGCGTCCGGCCGCCAGCTTCCCGTCTCGGGCACCTGCTCCAACCCGGGTGCAGGCGGGACGCCTGCCCTACTCGTTGTGGGCGGAGTTAGGGACGCGATGGAACGCGTCCTTACCATGGAAAGGGGGCGCATGGTTACTTCCTGGTGCGCTCGTCCACACGGGCGAGGCCGGATTCGAGGGCATTGATCCGGGTGACCTGGCGCTCCAGGGCGGCGAGCAGTTCCTTGTGATTGGCGTCGAGCTTCTCCAGGAGGGCGAGATGGTCAGCGTGTATGCGGTCCTTGATGCCAAGCATCCCGGTGAAGAACTCGTCCTTGCTTATCGCCTCGGAACGGGCGGCTGCCTTGCGCTTGAGGTACTTCCGCACGGCGAGGATGGCGGTGCCGATCAAAGCGGCAATGAGGCCGCGAGGCTCGCTGGCGGCGAGGGGAGGGGCTGCGGTTTCGGAAAAGAGGTTTGTGCTCATGGTGCGTGAGGTGTGAAACGTGAAACGTGATGCGTAATTAGGACTTTTGGTCTCCGGTCCCAGCTTCCGGGGTTCCCGCGGTGGCGGCGACTATGGCGCGCAACTGGCCGTGTCGATGGGCCAGGAACCAGCCGCCCACGGCCACCATGACGCCGCCTAGAATCAGCAGTTCATTGCCGACGATCAGGCTGGGCAGGACCATGAGGGCCAAGCCGCCTAGCATTAGCGCGGCGCTGGTCGTCACGCTGGCAATCACCAACTTGAGCGGCGGATACACCAGCGACGCCAAGCCGAATACAAAGAGGCCGACGCCCACCCACACAATGCCCTTGAGGCTCGAAAGCTTGGCTCCCAGCTCGCGCGCTGTGTCCTTTTGCGCGGCACCCAGCTCGGTGCGGGCGTGGGTTTCCTCACGCTCGACCACCGGCATGGGAGAGCTTAGGACGAAGGTTGACCCGCCTTCGCCTGGCTTCGGCGCGGCAAGGGGTGGTCCGCCTTCGCGTCGCTTCGGCGTGGCAAGGGGGTACGAGCTCAGGGCTGAGGGATCCTGGGCGGGTACGGCGCCAACCGGGGATTGCTCGATTCGGGAGCCGGCGGGGACGGTGTAGGTGCGGAGCTTGATGGTTTCCTGGTCTTGCTTCGTGGCCTGGGATGGGTTCTCGCCTTGAACCAGAGTCTGCTCGATGACGCCGGCAGGCTTGCGCGTCGTGACGGCCTTGCCGCCTTTGAGGGGCCGGGGGCCGGCGCAGCCGGTCGCCAGCAGCGCCAGGGCACATCCCAAGCATATCAAGCGCGATAGATAATCCGCCGCGGCGGGCCGCCAGGCTGCGGTACGCTGAACTTCGGCCTTTGGCCTTTGGACTCTGGACCTGGGGCTTTGGACTTTAGCCTTTAGCCCGTGGACGTTGGTTGGCGGCGGGGTGTTGGGCCAGACGGTTCTCCACAACTTTAACCAGCCGCCGCTTATCCGGCATTGGATGTCGGGCGCCTGGCCTTTGGCTGCGACTCGTTTCATTTTGATCGGCACGTTCTTCTTCATAATCTCTTTATCGTTTCGTCTTTCACTAGCTATGGGGCGAGAAACTGTGTCGCACATGCGAGGCAAGCTCTCGCGTGGAGCACTGGGTTATTGACGGACCACCCATGAGATTCCGAGTGGTGGCTCATAGAGAAGGCAGCCGGTGAGGTCGCCCCTCGCCTTCCGGGCTTTCGGGGCCGCATAGCGGCGGCTCGGAGTGCCGACGTGTTCGGCGATGTGCTTGGCAAACTCGCGCCGGACCTGCTCCTCGCTCGTGCCCCATTCCCCTCTGCTCAGCAAGGTGCGGAGAAGGTGTTTGATGGCAGTGCGAACGCTGTCCGCCGCCTGTTTGTGCTCGTCGCGGGATGGGCGACTGTCCTTGCTCAGGTAATTGGCGATATCATCGAGTTCCTGTCTGGCGTGGGCCTTCTCCGTCTCAGGCATACTTCGGTCGTTGATAGTCTCGTTGAGCTCTTGCGCCATCTTGTGCAGGCGCTGACGGGCTTCCTCCTCGTCTGCGGCGCTGACCGCCGCCTGGACCACCGGCTGCTTGCCTAAGCAGACTGTCTCTCCCTTCCGGTCGTCCCACGCTTCCGTGATGCCGGCTCTCGTGCGGGAGAGCCGAGCGTACTTGGTCGCGAGCAACAGATTTTTTACTCGCTCACCAGGGCTCGCAAACAAGTGAGCGACGTAGCAAAGGCCTTGTTCGTGCCTCAGAACCGCTGGCTTGCCGTCGAGCCTCACATGCCAGAGGCGGCCGTCACGGCGGAGGGCATAGGGAGACTGGTCTGAGGGCTGGGGCGCGGTAACACGTGCTGGCGGGGGTTTTCGGGTTTGTGTCCGGGGTCCTGCGGTCGGGAATGGAGGTAGGTAGGCCAGGACTTTGACTGGCTGGGAGCGGAATGTGGCAGCCAGCGCGGCGAAGTAGCCGGTGTCGGGCAGACTCGGATCCGGAAGCGTGATGCCTTGCTCTGCGAGGAAGGGGGCGAGGATATCGACAATGGCGCCAAGCGGGCTTCGGCCGATGCGGCCAAGAAGCTCGCCGTCGTGCAACCAGTTTAGCTCGACCCAGCTCATAGTGCCCTAACCTGCGTTTCTCAGAGCCGCCCCATTCACTCGGCCACACGGCCGGTGAGCGGTTGTCTTGCTGGCTTCCACCGGGTATCTTCTGCGACCAGATGTCGGCCAACGTGAAAAAGCGTAATCGGAAGCGAGGGAACCACCACCCAAGCACCCCGCAAGAAACCCGCAAGGCTGCAAAGCCACACCCACACGAGCGGAAGTATCCCGGCACGGCACGCAGCCAGCCAGGAACACTGATCAGGGAGGGCCGCGAGCGACTCGGCTGGACCCAGGAAGTCTTGTCAGGCAAATCGACCTATGACGTGAAGACCATCCAAAACGTGGAGAGCGGTCGCACCTGCAAGCCAGCGACACTCCGCGACCTCTGGGACATCCTGAGTAAGGAGCTGGGCCCGGACGCAGGAAGCCTGCCTGGGGCAGATCTGGCCCCCGCGCTCGGTCTCCTCCGGGGTGCTCAACACACAGAGACGCCATGTCCATCTCAGACATCGGCGCCCCAGCCCTCCGCGAATGTTTTGCTCCCATCGCCGGATAAAGCATTCGCCATGATGTTCGATGAAAACCTGCTCTCGGATTACCTGACCGGCGTTGGTTTCGCGGAATGGATGGGCAGTGACGCCGAATGGGAAAAACTCGTTCGCAGAGGGAACGACTGGTTGAAGACACATTCTGAAGACCTCTACTGCCGGGGAATGTTCTTTTGGTCGGTTTTGAGAAGAGGCAATCCCAGCGAAATGGTTGAGGCCCTCAGCCAAACCGCCCATTGGCTGACTCCCGCTTCACCCGGCTCACCCAGCACGAATGCTGCGCCTGACTCTGGAGCGTACTCTCAAAAACTTGCTGAGAAAATCGAACAGTTTAACAGGGGCGCCGTCGAATACCCCGACTTCGTGCGCTGGCATCTGGAGGACAATCTGGTCAGAGCCGCCCTCTTGCGTTACTTGAGACTTCAGGGAAGAGGCTCGCGGTTGGAGAGAGAGTTCGCACAACTCAGCCACGATCTGGAGAATCACCCCGCCCTGAAGGCGCTCATCGCTACAACGAGAACGCAACACGGGGACTCCTGGGTTGCCGCCGCGGCCGCACAGGTCAGCCGATGGGCTAGCGGGGACCATGAGAGCGCCTTGGCACGACTCTGCCTCCTTTGGCTCACTGGCCGACAAGGGCAACCCGACCAGATGCAGCTAGCCATCGACGAATCCTGTCACTGGCTTGCACGAAATCCAAATCAAACACTCGTCCGCTGGGCGGCGACCTGGTTGGCCGGACTCCCTCCAGAAGGAGAACCGACATCCCGCATTATCGAAGACACGGCGGGCTGGCTGGAAACAAGAGCGCCCGATGACGAGCGCTTGGTCCGGATGGGGTTCCTATGGCTCGTGGGCGCCAGGGGCAGCCCAGCGCAAGTTCGCGGGGCCATCGTGCAGACTGCCAGGTGGCTCAAAGCCCACCCGGAAGATGATTTCATTCGGGTCGCATTCCTTTTGTTTCTCATCAGACGGCGGGGCACGCAGGCAGAACGCAGGAGGTTCCTGGTGAAGACGCGTGAGTGGTTGCACCAGGATGTTTACGGGCTCACAGAATTAGCCCTGCGTCTTTTTGAGTCTGCCCCCGCCTGATTCGAACCCGTCCAGATGCATGAAATTTAGCCTTCCAGCATTTTCCGTCGTGGTTCTGGCCGTCGTTATTTCGGGAGCTGCTTCTTTCATGGACGGAACCCTTACCAGCAGGAGAGTAACCATGGGGTTTCTGAACCACGGCGGGATGTGGGGTGACCTCATCATTATGTCGGTGGCGACCGGTTTAGCGTTCCCCTACCTGCTGAGGAGCCGGGGCCTTGCTCTGTCATCGCTGGTCATTGCAGTCCTGGCCACGATTATCGCGCACGTTCACTGGGCCGCATCAATGCGGCATGACGGGACTACTGGACACATGTTCCACACATGTGTAAGCGGAACCTGGTATTTGGACCTCAGCAGAGCGGGATGGATGCATGTGATCGTAATGGCAACGTTGCTCACCGTCGCGCTCATGTACGCAGTATCTCCCGTGCCAGTGAAGGTGGTAGTGGCAGTGTCGGTGCTTCTCACGGCGCATGTGTGCTTAGCCATGATGCAACCAGGCTGGTATTGCACAGGGAAGCTGTGGACATGGCTCAACTTCGCTCCGCCCCTCTTCGCAACAGGACTGATCTGGGGTATCGCCATCTTGAAGGTTCAATTGGCGAGAGGGAAAATATAGCGGCTCGAACAACCGACCTGCCTAAGAATGCGCTGTGGTGGAAACTTACGCTCCACACTCCTCAATCAGTTCCTGCCCATGGTACCCGCCGCAGCCCCTTCGCGGGCGTCCCGCCGGACCAACACGAAACTACAGCACCACCGCCCGATAGAAGCGCGCGCTGGACTTGGCCACAGCGAAATCAATCGAGCGCGCCGTGTTTGTGTCCGCGCAGCTCGCGTCAAGTCAAGCGAAACTGACCGTATTGATTATGATTGAACCCACTTTAGTGTTTTCTCAAGCGGAAAAACATTGTTTTGCCTGATACTGAGTTTGTGACAACATTCTGACCATTGATAAGCAAAGGTGTTGGCGCAACAGCCGTCCAATCGGTCATTGATATATTTGTCACAGATTCAAGGGTAAATATGCCCACTGGAGTTGGCCAAGACAGGATGGCATAATTATCAGCAGGGGAAATCTGCAATGTGGGAATGATGACCGAAGCATATCTTCCGACACGCACTGTATTATTGAATGCATCCGCTATATATATATTGGTTGCGTTATCAACCGCTATACCGGATGGGCCATTAAATTGGGCGTTGGTACCAGCTCCATCAGCACTGCCGCTATTATAAGCCAGTCCAGCAATTGTAGCAACTACCCAATTCGTCCCTGCTTTATCCGGGGTGATCTTCCGAATTGTTTGATTGTTCTCAGCCACATAAAGATTCCCAGAATTGGCCACGGCGACTCCGTATGGGCCGCTGAACTGGGCATTGGTTCCTATGCCATCAGCGCTCCCGTAAACTCCGCCGGCAATAGTGCTCACTACCCAATTCGTTCCTGTTTCATCTAAACATATTTGTCGGATTCTCCAGTTACCAGTGTCTGCCACATATATGTTCCTCGCGCTATCCACCGCAATACCGCTAGGCGAATAAAACTGTGCGTTAGTGCCAGTCCCGTCGGCGGTGCCGCTATTTGTTGATCCGGCAATAGTGCTGACTATCCAATTTGTTCCCGTTGCGTCAAGCCCGACTCTACGAATCATATTGTTGCCTGTATCTGCCACATAGATGTTCCTAGCACTATCCACGGCAATACCTGCTGGATAATTAAACCGTGCGTTGCCATTTGTTCCGTCAACACTGCCGCGAGCACCATACGATCCAGCTATAGTGCTCACCATACCAGCCGGTGAGACCATCCGAAGCTGTTGATGGTAGGAATCGGCCACATAGACACTTTCAGACGCGTCCACGGCGACTCCTTGAGGACCATAAAAGTAACTGGCCAACGTGGTAACTGTCCCAGATGGGGTGATTCTTCGAATCAAACCCCAATAATAGTCAGCCACATAAATACTGTTACCTGTTTTATCCACGGCAATACCCCAGGGAGTATTAAATGTTGCATTAGTGCCAGTACCATTCGCACTTCCGCTGGTTCCGGCCAAACCTGCTAAGGTAGTGACCACAAGAGGAGCATTTACGGAGAGAACGGCTGGCGGAGAACTGGTAACGCTGCCTGAAGTATTTGTGATTATACACCGAAACTGGATTCCGCTCGCAGCTATACCCGGCTGCACTACAGTCAGAGACGCAGTTCCAGAACCATGATAGGTTCCATTATCACTCAGATCGATCCAGATCGTGCTCCCGCTTGCCTGAAACTGCCAGTGATAACGCGGTGCGGGATTCCCGCTGCCCGTTATGGTAAATATGGTATTGTTTCCAAGTGTCACTATCTGGTTGCTTGGCTGCATCGTTATCACTGGCGACAGAGGCGGGTTCGGGCCAAAGCTGATTTGCACATCAACATATTTGTTTGGCGCGATGCCACCCACCGCTACCGGCCGAATGGTGATGTTGGTTGCCGTGTCGGTAAATATTGCGCCAAGGGCAAGTGCCGCATCTTGAATATTGACGCCCGGAGTAGTCATGTCCAATAAATCGCTCTGACGATTATAGTTGTATCCCCAAAAGACATATGCTCCATTTTCCATTGAAGGATTGTCCGTGAAATTGCGCTTACAACCAATCCAGTAATTGTGCGTGCTGTCCTTCACTATTTTCAATGCCAATCTTTCGCCAGAGGGGGCCGAATAATTGTCCGAATCGTATGCGAAAATGCGGTAGGTGCCGCTCACTGTAACTGTTTGGACTTGCGTATCAGAAATCCAACCGAATATGTTTTTAAACCAAGGGTTAAAATCAGTACGAGTGTCGCTGTGGTTCTCACCCATTACGTCAAACGTGTCTCCATACTCCACATCAGTACCATTTCTGCTGATAGGGTTGCCGTCATGCACCTGCCATAAATTGCCATGATAAACTCCGTAGGTATGGCCAAGTTCATGGGCCAGAACCCCAAAGTAAAGCGCACCATTAACCCAAACTGTCTGACCACCGATATTTGACCACCCGTTAGCTGATCCAAATACGTTTTGTTGCGCACCTGGGAAGCTACGAAGGCTGGAAAATAGAATAACAACTCTATCATAATTGGTTAAGTTATAGTTGATCGCTGCTTTTTGCTCTGCATCGGTGCCTAGCTGATAACCATAAACATCATTCGCTACGTAGTAAGCGGCTGTCCTGGGCATCCTTAATACTTGAGTGGTGACAATGTTGGTCAAGCTCGTTAAGCCATAGGAACTGTGTTGATAGAAAGGACTGACCTGGGTGTCGGCTAGGTTTTGAACATACGACTGTGTGTAGATTGTGCTGTCTCCAGATTCTGACGGATCACCGGGAAGATCATAAAAATCAATGCGGATGATCAAAACGGTTTTGAGGCCAGTCGTCCAGGGAGTCGGCGAATCTTTTGGGGTTACTCCAGTCCCGGATTTGCCGTTTCCCTTCATCACATTAATTGCAGCTTCAAGAGGACTGGGATTAATCCCCGCCTCGGCTGCTTCAAGTTGGACTTCGCTTTGTTGCATTTGTGGGAGTGTGGCAAAGCGGTAAAGCGTACCACCCATCTCTCCTAATACCAGCGCCGGAACAGTCACCGCTTTTTCCACTGCGGAACGCAGATCAATTATTTGCTTGGTAGGGTATTGAGTCTCGTTTGTTTCAAGTTCACGGATTGCACCCTCATGCGCAGCCATTACGCCGTCGAGGACCACGCCATGCAAGGGAATTCCATTCTTGCATGTCTCTCCAAGTCGCCGGCCATAGACATAGGCGCGATAGGTCTGGCCATTGAGATGCACAAATCTTTGAATTCGCTCGATCGGTGGACCGCCTTTGACCGGAAGAACGGCAACAACAGAATAATCACCGATCCCAGATACGCGGGTTTCCAACTCATTTACAACCTCGGCTGGCAATCGTTGACGAACTGAAGCGGGAACTGTCAAAGCAAGTGCTTTTTGGGGATCGGTTTTGATGAGTTCTGCAAAAGCGTGCCGGCGCGCTTTTGCAAGCGAAACACCGCCGGACAGAATCTGGGCTTTGGAAGTTATGTTTGGGGGGGTAACTGTAAATTGACTTGCCCAGGAGTCAAAATCTGCGAAGGCAGAATTGCTTTCGCTTTCGCCCCAATCCGTAGCGTAAGTTAAGCGCCCTATTTCCGTTTGAGCCGATGCGCAAGCAACACTCGCTATTATCCCTGCGGCCAAAAGAAGTGTCTTCAGTTTCATTCTCTTGCTTAGTTTGTGTTCATCACGACCTCGCGACAACATTGAAAAGACATTTCAGGGAGCGTCCGCGCCCCACATGACGCGTCCGGGGTCGCACCGGACACAGCCCATCGTCGGTGCGCAACGAAGTGGGCGCCATTAATCCGGCAGCAGAGTTCTTCCTCGTTGGCATCAGCCCCCTTTTCTAAAGACAACTTGGTCGAAAGGAATAAATGCAGTCTTTGCGCCCAATAGTCCGGCAAGGCAACCCGGCTTAACTTCGATATTCACGTCATTAACGGTCACAAACTCCCAGCCTTGGCTCGCCTGCTCGTTTATGACGGCCTGCAATTGCTTGCTGACATCTCCGGCGTCCTGAACGCTGAAGAGCCCGCTCCTCAATTTCCCAATAAACGGAACGACTTTGTACTCGTATGTCATGATGTATCTCCTGATGCAGTGCTATGTTTTTCAGCCTATGGATAATCATTCCCGCCGTTCGGCTGACGACAGCGGAAAAGTCTGCAAATGCCCCTGCCGAGACCGTGAAGCGTGCCATATTTTTCAACAGCCAGAATCATGTAGCACGAACAACTCGGCTCAAACCGGCACGCAGCCCGCAACCGCCGTGGTGCTCGCTTCTGATATTGTCTCACCAATTTGAGGATGATTGTTTTCAACAAAGCGGAGGGACTTGCTTTCGATATTTGTGTGCCAAGCGAGCAACAGAGAAACACACGGAGCCCCGGCATATTTTGTTTGTTTAATGCGGGTTCCATAGCTTTTTATTCCAACAAGAGCGTTTCTACGCCTTTTCGCACACTTTGCAAGCAGTTTCTTGCTGCGCAATTCACGCGCGAAAGGAGCAGCAAGCCACGGTCTGGTTTGGACTGTGGCAGTATCTCGGCGTCCCGCAATGCGTGAAGGGGTGCTAGAAATATAGCAATCCGTCTGCTTCATAGCTCTCATTCAGTTGGCAGCGGCTCCAGCTTGCGCTGGAGCACTTGCAGTCTTCGGCTCGGCCTCCGATTCATCCGGCTCACGGACTGCGTCGTGCAGTGGTCCATCGCCAAACCCTCAGCCATTGGTTGGACTCATTCGTGGTCGTTTTCATCGGTCTTCTTCCGGCGATGTAGTTTGGAGTTGAGGTTCTTCCGGATTCCCAGGTGGGGACCCGCCAAGTCATGTGGGCGGGCCGGGGAGGGGGGAACGAGGGTGGGAGACCCTGAAGCGATCGGAATGCTGGGCGCGGCTTTCGAGGGGGGAGTGTCGGATAGTCGCGGGGCAGAGGTGCAGCGGAGGCGGTGGAAGCGTGCTTGTCATCACGCTGTCGGTGGTGGATGCCGCCAAAGGGGCGAGGGGTATCGGTTTGGGGCTGTGGATCGAGCGCCCGGGGGGTGCGTCAGGGCGCCCTCCCGGCGAGCCGATTAGTCTGTCGATTTATGTGTCGATTTGTGTTGCTAATCTGGGGTGAGGGGCGTAAAAACCATACCGTAGAAGCCACAGCGGGTTCTGGACAGGAGTTTAGCTTATGAGAAATAATGCGATACAGCGGCGCGCCGGAGGCGTGAAACTTTCTTCTATCATCCTTTGTGTCACTGTGCTGGTGGCCGGACTGCCGGCATGGGGGCGGGCACAGGTGAACACCGGCAGCAATGGCAGCGATGGCGCGTTTAATCCTACAGTGAACACCACCATCAACATGTCCACCCACCCTACCGGCATTTACCAATACTCGTCCGTCAACATTCCGACGAATGTGACGGTGACGTTCATTCCGAACGCGAACAACACGCCAGTTTATTGGCTTGTGCAAAACGGTGTCACGATCAATGGCGTAGTGAGCGTATCGGGACAGAGTGTTAATGGTCCACTAACGCAAGGCGGCGTTGGCGGTCCGGGCGGTTATCGCGGAGGCGATGGCGCCTTGGGTAATTCGCCATCCACCGCTGGCCAAGGGCCGGGGGGAGGAGGCGCGGGGGGACAACACGGCACGTATAACTATGGCAACGCATTTCTGGTTCCGTTGCTCGGCGGTTCGGGCGGGGGAGGTGGTAATAACCTCACCTTCGCCAATGGTGGAGGCGGTGGCGGTGGCGGCGCAATTCTCATTGCTGCTTCAACTTCCATCACCGTAAACGGAAGCATTTCCGCCTTCGGGGGAACCCCGGGAAATAACGCAGGCTACGGAAGTGGTGGCGCGATTAGACTTGTTGCTTCTCAAATTAGCGGCTCCGGCTCAATGGATACATACGCAGCCAATATGGGCCGAATCCGATTTGACACCTACGATAATGAATTCAGTGGCTACGTTCGTGGCCAATTCTCCTCAGGATTTCAGCCCATTATTATTCCATCGGCAGGTCAATTGCCGCAATTAACTGTCACAAGCGTTGGCGGAGTTCCCCTTTCCGCATCGCCCACTGGTGTGTTGTCCACACCTGATGCGGTCATTTCTGCGCAACAGTCCAGTCCAATGCCTGTTGTGGTCAATTGTGCAAACCTGCCTTTGGGAACAGCCATCACGGTGACCATTAGACCCATTAGTGGCGAGCATACAGATTTGGGGCTGTTTGGCGAGGATTATTTTTGATTCTTGGACACGAATTGCACGAAATGGGCGGGGATGGGGCAGAAGACGCTGAAGGGTAGAACCTAAGCTGGGCAGCCCGGTTGCCGGTCCAGTTAGCGTTCTGGGTTTGAATACGGTTGATTGATCGGGTGGCGGGGCGTACAACATTGGAGAGATGAGCCTGGTCACTACGAAAGAGGCCGCTCAGATCCTCGGGGTGACGGCGGTGCGGGTGAGACAGTTGATTAAGGACGGGCGTTTGGTTGCGGAGAAGCGTGGGCGGGACCACCTTCTTGAGGATCGGGAAGTTGAGCGGTTCAAGCGGCATGGGCGGCGGAGCGGACGGATGGCAAAAGCAGAAATGCTGAAAGCTGAAAGCTGAAACCGGAAACGCGCGGGCGGGGCGGCAGGTCAGGGTTGCTTGGTCTTGAACTTTATCAGGTCGGAGCACTCAACCAAGCGGCCGAGGGTCTTGAGGGTAAAAACCTTCCCTCTGGTTGCGAGGAGCATCTTCTTCATGTCTTCGCGACGAACGCCAAAGCCTCGACCGGCGATGCAAGCGATGACCTGGTATTTCTGCTGCCCCGCCGGTGCCCCCATGAGGCTGAGCTGTCCCAAATGCTGGATGCGCGTCACTTTGTCGCGGGCGGTGCCGTCGTCTTCCGTGAGCTTGGCCTCGATGACCACGTGGGGATTGAATTCGTCGGGCACGATAAAGTCAGGTGTTTGGTCGAATCCGGGCACTTTCTCAGCGCGTTTGGTCTTTCGATAACTGATGCCTGCCTTTGTCAATTCCTCCTCAATGGCCAATTCGAGCGGGTCTCCAACTAACTGGCTGACTGAATCCCGATGCCCGGCGAAGGGCCGGCCGAGGAATCGCTCGTAGAGCAGCATGGCATACGGAGCGCCGATGCTCGCGAGAGACTTGATGCTTTCGAGCCCGCCTGCGGTGTCGGCCTTTTGCAAGCGATGGATGGTGATGCCGTTTGGGGGCGGGCATCCTTCCTCCAGGAGGTCGAAGGCAACCTCCAGCATGGCGTTCAGCCGTCCTCTCTTGAGGGTACTGCATCTCAATGGCTTCAAGGGCTGCATCCTTACGTCGCGATCGAGATTCCGAGCAAATCCCTGGGTGACAGCGATGCCCTTGCGTTGTTTCGTCACGTACGCCCACTCCGGCGGCGTGAACCCCAGAATTGAGCGGATGACGATGAAGCTGATAGGGGTTGAGTTGACCAAATCGATTATTTCGGGCCGCGGCAGCTTGGAAAAACCGGCGGTGACCTTCTTCAAGGCCTCGTAGCCCGCCTCGAACTGCGGATACTCGATGAAGCCTTCACCCCTGGGAAGCACCAGAAACTCAGACGCAAGGGTGGAAACTACGGCAGTGACGAAGCTGTCAGGGTCAGCCAGGATTTCTTCGTAATCGGCCTCAAAAGGATATTTCATCGGTTCGTGTTTTGTATGGTGGGCTGCCCTCGGAGAGTGCCCAGTGCTGACTAGGACTGGAAAGAATGAAGGTGTCGCCAAGCTCTTTTAACACCGCCTCCGCGCCGCCGAACTGCTTGGCCCATTTTTCCACTTCGGCCATGCGGTCGAGTGTGCTTCGCTCGGCACGCCAGCCTGCCCTTAGATGCCACACGGCCAAGCGGATGAGGTGGCCGAAGACGATGCAGCGGGTGTCCCCTTGGGTGGGCTTGACCTGGCCTTGCTGGAGGAGCGAGAGGTCTCCGGCCACAACCTTGGCCAATGCGGCGGGGGTTTGAGCGAGCCACCGGCGCGGGAAGCTGCCGGTGGAGCGGCAGACGAAGACGGTGTCGATGATGGATGAACCGGTGCCGTTGATGTGAATTGAGGCGCCCATCTCGGCGGGACATGGGAGCGAAGCGGAGCAGACCAGGCCAGCATCGAGCATGGCGACGGCGACCGGAAAGTAGGCGTCGAGCTGGTTGTGGTGGTAGGTGAAGGCCAAGGGTGAACCGGGTTTGAGGACTTTGGCCATCTTCCGAAAGACGCGGGACATGCCTTCGGTGAAGTGCTCCAGCGTGCGCCCCATGTTGAAGTTGCCTGTGAGTTCGTTGGCGTTGCGGGTAGTGAGGCGGGCAAACTCGGGGTGCGTCGTTGTGATGAGGGTGCGGAGCCACACATAACAGAAGTCCATGAGCTCCGCGTACTGGACGTTTCTGAAATAGGGCGGGTCGGTAAGGATGGCGTCGAATTTCCTGCCGTTGAAATCCACGTCTGCGGCGTCGGCACAGTCGAGCGAAACTTGTTTGGTTTCGAGCGGGCTGGTGCCGTTGCGCTGGTCGCCGATCCATTCGCTGGGGATGGGGACCTGGATCTTGCGCGAGCCCTGGTGGCGAATCTCGAAAGGGTGATGGCAGTAGGATTTCGCTTTGTAGAACTTGTCTATGATGTTGAGCCAGCCGCCGCTGCCGACGGCGCTGGTCTTGCCGTTTACGCCGAGGAGGTTCGACTCGCACTGGATTAGACCGATGGGGAAACCGTGGACGGAAAAGACGTCCAGGGATTTCAAGGCCATCGTGTCGTAACGGCAGAGCATGTTTTGGTAGCGGAGCAGGTCCGAAAGATTTGTGGCGAGCGCATCGGCAATGCGCGGGTCTTTTTGGCGGCTGATTAGGCGGCAGGCCAGCTCCAGCCCGAGCAACTGGCGAGCGTTAAACATCTCGCGATAGAGGCGGTAGCCCCAGCGGTGGAGGCGGTCGGTTTCGTCCCCGGACGGGATTTCGTCCTTCGGGATGAATGAGGGCTTGATGGAGCCGAGGCGGGTGGCCGCTTGTTCGTATTTGGCGAGGTCATCCGTGGATGGCTTCTTGAAGAAGCGCCCCTGGTGCCGGGCGCGGCAGGCATCGCAGTGGTATTCAATGGCAAAAAGACGGTGGCTGGGTGGGCCGGCGGAGGGAATGGGATAGTCGTTCGGGTGGCCGCAGTGCTGGCACTTGCAGTGGCTGCGCTTGGCGGTGAACTCAAGGGTGAACGAAGCCTTGCAGTGTGGGCATGTTGGCGCCTGTTTGGGCGAGGGGCTGTCGTAAAGCTCGCCACAGACGCGGCAGACGAAAACGTTCGTTGGGTGGCGGACGTCTTCGGCAAGGAGGTAGTTGGGAAACAGGTCCACCGGTCGGCGGCACCGCTGGCACGAGGGCGACTTCACCCAGAGGAAGTATTTGACGTGGGCCTCCTCGGAGCCGCATTCGAGGCACTTGGTACGGTAGAGAGGGCCGATGTCTTGTTCGAGTGTGCGCCGGAGCGCGTCGGCTGCCTGGCGGTAGGCGGCAAGGTCCAAGTCGGTGATCTCCTGGCGCACTATCCACCACGCCATCGGGTTGATGTCCAGGCCGGTGATCGCACAGCCTACGCGGTTGGCTTCGATGAGGGTGGTGCCTCCGCCCATGAATGGATCGAGGACGCGAAGGTTCTTCAGTGACTGGCCCTGGTAGAACTCGTCCCGAAGCCGCCCCTTTACGAACTCAGAGAGGATTAATGCGCGGAATAATGTGCCCGGTCGGCGGGCAAACCACTTGTGGACCGCCATTATGGGGCGGTAATTCTGCTGGATCTGCTTTTCACGCAGAGCCAGGTCAGCCACAAAGGGCACATCGAAGTCGCGCTCAATCATCCGGGAGTGAAGGTGTCAGAAATTGGCGATGGGGAAAAGCAGAAATTGGGAAAGCAGAAAGCAGAAATGGGAGGGCTAAAGGCTACAGTCTGAAGTCAGGGAAAGGAATGTATAACGGTGCCGCAGGGAGCATAAACAGGGACGTGAAGCAGCAGCCCTTGGTAGTGTCAAAGCAGATGGTATTGGGGCCCGTCATGGCAAAGGACGCGCCCGTTGTGCAGCGGCTGGCCTGGAGCCGGAAGATCGCCTACATGACCCACTGGCTTTTCCTCCCGCATTCCGAACAGAAAGCCCTGCGGTGGATTGACTTTACCGCCAAGAACTTCGCCCGGCGCAGCAGCGTGGAGATCGCAATCCAACTCAAACACGGTGGAAGGATGGTCGGTTTGATCGGACTGGACCACATTAATGCCCAAGATTCGGTGGCGGAGCTGTGGTACAGGGCAGGGGTTTGATACAACCACTTTCAGGGTTGAGGTCCTTTACACACGAATACCCAGGGTAGGCCCGTCGCCCCACTGCCCCACGACGGGCCAACCCTGGGCTGGATTAAACAATCCCATCAGGATTGGCGGTGGAGGCAATCCGGAAAGGCTGGAAGCAGAAAGCAGTGATCAGCAGAAGGTTGCCGATGACACAACCAAGATGAGCGGCCTCGGCCAAGACGGCCGCGCAGGATCATGAGGTCTTCAGGTGTTGGTGCTCGTAGCGACCAGGGCAGGGGTTTGATACAACCACTTTCAGGGTTGAGGTCCTTTACACACGAATACCCAGGGTAGGCCCGTCGCCCCACTGTCCCACGACGGGCCAACCCTGGGCTGGATTAAACAATCCCTTCAGGATTGGCGGTGGAGGCAATCCGGAAAGGCTGGAAGCAGAAAGTTGGGGCAAGGATGAGGGATGAAACCTGAAAGCTGAAAGGCCGAAGAGAAAGCAGAAAGTAGAAATGGCGGTGCTGAAAGCCGAAACCTGAAGATGGGCGCGAAATCGGCTAATGCGACCCCAATGCGACATGAGAGCCACATCAGAGCCACCCCAAAGCGTGTTGGTAGCCAACTGGTAGGCACCCCAGAGCCACCCTAATGCGACCCCAATGCGACCCCGATGCGACCCTAAAGCTTCCCCAAAGCCACCGCAAGGCGAATGCAGAATGCAGAATGCAGAATGCAGAAAGGCGGGGCAACGCCGCCCAAAGCCACATCAAAGCTAGTTGCGGGCCCGAAGACAGCATGGAGATCCGGAGGCAATCCGTTGTGTTGAGTCTGTGGTTGCCGGGCGCTTGAATTTTCTCGAATGAAGGCAGGGCGAACTCTATCGTGGCCCGGACGAAGATGAGTCAATGACAAGCCATCGCCGAGCCATGAGTGAATTCGTCCGAATTGAGCTGTTGCCGCTGGGCAAGGTGTTGCGGGTAAAACGGGGCACGCCCTTGCAGGACGTGCTGTTTGCACATGGCGTCGAATTCCCGTGCGGAGGCCGGGGGCGCTGCAAAGGCTGCAGGATCAAGGTGCTGGCCGGCAGCCTGCCGATTACTGAGGAAGACAAGCAGAAGCTTTCCGCAGAGGAACTGGCGGAGGGGTGGCGGCTGGCCTGCCGGGCACACGCGGATAGCGATCTGAAGATCGAGCTGGCCCAATGGGAGGCGGCGATTCTCACGGACGATTCGGTGTTTGCGTTCACGCCCCGGGAAGGGCTGGGCATCGCGGTTGACCTGGGCACGACCACCATCGTGGCGCAGTTGATCGACCTGCAAAGCGGCCATGTGCTGGCGGTTCGCGCGGCGCTGAATGCCCAAGCCAGGGCCGGCGCGGATATAATGAGCCGCGTAGAAGCTGCCGTGGCCCGCAAGGGTCAGCCGACTTTGCAGAACCTGGTCCGCAAGCAGATCGGCCGGCTGACGCAGGAGCTGGTAACGGCGGGTTCGGTGGCGGGGCGCGAGATCGACAGCGTGGTCGTGGTTGGCAACACGGTGATGCACCATTTGTTCTGCGGCATTGATGTCGAACCGCTTTCGCATTACCCGTTTGAGGCGGTGTCTCCGGGTTTGCAGGTATTTGAGGCGGCCGAACTGGGCTGGAGTCTGCCCGGCAATCCGGCAGTGCGTTTCCTGCCATGCCTGGGCAGCTTCGTGGGCAGCGACATCCTGGCAGGGCTGCTGGCAACGAAGTTGCACGAGAGCGAACGGCTGGCAGCGTTGATTGATTTGGGGACGAATGGGGAAATCGTCGTGGGCAACCGCGAGCGGATGTTGTGCGCGTCCACGGCGGCGGGGCCGGCGTTCGAGGGGGCGCGCATCTCCATGGGTATGCGGGCGGCAACCGGGGCCATCTCCGAGGTGCGTGTGCGGGAGGGCGCGCTTGAATGCCGTGTGCTGGGCAATGTGGCGCCGCGGGGGATTTGCGGCAGCGGATTGGTGGATGCGGTGGCGGCCGGGCTGGAGCTGGGCTGGATTTCCTCCAAGGGCCGGCTCGCGAACGGAGCCTCGCTCGCGCTAGCGGCGCCGGTGTCCCTCAATCAATGGGACGTGCGAGAGGTGCAGTTGGCCAAAGGGGCAATCGCCGCCGGGCTGCGCATCCTGCTGGAGCAATGGGGCGCGACGAAGGATGACGTCGCGCAGGTTTTCCTGGCAGGCGCCTTCGGTAATTACATCAACTACAGCAGCGCGCGGCGCATCGGTCTGCTGGATTTCCCGGCGGAAAAGGTGCGCCCGGCGGGCAACACCGCGTTGCTGGGCGCCAAGCTCGCGCTGTTTAGTTTGCCGGAACACAGCGGCGCCTATCCGCAAGTGCTGGCCAAAGTGAGGCACGTCTCGCTAAACGAAGACGCGCGGTTCCAGGAGACGTTCGTGGAAGAGATGGTGTTTCCGGAAGTCGGGCCCTACGGTGCCGTGGTGGACAAGGCGGGGGATTGATTCGGGGGAATGGGCCTGGCGGCGGGCCGGAGGGCTTCTCGCCGGGCGTCCAGCGCGTCCAGTTGCTGGATTGCCACTTCGACAGCGCGCCGCCGAGCTGCGTTCTTCGTGGAGAGGAAGGAGCCCGCGTGGTCGCGTTGCAGCAGGTAGCCTTCGAGCGCCTGGTAGTAATCCTGCACCAGCACGACGAAATCCTGGTCAATGTGCAACCGGAGCAGCCCGAACTCGCGCATCGTGGTGTAGAGCGCCTGAGTCTGGCGCACGGAGTCCCATTCGCGGATAACCGTCTGCAGGGTTATCTCGGCGTGCAGCGGCAGTTCGTTGGTGCCGAAGCGGACTTGCACGGCCGAGTGGGTCGCTTGAGTCAGCTTCTGCCAGCTTTCTTCCCGCGTCCAGATTGGCGCGATATCGCGCCCAGTTGCCTGTGCGACAGACAAAGCCCACCATTTCTCGACATCCAGCGGGCGCGCGAAATAGGCGTCAAAGGCGCTCAGGAAGGCGAACTGCCAATTGTAGTGCTGCGGCAACTGCGTCAGCATCGCCTGGAGGCAGCCGCGGCCATCCGGCAATCGGAGGAGTTCACCCACGAACAATTGGGCGCTGCCACGATAAAGATCGCTCACGTCGCCGGACGTTGGGTCCTCGCTCGGCCAGCTCAGGTTCTCGAACGTCAGGGGCGGGCGCCCGTGCAATTGCTTTTGGGCTTGCTGTCGGAGGGTCTGCAGTCGCGAATTGACGGTCGTGGCGCTGAAGCTGAGGCCGTTCGCTTTGGCGCGGGGCGGAGCCAGGATGAGGTCGACTTCACTGGACGACACCAGGAGTTGGGCCAAACCTTCGACCAGCCAAAGCGGTATCTCGGCCGAACGCGGCGGCACCGTGCGGTTCGCCATCTCGATTAACAAGACTTGCACGATCACCCGCACGTAGCGGGATCGCTCCATCACGTCGGGGAACTCGATCCGGTACTGCCAGCCATTATTGAATCTCTCCGAGGAAATGGTGATGGGCTCGCCGGGGGTGCGCGCCGGATAGAGCACCACGTAAACCGTGCCACGCCAGGGCGCAGCAACGCCGAGCTCGCGCATCAGCGCCTGTTTGATCCGCTCACAGGACACGGTGACCAGCGTTGGCTCGAGTCGGACGAAGTCCTGGTTGGTGGTCAGCCCAGTGGCCGGTGGCGGGGTGGCGATGGCGCGTCCGGCATAGACGATGAACTGGCCGGAATGGCTGCGCACCGAGATGAGATCAGTGCCAGCAGGCTGCGCGGTTGCGACGTCCCGCCAAGCGCTCAAGAGAATGGCAATGGCTATTGCCAGCACTGCGTAGCGTCCCGGCCGCGCGGTGTCCCGTGCGGTGCGTAAAATATCCAAGCTACTTGCTCTCCGTCGCAGCTTTGACCGGCTTGCTGGGCGACTTTCCCGGGGTGGGCTTGCCTTCCGCGCTCGATGCAGGCTTGCTGGCGGCGACAGACGGGCTGGCCGGGGCGACGTCCTTCTTGGCCGCTTCTTTGTATTTCTCACTGCGATAATCAGTGGTGTAAAAGCCGCTGCCTTTGAAGATCAAGCCCCCACCTGTGCTAATAGCACGTTTGACCTTGCCTTTGCCCCAACGCCTCCGGGCACACAGTTCTTGCGGGCAGATGGTCAGCGGCTTGGCAGAAATCGGTTGAATCTTCTCAAATTGGTGTCCGCATTTCTCGCAGACGTACTCATAAGTCGGCATAGTCATTGATCTATTACAAGGCTAGCGCATTGGGGTCAAGGAGCGTTAAAGCTGCGCGAACTATCCACCAATACAGCTCATGGACCGCGGCGGCGGCACAAAGTCTGGTTCACCGATGTGATGGCGGGCTTCCTTCTGCCAAACCAAGCTCTTGAGCCACGTGGCGATCTCTTCGTCCGATGCGCCCCCGCGCAAGCGCGAGCGCAGATCCTGCTCCGCCACGCTGAACAGACAGGTGCGGATCTTGCCGTCGGCGGTCAGCCGGATGCGATTGCAGTGGCCACAGAATGGCTCGCTGACGGGCGCAATGATGCCGAGCTCGCCGCGCCCATCCGGGAAGGCCCAGCGTTGGGCGGTTGAGGACAGGTTGTCTGAAGGAACCGGCCGCAGATCGAATCGGGTTTGGAGGCGGGCCAGGAGCTCGCGCCCGGGCACGACGAGTTCCTTCAGCCAGGCGCGCGCCGAGTCGAGCGGCATGAACTCGATGAAGCGCAAGCTCAGGCTGCGTTCGTGCGCGAAGCCAGCCAGGGCCTCGATTTCGTGGTCGTTGAGCCCGCGAATGATGACCGCGTTGACCTTCACTGGATGCAGGCCAAGTTCCTGAGCCAGGCTGATGCTCGCCAGTACCTCAGCCAGACCATCGCGCCCCGTGATTTTTGTGAAGTTGTCGCGAGCGAGCGAATCCAGGCTGAAGCTGACGCGGCGGAGGCCAGCGTCACGCAATGCGCGCCCCTTTTGCGGGAAGAGCGAACCGTTAGTAGTCATCGCCAGGTCGGTGAGGCCGGGAATGCCTGCAATGCGTGCGACCAACTTCTCGACATCGTGACGCAAGAGCGGCTCGCCTCCGGTCAACCGGACCTTCTGAATACCGAGACTCACCGCGAGACGGATGACGCGTTCAATCTCCTCGAACGACAGGATGTGCGTCCGGGGGACCCATTGCTGCACGATGGGCGCCGGATTGGGGAGGTGCGCCCAGTGGCCGCGATAAAAGTTCTGCGCCGCCTCGGTTTCGGGCAGGCAATAGAGGCAACGAAAGTTGCAGCGGTCCGTGAGGCTCACCCGCAGGTCGCGCAAGATGCGCCCCTGCGAATCGATGAGCGGCCCGGCATCGGTCATTTGGCCGGCGGATTGGTCGCCGCGGGGCGGTTGGTCAGAGGCGGAATGACCTTGACGGAGCCGTCGGCGCTGACTTCCACGTTCAGATCGTAGCTGGGCTTGGGGGCGGGTTTAGCCTGCGACGACGCGGCGGGGCCTTGCATGAGCTTCTGCGCGCCTTTTTGGTCCGTGCTCGCGAAGAGGCCCTGACGAATCCAATCCAGCCGGCGAGCGACAGAAAGCTCCTCCTTCAACTTGGATACCTGTGCGCGCAGGACGGCCAGATCGTTGAACTGCTTCTCCAGTTCGGCCTTCTCGGCCATGAGACGCTTAAGCTCCTTCTCCAGGAACCCCTTCTCGCCTTCGGACGCGGTAAGTTTGCGCTTCGTCTCTTCGATTTGCGTAGTCAAGTTTGTGATGGCGGTGCTGAGATCGACGGCTTGCTTGTCCAGCGCCTGATTCTGCGCTTCCAACTCGGCGATCTTGGCGTCCCGCTTGGCCGTCTCCTCCTGGCTGGCCTTGAGCGCGACCTCGGTCTGCGCGAGATTGTTGGAAACCTGGAAGAGTTTGGCCGAGACCTTTGAGTAATTGCCGCTCAACTCGTCGAACTCCCGCTTCCTTTTGTCCCGGTCGCTTTCGAGCTCGGCATTGACTTTCTTTTGCTGGTCGATTTGTTCCCTCGCTTCCACCAGACTGTTCGAGAGCGCGCCGTTCTTGTCGACAAAGTCGCGCTGCTGGTCTGCCGCCTTCTGTTTAATGGCGATCAGCGCTATGCCGAGCCCCGCGCACACCAGGACAAGAATCAAGACAACAATTCCTATTCGGTTTTTCATAATAACCTGTAGAATGCAGGAGACCGCCCGTTTTGGCAAGTACCTATCAGCAATTCTCATTATGGCTTTGCCAATACTCCCCGGGTGAGGACACCCAGCCTACAATAGCGTTTCTTTGCGGCGGGTGTAGGCCCGGATGCTCTCGCCCGGCGTCGCTTCCCAACCCACAATGAGATTTGCTGAGCACCAATCCGGACTCATGCCGCACCTTGATTAAATGGCCATTCCTCCTATATTGTAGCCATGAAATTGCCGGCCGAGGTCCCTGTTATGACGCTGCCCAACGCTACTCTGTTTCCGCAGTCGTTTCTACCGCTCTATATCTTCGAGCCGCGTTATCGGCAAATGCTTGCTGACGCGCTGCATTCCGATCGGATGTTCTCAGTGGCGATGCAAAAGCCCGACACCAAGCGTGAGACGCCTTCTGACGTGGCTGGACTGGGATTGATCCGGGTTTCAGTGGGCCATCGGAATGGCACATCACATTTGATTCTGCAAGGCTTGACGCGCGTGAAACTAGAGGAGGCTGTTCGCTGTAAACCCTATCGTATCCAGCGTATCCACCCGATGAAAACGCCGCCGTGCGATAACGTCACCGTGGACGCGATGGTCGCCAAGCTGCGCGAGTTGCTGATCGAGCGGATTAACCTTGGGCTCACGTTTCCGTTTCCGGTGATGGCGCCCGCCAAGTCCAAGAGCGACCCTGCGCCACCTACTTTGTCGTCAAAGGAAATTGTGCATTATTTGGACTCCGTCAAAGATCCCGAGCAGGCAGTGGATTTGGTGTCCTGCGCGGTGCTGCCTGGGGGCGTGGACCGGCAAGCCATCCTGGAGACCGTGGATGTGGAAGCCCGCCTGCGGCGGCTCATCCACTTTTTGCTGGCCGAAATCCAGGCCAAACGTCAAGGTAGTGCATCATGAATGATTCCCATGATTCGGACAACATACCCGAAAGCGGCAGTCCCGAGGAGAGGCGGTCCGCGCTCTTCGCACACATGGTCATGCAGCAATCCAGCATGGCCATGATGCTGATGGGGAAAGCGGCACATCCCGAGACTGGCAAGGTGGTCTGCGACCTGGAGGCGGCCAGATTCTTCATCGACCAGTTGGAAATGCTCGAGTTCAAAACCAAAGGCAATCTCAACCAGGAGGAGGCGGCTCTGTTGAAACAAAGCTTGATGTCGCTCCGCATGGCATATGTGGAATCCGCGGACTCCCCCCCTGCCCCGCCTGAATCCCGGGAACAGGAGTCGGCGGCAGGGGAAGCCACCACAGGTGCCGGGCCGAACGACCCCGCGAAGACGCCTTCTATTTCTCCGGGCGCGGAAGAGAGCAGGAAGAAGTTTACCAAGAAGTATTGAGGTGCGGCCGGCCGTCGGCGAAATGGTCAACGAAACCAGCTTTCCTATCGTCCCTGGCCTTCGTCCAGAACTTGCTGCTGATCTTGCATGAAAGTCGTGGAAATGGTTTACTTTTGAACAGAACGGCCTATGGGCTAGTCAAACCAAGACAAGTATTATTTTCACCGGACGGAAAGGGAAGTGATGAGAAAACGCATCAAAGACGAGTTCACTCGCCTGCCGGTTTCGCGGCAGCGGAAATACCAGTTGCGAATGAAGCGCGACCGGCGCTGCACTGAGTGCGGGCAGCCGGCGGTGCAGGGTTCGCGGTGTCTGAAGCACTTGGTAAAAGCGCGAGAGCGCCAGCGTAAGAAACGGGGCCTCAAGCGCCGCTACCAAGGCACGCTGAGTTATCGGTTGGAAGCTGCGGCCCGCAAGCTGCATCGGGGAGCTTTACGTCGCGCCCCCTCCGTAACTGCATAGCCTGCGAGTGCAGCATCAGGCCAGCGCGCGCAGGGCGCGCCAGAGGCGCGCTACTGGGAGGAAGTGCCGAGAGCTGAACCACATTCATGGCCTCTGCTTGTTTCCGCCTCGGGATTAAGAGATTTCATTCCGCGCGCGATTGTCAACAGGCGCGATGAAAAAGTCTAAATGAGCTTGCCAACCTCTGAGGCACTCGCCATATTGCGGGACCAATATAAAAAACTTTATGGCTGACGTTGCAAACAAATACCCTGAAAACGTTCCTGGCAAGTACTATGTCGATAATCAATGCATCGACTGCGACCTGTGCCGCGAAACTGCGCCCGACAATTTCAAACGCAACGAGGACGGCGGCTATTCGTACGTTTCCAAACAGCCGGAGTCGCCGGAAGAAGAAGCGCGTTGCAAGGAAGCCAAGGAAGGCTGCCCAGTCGAAGCCATCGGAGATAACGGAGCGTAGAGCCAGCCGAGTCTTTCCCTGATGCCCGCGATAAGAGGCTGCGGGATTTATCTCGAACGCGCGCCGCAGCCGGATGGGATCGGCGGCCATGCGGTGCCAGTTACCAAGTCGGCCATTCGTCTAGCCTGGCTAGTATAGATCCGTTGCGGCCGCCCTCTATGGTTCCAGCCCCCCTCATCCATCGGCGGCATACTGCGGCACATCTGGACTGTCCCAGTTCTGGGGCGCTATGCACGTCGCACTCGAAATACTGCTTTTTGTGCGGCGCAAGACTGAGTCCCAATGCCGAAAAAGTCGTAGGCTGACGGTGCCCCTTACTTCTTCGGCTTAGCCGCCGGCGAAGAAGCTGGGGGCGCTGGCAACGCACCGGTGGCTCCGGCGGGCCTGAGGTTATACTTGGCCATGATCGGAGCAAAGTCCGCATGGGTCCGTCCGTAATCTGTGATTTTGTTAACAAAATCGTCCATCATCGGGCCGCTCTTCTGGTAATCGGTGATAATCTGCGCGGCTTGCGGCCTTATCTGAGCGAGTTCCTTGCTCACGGTTCGCCACTGCCGCAGTAAGTAAATGTTGAACGTGCCACTGACCACGATGACAAGAATCAAAGTTGACGTGACCAGATGACGCAAAGCGTCGAACTGCGCTTGCAGGTCATTCTCACCGGCTTGGATGGGGGTCTTATTATCAAAATTATCCATAAGCGCCTACTTGGCTGTGGGTTTGTTGGTGGCGGTTGCCGTGGACTTGCCCGGTTTAAAGTTAAAGGACTCGAGAAGCGGGTCAATGGCCTGATTCTTCGTGCTGTATTGCATCGCATCGTTGGCTAGCGCGTTGACAATCGTCCGCTTGTTCATGATTGCGGTCGCTTGGCTCTGAAGCAGGTTCTTTTGACGGGTATTGGTAGTAAAGAGCAGGCACAAGACGACTGAAGCCAGCGCGCTAAGGGTCAGCACCCCGAGCAGAACGGTAGTCATAGGGTTGTTTTTCATATCAATGCGAGGAGACTGTAGCGGCTCCGTCACCATTGTCCAATATGTTTTTCGCCTCAAAACTGCTTGATCTTGGCTGCCAAAATCTGCAAGGTCCGGGCATTCATGGAATGCCCGGCAAGGGCTGCGGCGCTGGAAAGTGATTGATTGCAGCCGAAGCAAATAGCACCAAACAATTAGAGATCAGGATAACTGACTGCTTGGCTAAGGAAGAACCAATTGAGTTGACCGGCACGGTAACGCAAGTGCTGCCGGGCACGATGTTCCGTGTAGCGTTGCCGAACGGCCACGAGGTGCTTGCCCATATTTCCGGCAAGATGCGCAAGAACTTCATCCGCATCAGCGTCGGAGATAAGGTCAACGTTGAAATGTCGCCTTACGATCTGGGCAAGGCGAGGATTACTTTCCGGCAAACCTAAACGCCATGCGAATTCACTTCCTCGGCGCCACCCGCACGACAACCGGGTCAGTTTATCTCTTTGAGCTTAATGGGAAGCGGCTGCTACTGGAATGTGGCCTGTTTCAAGGCCGGCGCGGCGAATCCATCGAGCGCAACCGCAACTTTCCATTCGACCCGAGGCAGATCGATGCGGTCGTTCTCAGCCATGCGCATATCGATCATTGTGGCAACCTGCCGAATCTTTGCCGTCAGGGTTTCGAGGGGAACATCTACTGCACTTTCGCGACTCGCGACCTGGCCAGCATCATGCTGGAGGATTCGGCCCAAATCCAGCGCGATGACGCCGCCTTCGTCTCGAAAAAGCGGGCCAAGCATGGGCTGCCGCCGGTCGAGCCGCTCTACACTGCCCAGGATGCCGACAAGGCGGTCCGGCAGTTCGTCGGCATCAACTACGACCGTCCGTTCCCGGTGACCGACGGCACCACGGTCACGTTCCGTGACGCTGGCCATATTCTGGGGGCGGCGCAGGTCGTCTTCGATATTCGCGAGAACGGACGCAAGTTCCGTTATCTCTTTAGCGGCGACATTGGGCGCGGCAATGACGACATACTGCGCGACCCGCAACCGGTGGAGAAGGTGGATTACCTCCAGGTAGAAAGCACCTACGGCGCACGCGTGCATTCGCCTAAAGCCAACGCCAACGCCGAAGTGGGCCTGATGGTGCGGGAAACCCTGGAGCGCAAGGGCAAGGTTATTATCCCCTCGTTCTCCGTCGGTCGGACGCAGCAGATTGTCTATACCCTTCACCAATTGACGCTAGCCGGCCAGCTACCTCGGGTCCCCATCTTCGTGGACAGCCCGCTGAGCGTCAACGCGACAGAAGTCTATCGTCTGCATCCCGAATGCTTCAACGAGGTCATCTACAAGTTCCTGCGCGAGAAGGAGAATCCCTTCGGCATGGAAAACCTCACGTATATCCGCGAGGTGGCGCACTCGATGAAATTGAACGACCTGAAAGACCCGGCCATCATCATCAGCGCTTCGGGCATGGCTGAAGCCGGGCGCATCCGCCATCACTTGGCGAACCATATCGGCAATCCGGTCAATCTCATCCTGTTCGTCGGCTACTGCGCTGAGCACACTCTGGGCGCGCAAATCATGTCCGGTCGGAATCCGGTTAATATTTTTGGGGAGCCCCACGAGGTCCGAGCCCGGGTCGCCTCATTGGATTCCTTCTCCGGCCACGCGGACAAAAACGAACTGCGGCGTTACGTCGAGACCATCACCGGCGACATCAAGAAGATTTCCGTTGTGCATGGCGAGGAAGCACAGACCTTGGCGTTCGGCGAGACTTTGCGCGAAATGAAACCGAAGGCGGAAGTCTTTGTGCCGGAATACGAGCAGACATTGGATATTTGACTGAAGTGCGCCTGCTTGCCAACTAGGCTAACCCCTGCATAACTTGTGCTCTTCCGGGAGAGAACCAGAAGCAAATTAACTGTCCCGCTTCGGGCCATAGCGGCAGCCAACTGCACATAGATTACACAGTGGAACCAAACGGCTGTTGGCTTGGGCCAGATTCTGGTTGGGAGTCGTTGGTCTGGGATTTGCTTGCAGTCCTTTCGGCATGCACTATGAAAACTAACTCTCGTTCACAGACTCCTTCCGGATTTACCATCGTTGAATTGATGATCGTCGGCGCGATTATCGGTTTGCTGGCATCGCTGGCAATCCCCAATCTTGTCAGGGCGCGCGACACTTCGCGGCTCAACATGATTTACAGCAATCTGCGAGCGCTGGACATAGCCAAGGAACAATGGGCGCTGGACAACAATCAAGCCAGTGGCACTTCGGTGACTGACATTACCGTGCTGAGCAACTATTTCCGATGGGGCTGCATCAGTGCCGTGATGAATGAGACCTACGTGCCGAACCCCATCGGCACTGCGTGCGCGGCCGATTTGCCGCCCGGAGTGGCTTTGCGGCCTTATGGACCGGGCGCAGTAATCCTTGTGCCCTAATTCAGGTCTTAAGCCCTCCTCGCAGCGTCGCCAGCATCAAAGCCGCGCAACTGGGAGCGCTGTAGAATTCCTTCTCCTCGATTAGAGCCCGAACGCCGCGCTCGTACAGGATGAGATCCACGCCCGCCTCACGCCGTGTCTCCGCACCGGTAGCCGGCCTGGCCTTGGTCGCAAGGAAGCACCACATGCGATTAGTGAATCGCGCGACGGATGGGGACAAGCCGCCCAGCAGCTTGACTGTATCCGCTTCGTAGCCCGTTTCCTCCAGGAGCTCACGCCGGGCCGCCTGTTCCGGCGTCTCGCCCAGTTCAACGTGCCCGGCGGGCAGTTCAAGCGTAAGTGCCGCTGCGGCCACCCGAAACTGGCGCACCAACAGCATTTGGCCGCGTTCGGTGACGGCCACGATGACGACGAAGTCAGCCCCTTGGATGACATAGTGGGGCTGTCCCCCGTCCGGTGCCGGTGCGGCCAGAACCTGGAACCAAGGAGTGGCGAAGACCGTCTTTCGCTCTTGAAGGGGCTCATTCATAATATCTGGCTCAGTCGCAGAACTGGGCACGGTTCTGTTCGACAAACGATTCCGCCTGTCGCAGCGATTCAGGCGTGCCGATGTCGAGGAAAGGCGCCTCGACCGCACACACCTTGAGCAAAAGACCTCGCGCTATCAACCCAGGAAAAACCTCTTGCTCAAAGCTCAGCGGCAAGGTGCCGGGGAATTGGCGGATCAGCGAATCGCGCAGCAAATACATGCCGGCGTTGATCACTCCCCTCCCCGGTCGTTTCTCAGTGAAGCCCTGCAACTCGGCGTCTGGGCCGACGGCCAGCGTGCCGTAACGGGAGGCATCGGCCATGGCGCAACCGATGATCACGCCGGCGACAGCGGGATTGCTTAATTCTTCGGCGGCCAACACGAGATTGGCGAAGATCAGTGAATCCCCATTTACCACCAGCCAAGCCTCCGGGGTTTCGCCGGAGAGATGCACCGCGTTCAAGAAGCCGCCAGCGGTGCCCAATGGCTGCGTCTCGGCAACACAGCGAGTGGCGACTCCATTCACCGGCTGGGTCTGGAAATGCCGTTCCACCACATCTGCCAAGTGACCGGTGGAGAGAACGACCTTATGAATGCCCTGCCGGGCCAGGCAGCGTACAACCCATTCCAGAAACGGCTTGCCCGCCACCGGCACCATCGGCTTGGGGAGGCCAGCCAACAAGTGCGACACCCTCGTCCCGAACCCGCCCGCCAGCACCACCGCCACCACCCGGCTCAGCTTCAGGCTCATGCCACGGCTCAGACGTTGGAGTAAAGGCTGTTCCGCAGAATAGTGAAGCCCTTGATCAGCTCCTGAATCCCGCGGTCAAGGTCCCATTCCGGCTTGAATCCGGTCGCGGCAATCCGCGCGTTGGAGACTATGTAGTCCCGCTTGTCCGGGTCCTCGCCAATGGGCGCTTCGAGAAAGACGAACTTCGGCAGGTGCTTCCTGATCACGGCGCAGAGCTCCAGCTTGGAAAGGTTAGCGTCGTCCAACCCGACGTTGTAGGGCTTGCCCTTCATGGCCGCAAAGTGATCCAGGCCGTGCACAAAAGCGCGCGCCACATCTCGTACGTGGATGTAGTTGCGCTTGAAGTGTCCTTCGAAAATAACCACCGCCCGGTCAGTCACAGCCCGATGCACAAAGTCGTTGACCAGCAAATCAATCCGCATCCGCGGCGAGACGCCAAAGACCGTTGCCAGACGGAAGCTGATGCTGTTCTCGCGCTGCAGGAGTGCTTCCTCCGCCTGCACTTTGGTCACGCCGTAGAGCGAGATGGGCCGGAGCGGCGTTTCCTCGGTGCAGTGCTTGCCTTTTTCCCCGACGCCGTAGCCGCTATTGGTCACCGGCATGATGATACGCTGCGACGGGGAAGCGATCCGGCAGAGCATGGCCACAGCCTCGAAGTTGGTCGTCCGGGCGGCCATGGGGTCGCGGTCGCACAAGGGTGCCCCTACCAGGGCTGCCAACGGAATAATCACGTCGGCCTTGGCGACCAACTTCTTCATCAGGGCTTCGTCACGGCAATCACCACGCACCACATGGAACGTCGCATAATGACAGCAGTCAGCCAGGGTGTTTTGCCGGAAAAGGAAGTTGTCCACCACGGTCACCTCGTGCCCAAGCGCCAGGAGGGTTGGAGTTAGCACCGATCCAATATAGCCCGCACCGCCTGTGATCAGAATCTTCATAATTAAAGGGACCAATACGTACCGGAAGTCACAGTTCCTTGGCAACGAGATTCGAGATCTCCTCACCAATCGCCAACGCCGCCGTAGCCGCCGGGCTGGGTGCGTTGAGCACGTGCAGCGCGTGCGGACGATTCAAAAGGCAGAAATCCTGGACCAGGTTGCCGTCCGGTGACATGGCCTGCGCGCGGACGCCGGCACCGCCGGGGGCGAGGTCCGTTTCGCGAATCTCGGGCACCAGCTTTTGCAGGGATTCGCAGAACAGTCGTCGGCTGAACGAGCGGCGCAACTCATCCCAGCTCATGCGCTTGTGCTTTGCCAGGAAGCGCCACAAGCCAGAGAAGGTCAACGCATCCCAAATGTCAGCCATCTTGACGTCCGTCTTGCGGTAGCCCTCGCGGGCCAGAGCCAGCACGGCATTTGGGCCGGCCTCGATGCCACCATGAATGAGGCGTGTAAAATGGACGCCCAAGAAAGGAAACTGAGGGTCGGCCACTGGGTAGATCAGGTTGCGCACCAGGTACTGGCGCTCGGGCTTGATCTTGTAATATTCGCCGCGGAACGGCACGATGCGCACTTCACGTTTCTCTCCCGCAAGCATGCTCAACCGGTCGCAGTGCAGGCCAGCGCAGTTAATCACGAAATCAGCCGTGTGATCCCCGGCGGTGCTCGCAATCCGCCACTCACCATCCCTGAGTTCAAGCGCCGTCACTCTTGCCCGCAACACAACGGATCCCCCTTTGGCTTCGATCTCCTTCTGCAGTGCCTCGCTGACTTTGGCGTAGTCCACGATCCCTTCCTGGGGCACGCGCAAGGCCGCCAAGCCGCCCACGTGCGGCTCGATCTCGCGCATCTGGTCACGACTTAGCAATTGCAACCCTTCCAAGCCGTTTTGGATTCCGCGTTCGTGGAGGCCGCCCAGGCGGGATACCTCGGTTTCATCCGCGGCGACGACCAGCTTGCCGCAGATTTCGTGGGGCACAGCGTGTTCCTGGCAAAAGGCCACCATCTCCCGAATGCCGGACACGGCCAGCCGCGCTTTGAGCGAGCCAGGCTTGTAGTACAGCCCTGAATGCAGCACCCCGCTGTTGTGCCCGCTTTGGTGGGCGCAAACCTTGTCTTCCTTCTCCAGCACCGTGACGCGCACGGAAGGACAACGCAATGGCAGTTTGTAGGCTGTGGCGAGGCCGACCAGGCCGCCGCCAACTACTATGACATGTTTGGATGACATGATTAAACCCGCATTGAACTTCTGATTGCTCTCAGCCGAATCGCTTTAGGAAGTCCTCGTATGCGAGGCGAACTCCAGCTTCCAGACCAACTTGCGGCCGCCAGCCCAAGGCCAACAGGCGTGAGCTGTCCATCAACTTTCGCGGCATGCCGTCTGGTTTCGTGGTATCCCAGACGATTTGCCCGCCAAAGCCGACCACCCGCTTGATGGTTTCAGTCAATTCGCGCACCGACACTTCGCTGCCGGAACCAACGTTGATGAACTGCTCCTCGCTGTAATTCTCCAGCAGGAACACACAAGCTCGAGCCAGGTCATCCGAATACAGGAACTCGCGCAAAGGCGCTCCCGTGCCCCAGCAGGTGACCGTAGGCGCGTTCGTCGCCTTGGCCTCATGGAACTTGCGGATGAGCGCGGGCAAGACGTGCGAACCCTGCAGGTCATAATTATCATTCGGCCCGTACATATTGGTCGGCATCGCACTGATGAAATCGCAGCCATACTGGCGCCGGTAGGCCTGGCACATCTTGATGCCGGCAATCTTGGCGACGGCGTACCATTGGTTGGTGGATTCGAGCGGCCCGGTGAGCAGGTAATCCTCTTTCATGGGTTGGAGGGCGAGCCGCGGATAAATGCAGGAACTCCCAAGGAAAAGCAGCTTGCGCACCCCGGCCTGCCGGGCGCCGTCGATCAGGTTATTCTGAATTTGCAGATTCTGAAACAGAAACTCCGCGGGGTGCCGGTCGTTGGCCAGGATGCCGCCCACCTTGGCCGCCGCGTCAACGACGTATTCGGGCTTCGCCTGCGCGTAGAATGCCCGAACGGCGACCCCGTCCAGCAGGTCCAGTTCGGCACGAGTGCGTCCGATCAGACCGGCGAAACCGCGCCTTTGCAGCTCCCGCCAGATCGCGCTGCCTACCAGGCCGCGGTGACCAGCCACATAAATCCGAGCGTCTCGGGCAATGTCCATTCCCTAAGGCATAAAATAATGCGGGACGAGAAACAAGCTTTGACCGCACCTCTCGCTTGCCGGGCAGGCACTTTCCCAGGAGTACGCTATATTGGGCCTAGCACGCACCATGAAAAAAGTTGTCAGCATTGAGCGCAAGCCATCTGCCCACTGGGTGGGCGACGGGTTCCCCGTGCGAACTGTATTCTCCTTCGACACCTTGGGCTATCGTATCAGCCCATTTCTGCTGCTGGATTACGCCGGCCCCGCGAACTTCGTGCCGGCCGATCAGTCATGGGGAGTGGACGAGCATCCGCACCGGGGCTTTGAAACCGTCACTATTGTCTATCAGGGGGAGCTGGAGCATCGAGACTCCGCCGGCAACCACGGCAAGATCGGTCCCGGGGATGTGCAATGGATGACAGCGGCTTCGGGTGTGGTCCACGAAGAGAAGCATTCGCGCGAATTCACGCGCCTCGGGGGCACGCTGGAGGTAGTGCAGCTCTGGGTGAACCTGCCGAAGGAATTCAAGATGAGCTCGCCCCGCTACCAGACCATTCTCGACCGCCAGATCCCGACGGTCAGCTTGCCGGATGCCGCTGGCACGGTGCGGGTGATTGCGGGCGAATTCGAGGGAGTGAAAGGTCCCGCCGAGACATTCACGCCCATCAATCTCTGGGATCTGCGGCTCAAGACCTATCAACGCGCCGAGTTCATGCTGCCGCGCGGGTTCACGACGGCCGTCTTCGTCCTGCACGGCGAGGTGGCCCTGCCAGACGCCGAACGCGCCGGGGAAGCGGACCTGGCGTTGTTGACCCACGAGGGCGAACTGCTCCACATCGAGGCGCGGGAAGAAGCCACGCTCCTGATCCTCAACGGCGCGGCGATAGACGAGCCTGTGGCTGCCTACGGCCCATTCGTCATGAACAGCAAGACGGAAATTACGCAGGCCATCGAGGACTATCACAATGGCCGACTTGGCCGGCTGGCCGCGTGAATATCCAACAACCAACCTCATACGTCCAACAACCAACCATAGCCCAAAGCAAAGTGAGTGCATGTTGGATGTTGGGTGTTGGATGTCTAAAGCTCCATTACTCCCTCACCCGGTCGCTGCTTACGGCGAGCGAACGCGATAGAAGCGCTGCGGGCGGCTGATCGCTTGCGGGTCGGTGAATCGGAATTGGCCGGGCGACACTTCCGTCGCGTCGCCCAGCGTCGTCCAGTTGCTTAAGGGCAGCGCCGGATCCGTGGACGCCCGCAAGCCAAAGAATGCGCCCGGGGTGTTGGTGAAGGCGAACTGGAATAGTCCGTCGGTCAGTGTCTGGGCGCCAGTCAGGGTGATTGCGGGGGCTGGCCGTGCGGCCGTCAGCGCCAAGGCGTGGTAGGCACGTGAACCGCTTGTGACCAATTAGACGGCTTTCCACCCTTGTCGAATAACGGCCTGTGCCGTTAAAGTGGCTTGGCCATGGCCACGTCTGCATTTGCGATTTACCTGGGCGAGTTGAGCTTGAACCTGAAGCATGGGGACGCTACTGAGCACACCTATCGCCCGGCGCTGAAGACGCTGCTTGAGTCCATCGGCAAGGACATCGTTGCTACGAACGAGCCAACGCGCATCCTGTGCGGCGCGCCCGATTTCAATATCACCCGCGGCAACGTGCCGCTCGGTCATGTTGAAACTAAGGACATTGGTGAAAACCTCGACCTTATGGAGCGTGGCAAGCCGCCTCACGGCGAGCAATTTGGCCGGTATCGCGATGGCCTGCCGAACTGGATTCTGACCGACTACCTGGAATTCCGCTGGTATGTGAGTGGCGAGCATAGG
>Ga0182014_10001099_pt1 | contig 36676 bp, 33 predicted proteins | sample 612S2DmetaG_FD_120489 | JGI IMG/M metagenome (GOLD analysis project Ga0182014, IMG submission 120489) | Permafrost microbial communities from Stordalen Mire, Sweden - 612S2D metaG | ecosystem: Environmental > Terrestrial > Soil > Wetlands > Permafrost | place: Sweden: Stordalen | collected... | reverse complement strand
TTACGAGGCGATGCGCGACGCCAGCAAAGAAGCCTGGAATTTCATCGCCAATGACGCGGCTCGAATTACCTCAATCGGAACCAGAGACTGGGCATGCGTCAATCTTTAGGGCGGCTGGTATAACCTGAGTGTTTTCGCTACCAAGTGCAGAAGATAATAGCGAAAACCGATGTACTTTGCGTGACTTAATATGCTCATGATTGGTTCTTTTTTGCGATAAAATGGGCGGTATTACCCGCTTAGCTTTACCCATTTATCACCTAATAGATTTACCGTTTTTTGTGGTCAGCTCTGCACAACCCCTCAATTTAGGCTTGCAGCCCGATATGCAAAATATCGCCAAAACCCCAGCTATTGACACAGGTTTTGGGGCCTAAATCTGACTTTCCAAACAGTCTCTTAAACTTTGCGCAGGTAGCAGGCCTTCAGCATGAAATTGCCGCCGTCCATTTTGCAATCCACCTCGTGGTCGCCGCCGACGAGCCGGATGCTTTTCACCTTGGTGCCGACCTTCAGCGTGGTGGACGAGCCCTTCACCTTGAGGTCCTTGATGAGCACGACGGAGTCGCCATCGGCCAGGATATTGCCGTTGGAATCCCTCACCACATCGGCGGCATCGGCATCCGGCTTTGCCGTTTCCAGCATCGGCCATTCATAGCCGCAGTCGGCGCAGACGAAGTTGTCTCCATCCGGATAAATATTTTCCATGGCGCATTGCGGGCAGGTGGGGGGCGTTGTCATGGTGGGCTTATACCAAATGCCGTGTCGAATGACACTTGGCGCCGGGAATAATTATTTTTTTCCAGTCTTGTTCCCAGTCTTGGCCTTTTTCACGGGAACGGCTTTCCGCGCTTGCACCGGTTTTTTCGCGGGAGCGGCTTTTGCCGGTTTGGCTTTTGCCTTTACCGGCTTCACGGCCGCAACCGGCTTTTTCGCGGCCGCCGGTTTCACTGCCGGTTTCACAGCGGCCTTGGGTGCCGGGTCAGCCACGGGCGGCACCAGCGGCTTGCCGGTAATTTCCTCGATATAGGCGCGGTACCGGGCGAGATAGTCGTTGATATCGAGGTGTTTCTCGGCAAAAGCGCGCGCCCCGGCGCGCAGCCGCGCGGCGTGCTTGGTGTCGTGCAAAATATGCAGCACCGTGCTGGCCAGCGCTTTCGAATCAAGAGTTGGCACCACCAGCCCATTTTCGTCATGTTTGACGAATTCGGTCACCGTCTCGGTATCGCCGCCGATCACCGCGCAGCCAACCGCCAGCGCCTCGCGCAAGGACCACGACGCCACGAACGGGTACGAGAGGTACACATGCGCATCCGAGCGTTGCAGCAGGGTCAAATGGTCCTCGTAAGGCACCTTCCCCATGAAGTGCACGCGCTTCAGGTCGATCTTGTCGCCCAGCTCGCGCATCATCACGTCACGCCAGGTGCCGGACGCCGGCGGCGCGCCGTAGCTGATTTCGTCGCCACCGACGACCGAGACAATCACATCCGGCCGTTGCTCAAGAATTTCCGGCAGCGCGCGCATAAACGTGTGGAAGCCGCGGTAAGGCTCCAGATTGCGCGCGACGTAGGTAATGAGTTTCTGCTTGGGCGTCACCGTTAGCTTGCCAACCGTAACGGTCTTTTTGCGTAATTCGGGTTTGGCCTTGCAAACGTCGAGGTTCACGCCCTCCTCGATCAGCCGGATTTGTTTGTGCGCCCATTGCGGGTATGTGCCGAGCTGCCACTGGGTCGGCGCCTGGCCATATTGTTCCAGAGCCAGGGCCAGCAGGTTGACAGTATTTTTACCGCGCACGGCGGAAAAACGGCTCTCCTCCATTGGGAATTCCGGGTCGAAATTCACATCCGTACCAAGAATACGGTAGTAGAACTCGAAATAGCCGAGGATTGGCACGCCAGGAAACACATCCACCAGATTAAGCATTTCACCCCAGCCGTGATGGCCGATGATGATGTCCGGCTTGAAGCCAAGCGCCTTGATCTGCAAAGCTCCATGATACGCGGCCTGACCCCGGCGCGTCGCCATTTCAAACTCGCGCGCATCCAGATGCACGCTGGCTGAAATGGACGGCGGCTTGGCATAGGTGACCTTGCGCACACCAATCATGTTGTTGCGATTCGGTTCGGTCATGAACAGAATCTGGTGCGTGCCTTCACGCGCATCGTTATCGGCGATCAGGCTGCGCACGAGGTGCAGATACTGGCCAGGGAAGTTCTGGTGGACGAAGAGAAAGTTCACGGTACTATCAGCGTTTTGCCTTTGCCCCCTTGCGCGTGCGCGGGGTCAGGGTGACCTGGAACGCCTCCAGCGGGGCCAGCGTATCGCCCTCGCAGGTCTCGTCGTTACCAACCGGCCCGGCGCTGGTGCCGCCGACGAAGCTCGCCGAGCAGCTCAGTTCATAATGCTCGGCGGCTTCACCGCTCAGGCGGATGCGCAGGCCGAGCAACGGCAGGGCCATGCCGCGCGAGCCGCAATACTGTCCGGCTTCCACCCAGGGGGAGAGCCAGCCGCGGCCGAGCACGGCCTGATAGGACAGGTCAGCCGGGTCGATCCCCTCCGGCGCGTTGAGGGCAAAACCCTCGATCCAGTTCTGGCTGCCGCGTTCGCCCAGCCAGGTACCGAATTTCGTGCCGACATCGCCGCGGGTCTGGATATGCGCCATCAGGTCCATGAGTTCCGGTGCGGCGGGTTGTTCCGGGGCAGGGGCGGGGGCCGGCGCATTGGCGGCGGTCATCGGCATGTCGTCGGCGGTGAGCAGCTGGCGAACCTGCAATTTGGGCGCTGCGTCGGGCATGTTGGGGAGCTGGTACACGGTAACCAGCACTTGCGCCGGCCCTTTGCGGATACGTACCAGGGCGGCGTCGCCGTCGGCGTTCATCCAGCCATCCGCGCGGAAGCCCGAGATTTCCACGTTATTGTCGCCAGCCGGCGGCGGCGAAATGCGCACGCCGGGCATGCCGTTGTTCTTGTTCGCACCCGGATTGGCCTCGTTAACGAAGCAGAACAGACCAGCCGGCAGCGTCATCAGATGGCCGGAGACCTTGAGTTCCTGAACGGAGGTTTGATTGGGGTTGGGAGCGGGTTCTGTAGCAGGTTGCGGCGCTGATGCTGCGGGTTTTTGCGCTTGTTTTACTTGAGCCATCTAAAATCCTTAAAGCTGCAACCATTGTAACGATGCGTTAAATACAAGCCACCCATAGCGCCGTATAGTCCAAAGATGTCACTTCCGGTTTAAATTGGTGTTATTTCGCGGCTTGCGGTGTCCAGGTCAACAAAAAATCATTGATGCGCGGTGCCGGCAAGCCTAGCGGCAGGGTCAATCCGCGCCCGGTGGCGCGTAACCGCTCCGCCTGGGCACCAAGGTCGAAGGTCACGGCATAGAGTCCGGCGCGCCAGGCTTCACCCAGGGCGAAGCACCAGGTCTCCGGCCATATCGAGGGCAAAAACGCGAGGTCCGGCGCGAATTGGGCGATCAGGCTATGCGCCTCGCCCTCCTGGTAATGGCCGGTGACAAAAATTCGTCCGGTTGCAAGCAGCCTCGCATCGTCGGCACTGCTGCCCGCAACGATAAACTCCAGCGGCAGATTACGGGCCACGGCGTCGTTCGCGCACTCCACCAACAGCTCGAAGCCTTTCGCCGGGCCAATGCCGCCGATCACGATGATCTTACGCGGCCCAGCGCCGGGCCGGCGCGGGCGGGCAGGCAGGCGGTCATCCTCCCACGGTACGATTTGCGGCTTGATGCCGGGAAAATGCCGCGTGATTCGCTTCGCCGCGTCGGCGGACGGCACCATCACCCGCGCCGCGCCCGCGAATTCCGCGCCCGAGCGCGCCAGCAACGCCGGGACGGAAAGTTCCTCGTATATGCCGGCGCGGTCCCGCGCGCAGCAGGCGATGCAGTCGCTTACCCCAGGTTCGCCGCAATAACGCGGCGCCGCGCCGTCATCGGGGCGGGTGAGCAGGTTCACGCGCGGGCAGAAGCTGGCGTAGTCATGGACCACGATCTCCTGCGGCACGCCGAGTGCCGCGGCGAGGGTGCGCACGCTGGGGTGATGGCCGAGCGTGTGGTGCAACACGACTTTGGCGACATCCAACGCTTTCAATAGGCGCAACAGCGCGGCGCGTTCCGCCGGCAGTGTAAATACGAGGCTGGGGGTGTCCTTCGGGTCACCTTGAGTCAGCAGCGCCGGCCACGGGTAGGGCGTCGCCTCGGCGTCTTCGGGGAATTGCGTGACCAACAGCAGCGGACGCACGCCCCGCCCGCGCAACGCCGCTATTTCCGCCGCGACCTGCCGGGCGACACCGCCGCCATGGCTGTGCGATATCAACAACACGGTCTGCGGCGCGGGAGCCGCCTGCAGGCGGGCAACATCCAGCCGCGCACGGGCCGGGCGCAGCGGATCGGCGGCGTTAAAGCCCCTCACCAGTTCAAGGTAGCCGGGATACAGGCGCTCCAATATGCCAAGGTTCCGCTGGGTGAGGCCGCGCGTGGCGGCGCGGAAGGAGACCCCGCCAACATGCGCCACATAGGCCCCAAGCGCTGCGCGGTGCGTAAACCCCTTGTGCCGCGCGCGCAGGCAAAAATCGTTTTCCTCGCCGTAGCCTTGTGCGAACAGGTCCGGCCGGAACCCGCCGACGGCTTGCAGGCAGTCGTGCCGCAGGTACATGCAAAACCCGACGCCGGTGGGGATTTCCACGCTTTTGCGCCCGTTGGTCTTGCGCGCCAGCGCGTCCAGCGCCACCGCGCCCGCGAAGTCCGGCATCGGGTTGCCGCCGCGCGGGTCCGGGTAGTTTAAAATTGACGCCTCATTGGAAAACGGCGTGACCGAACCGGCCGTGGGCTCGCTGTAGGCCACTTCGCGCAGGGTTTTCACCGCACCGGGCGGGAGCAGAATGTCGCTGTTGAGCAGCAACACGTCGTCCCCTCCAGCGGCGGCCAGACCGGTGTTCACGGCGGCGGGAAAGCCCTGGTTAGTTATGTGGCGGCGCAATGTAATGCGATCTTCCGCCGCCAGCCCATCCAGCCAGGCGGCCAGTGCCGGCTCCGGCGTGGCATCGTTCACCACGATAATCCGCGCCAGCCCAGGTGCCGCGAGCACGGTCTCCAGGCAAGCCCTGGTTTCTTCCAACCCGCGATACACCGGGATGACGGCGCTAACCTGCCGGCGCGCGGGCAGGCGGGTGCGCGCCCGGCCATTTTTTGCCGCAGCGCGGGGCGGCATCGCGGCCAGTGCCGCCGGGTCCAGCGGGCTGCCGGAAATATTGCCCCCATCCGGGCCGCTGAGCGTAAACGGCGGCGTCAGCCCGGCCAGTGCGCGCGGCGGGATTTTAAAACCATGCCGTCGGAGCAGCGGCACGTCGTCATCGGCGGGCAGCACCTTGCCGAATTTCACCGCGCGGCGGTGCCCGGCGGCATCGTGCAGCGTGAGCCGCGGCGGCGTATCGGGCGCCGCCGGGCGGCAGGCCCAGCCGCTCAATCTGCCGTCATCGGCGACCGCAACCAGCCCCTCCACGCGGGTGAGAGCCGCCATATCCAGCGGCTTGCCAAGCAGCCGGCGTTTGCCTTCCGTCCGTGGCACGCCAGCGGCGGTGAGGCCGCAAAAACCACCATACCCGGCGGCGGCGGCAATCTGTTGGGCGAGGATGGCAAAGCCGGATTCGCCGGGCATGCAATGGCGTGCCAGCAAGGTGCCGAGCGCGTCTGCCGCCGGGCCGGTGTGTCCCAGTTTAAATTCGGCCATGGCCAGCCCGAGCCACGCCGCCGCCGTGTCATAGCGCTCAGCGACGCGGGCAAAATCATCGGCGGCGGCGGCAATGGCATCCGCGCCGCCGCCCAGGCGCAAACGTGCCAGATCAAGCGTGATCCGCGGATCGCCCGGCCCCAGCCGTGCCGCGCGTTCCAGCCAGGGGATGCTGGCCTCGTCCAGGCCACGTTTCCAGGCCGCCACCGCGGCGGCGTGGCCGTCAGGGTCTTTCATCGGCGCCGCTAGGTCTCGTTTCCGGGTCCGCCTGCATCACTCCGCGGCGGCGGTTTCGGGTTCGGGTGGTTCAAGGCCGTTGAGGTCGTTCTGTGCCTCGGCAATGCCGCCGTTGAGCGCCTGGGTGAACCAGTGCCGGGCCTCAACCAGGTCAACCGGCGTGGCAATGCCGCGCGCCAGATACCGGCCGAGCATGAGTGCCGCCATCGGGTGGTCCAGTTCGGCGGCGGCGCGGTAGCAGGCGAGCGAGAGTTCACGGTTGGTAGCAATCTCGTGGCCGCCGCCATACATGGCGCCCAATGCGAACATACCGCCAGCATGGCCGCGATTGGCGGCGCGTTCATACAGTTGCCGGCCGGTTTCGTGGTCGCGTGGCCCTCCGGCCCCTTTCAGGTGTAAATCCGCCAGCGCAATGAGAGCGTCCGGCAGTTCAACATCGGCGCATTTTTGCAGCCAGATGCGGGCTTCCTCGGGGTTTGCCTCCACCCCGCGGCCTTCCGCGAGCATCATACCATACCAGTATTGCGCATTCAGTACGCCCTCCGCGGCGCGGTGCATCCATTTTGCCGCTCGCGCCTCGTCGCGGTCCACCCCCACGCCCTGGGTGAGGCAGACGGCATAATTGAACGCGGCGATCAGGTCGCCACTTTCAGCCGCCTGTTCGAACCATTCATGTACCGGGGCCGGCTCAGTCAGCTTGGGGCTGGTTTTGCCGCTCAGCAGCAGCGAGGCGAGGTCGGCCTTCGCGGTCTCGTCCCCAGCCTCGGCGGCGCGGCGGAACCAGATGGCGGCCTCATCGGGGTTACGCGGCACGCCGGTACCGGTGAGATAGAGCATCCCCAGCGCACGGGCGCTATGCTTGTGCCCAAGTTCGGCGGCGGTGCGGAACCACGCGGCGGCTTCGGAGTAGTTTGGCGGCAGCTTGCCGTCGCCACGGGCGTAAATCTCGGCGACGAGCGCCGCAGCTTCCGGGTCACCGGCAATTCCAGCGCGGCGCAGCCAGGATTCACCCTCAACCTGATTGGCCTTGATACCGATGCCGTTGAACAGCATGTAGCCATATTTGGCCTGAGCATTGGACAGGTTGGCCTTGGCGGCCACGCCGTAGTACTGCGCGGCCAGCGCCGGGTCGGCGGGAACATTCACGCCCATTTCATAGATCAGGGCGAGGTAATAATGCGCGGTCGGCAGGTCCGCATCTGCGGCCAGGCGGAGATGCTCGACGGCCTCGGCGGGTGCGTCTCCGGCCGCCGTGCGCATCAGCGTCACGCCGATGCCCAGATGTCCTTGCGGCGCACCGGCCGCGGCGGCTTTCTCGAACCAGGGCAGCGCCTTGGCATCGTCACGCACCGGTGCTGGGGCGTTGGCGTAAATGAACCCGGCCATTAACTGGGCGTCGGTGTCACCAGCCTCCGCCGCCGGTAGCGCCCAGCGCAAGGCGGCCTCATAGTCGGGCTTGGCGTTCTCGTCCTGCTGGTCGTCCACCTGGGAAAACAACGAGGCGCCGGTGCGCGAAAGTGCGTCTTCCCGCAGGCCAAACATATAGAGCCCGGCCAAATTACGGCTGGCGATAATGTCTCCCTTTTCGGCGGCGCGCAGAAACCAGCGTGCCGCCTCCATGGCATTGCGCCGCACGCCCTCGCCGGTGAGGTAATGCCGGCCAACCTCTCGTTCCGATTCGGCGATCCCGGCTTCCGCGGCGACACCGAAAAGCTTGAGCGCGCGCTCGTACTTGCCGGCGGCGTAATATTGGCGCGCGCGCGCCAGAGCGGTCTCTGGTTTGCGCGCTGCCAGACGGTCGGAAATGTCCTGCTTGATACTCATAATGGCTTATGGTTCGTGCATGCTCTGATAGGCAACTGGCAGGATGCGCTGCGCGAAGTAGACAAGCATGGTACGCTCACCGACCTTCACATCGGTTTCGACAGGCATGCCCGGCGTCAGGTGAAATCCCGGCGGCACGTTGTGCAGGTTCAGCACATCGATCGAGACTTGCGCATTATAGTACAGATCCTGCGGAGCGCCCGGCAAGGGAACCCCGCTCACAGGAAACGCCGCCTGGTTGAGCGGGTTGATGCTTTCTGGGCTGATGGAGGTCACGGTACCCGAGGCCTCGCCGTAATGCAGATAGTCCAGCGTGGCGAATTTGATGGCAACCGGATTGCCCACGTTCACGTAGCCAGCTTCCGTACCATCGATTTGGACTTGGATGTTGAGCGGCGCGTTCAGCGGGGTGAGATCCATGAAAGTCTGCCCGCTTTGCAGCAGCGTGCCGACAGCTACCGATGCAATGGATTGCACGATCGAATCCTGCGGCGCGGTCAGCACCACCAGAGAATTGTTCAACCGGGCCTTGGTCAGCGATTGCTGCGCTTGATAGAGGCTGTTGAGCGCGGTGGCGAGTTGCTGCGATATACTGGCTTTCCACTGTTGGACGGCGCTGTCGCGCTGGGCAGTTACCGAAGCAAGTTGTTTTTCGTCGGCGAGAGCGGAGGAAACCGCACTGTCGAGCGAGGCCTGCATACTGACCCGTTCATCGGTGGCGGCCAGCGTATCGAGCGTGCTGCCAACTTGCAGGTGCTGCAGATCCTTGCGCATGGTCTCGACATTGCTGGCGATGCCCAGGCGCTGGCGGTAATATGCCGCCTGATCGTTAAACCCTTTTATTTCGGTTTGCAGCTGGCCGATCTGTTGATCGTAATACTGCACGGTCGAATTAAGCTGGCCGGTCTGCTGGTTGTAGGTTTGCAATGCCAGGGCGGCAGCCGGGTTGTTCGCGTCACCGTAATAGGGTTTACCGTCTTCCTGGGCCTGTAACTGAGCAACCTGCGCTGCGTAGCTTTGCTGCTGCTGGGTCAGTGATGTCAGGTCAGCCTCGGCATAGGTCGGGTCCAGCGTCGCCAGAATCTGCCCCTTGTGGACGATCTGACCTGGTTGAACATCGATGCTCTTGATGATGGACGCTGTCGAATCCGAGGAAAACGCTTGAATCACGGTATCGGGCGCGGCGGAAACCAACTGGCCACTAGCCACGACGAGCCGGTCGACCGGCATGACGCCGGAAGCGGTCAGCCCAGAAAAGACCAGGGCGGTGACGAACCAGTTGAGGTAGCGCCCCGAAAACGGCACCGGCAGGGCAATGATCGCCGCGGTTGGCGACTGAAATTCCAGCACCGCCAGCGGCGTCGGCTCCACGGCAGCCACGGCGGTGCGCGAGCTAAATGCCTTGGGCAAGAGTTGGCTTAGGCGTTGCAGCATGTGCATTTCCTTGTGGGTCGAGGTGGCGGTTCTGTTGCAGCCAGAGATGGCGGTAGATGGCGCAACGTTCAACGAGTTCGTGGTGTGTGCCGATATCTATCGTGCGGCCGCGGTCCAGGACCATGATGAGGTCGCAATCGATCAGCGAGGACAGCCGGTGCGAGACGATGACCATGGTCCGCCCTTGAGCGATGCGCAGCAAGTTGGCGTTCACCAGCGCCTCGCTCTCGGGGTCGAGCGCTGAGGTTGCTTCGTCGAGGATCAGCACTTTCGGGTCGGAAACCACCGCGCGGGCAATCGCCAGCCGCTGCTTCTGGCCGCCCGAAAGGTTAGGCGAGCCTTCCTGGATGAAGGTGTCGTAGCCCTGTGGCAGGCGCTCGATGAATTCCTCGGCCCCGGCCAGACGCGCGGCCTGCACCGCATCCTCAAAGGAAATTCCCGGCCGTCCGGCGATGATGTTTTCCTTCACGGAGCCGCGGAACAGAAAGTTGTCCTGTAACACCATGCCGAAGCTCTTGCGCAGATGGCGAAGGTTGATCTCGCGCATGTCGGTGCCATCTATTTTGATGGCGCCGGAATAGTCGCGGTTGATGCCTTGCAGCAGGCGGGTGACGGTGGACTTGCCCGAGCCGGAGCGCCCGACCAGGCCGAGCATGGTGCCGGCCGGAATCTTGAAGCTCATTTTTTCCAGCGCGGGGGTTTTGGAACCCTCGTAGCTGAAGGTTACGTCATCGAACTCCACCGCGCCTTCAAAGCGTGGACGCAGACCATGGGTCAGGGCGCGTCGCTCATTCGGCCGGTTCAGCACTTCGCCAACCTGCCAGATCGCGGCTTGGGCCTTTTGCACATCCTGCATCACGGTGGCGAGGCTGACCAGCGGTCCCGCGACGCGGCCGGAGAGCAGCATGTATCCGGTGAGCGCGCCGACATCGAGCGGGTTGTTCGTATTCAGTGCGATATAGGCGCCGAAGACCATCACCCCGTATTGGCAATAGCGCTGCAGTGGCATCACCAAGCTCGCGGGCCAGTTACCAAGGCGCCCCAGGGCCATGACGACATCCGCCGAGTTGGCAACCTTACGGTCCCATTCGGCGGCGCGGGCGGGCTCCAACGCGAGCGCTTTCACGGTGCGGATACCATAGATGGTCTCGACCAGCAGCGACCCCTTTGCGGATTCCGCCTGCACGAGTTTGCCGGTTAGGACAGCCATGGGCCGCAGGAAGATGGCGACGATGACCGCGATCAAAGATGCGGCGATCAGCACTGTCCACGCCATGGTCACGCTCATGTAGAACAGCAGCGGCAGCAACAGCATCACCATGAACACGTCGATAAACGTATTCATCAGCCGGCCGGTCAGGAACTCGCGGACCTGATAAATCTGCTGCACTTTATAGGTAATTTGGCCCGCTTGCTGGCGCTCGAAAAAGTCGATGGGCAGCGAAAGAAGCCGGTCGAAAATGCTCAGGTTGATCCGTGCATCCAGCTTGGCCGCGATTGTCACCTCGACCAATTTGCGGCCGAAGGTCAGAACAACCTCGAAGCCGATGCAAAGAACCATCAGCACCGTCACCAGTTCAAGGGTATCCCAGCTGTGGTACTGGATGACCGTATTGATCACCCGCATTACCATCAGGATTGGGATAATGCTCAGCACGGTGATGGTGATCGAGGCAATGCCAATGTCGCGCAACAGACCGCGGTCCGACCATACCAGCCGGCCCAGCATGGCGAAATTGAACGCCCGTTCTTCCTCGGCGCCGTCACGTGAGGTGCGCACCAGCAGAGTCGCGCCACTCCACACCTGTTTAAGCCGCAGCTCATCCACCGGCATCGCCGGGTCGTTGGCGCGCCCACGCGGGTCTCGCAGCAGCAGCACTTGGTTTTCACGGTCACGGCCCACAACCACAGCGGCCCCGCCATCGTCGAGCAGCAGGATGATCGGCGCCGGATCGTCGATGTGCATTAACTGGCGGAAGCTCATATGCACGCCGCGCGCCCACAGCCCTGCTTCCTTCAGCCACTCCAGCAACACCGGCGGGGAGGGCGCGGGGTCATCGGATTGCAGCCGAAGGTTCTCGGGGTTCAGTTCGACGCCGTGATAGCGGGCCGCACTCATCACTGCCGCCAAGCGCGCCTGCACCAAGGGTGAGACGTTGATCTGGGCATCCATCAGCGCCGCGATGTCCGGATTGGGTGCGCTCTGGTCCGCGGCGGAATGCTCGCCCGGATCTCGCTGCGTATCGTTCATGCGGTATCAACCTTCTCTAGACAGCAACTTAGCCTCGGCGACCCGAGGGACGTAGCAGGCTTATGCCCGATTTACCCTTGCCAGCACAACGCCAATTCGTGATATTATCATTTAGGTTGTAAATTCCCGAAAATGACACAACTTGAGCGCCGTGGCGCTGTTCAATCCGCCGGGAATCTGTAAATTCAGCGGGCCACATATACTATAAGGTGTCGCATGGAAATCTTAACTGCCACTGAAGCCGATCTGCCTGATATCCAGGCGATCTATGCGCATCACGTCCTCGCCGGCACCGGCACGTTTGAAGAATCCCCGCCCTCGCTGGAGGAGTTCCAGGCCCGCTACGCCGCGGGGCTGGCGGCCGGTTACGCCTGGCTGGTGGCGCGCGACGCTTCCGGCTGCCTTGGGTTCGGCTATTACGGCGTCTTCCGCGATCGCGCCTCCTACCGCTCCACGGTGGAAGACAGCGTATATGTGCGCGAGAACGTGCATGGCCAGGGCGTCGGCAAGGCGATTGTATCGGCGTTGCTGGCGCGGGCGGGAGCCGCCGGGTTCAAGCAGATGCTGGCGCTGATCGGCGATTCGGAGAATGTCGCCTCCATCGGCGTGCATGCAAGTTTAGGGTTCCAGCCCGTGGGCACCATGCGCAAGGTTGGCCAAAAATTCGGCCGCTGGCTGGATGTGGTGATTATGCAGAAGGGGTTGGGATAGCGTGATATGGGCGGACCAAAGGGCGTTGCCCTTGGTCCGCCCATATCATTCCGTCCATGCAATTAAGCGCCCAGCCCTTCCAGCGATCCGGCCATCGCCGCCACCAGAATCCGCTTCATATCGGCGGCAGTGGCGGGGCGGGGGTTATCCGGGGTGTTGGGATCCAAAAACGCTTCCTGCGCCAGATCGTCCAGCGCATCCGCCGTCACCTTCAAGTCCACGATGGTATGCGGAATTTTTAGCGTTGTCCGCAGTTCCAGCACCCAGGCGAGGAACCCGTCGAACCCGCCCGCAATGCCCAGGCACCGCGCCAGCGTGGCCATGCGGTCCTCAATCACCGGCCGGTTATAGGCCAGCACATAGGGCATCAGCACCGCATTCGTCAGGCCGTGATGCGCATGGAAGCGCGCGCCGATCGGGTGGCTGAGCGAATGGATCGCCCCCAGCGCCTTCTGGAACGCTGTCGCCCCCATGGCGGCGGCGGCCAGCATGTTCATGCGTGCATTTGCATTGCGCGGCTCGTTCACCGCGGTCACCAGGTTTTCCTTCACCAGCAACATGCCCTGAATGGCGATGCCGTCGGCGAACGGATTATAGAACGGCCCGTAATAGGCCTCCAGGCAATGCGCCAGCGCATCCATGCCGGTCCAGGCGGTGATGCTCGCGGGCAGGCCAAAGGTCAGTTCGGGGTCCAGAATCACCAGCCGCGGCAGCATCTGCGCGTGCAACAGAATCAGCTTGCGGCCAATGCTGGTGTCGGTCACCACGCTGGCGCGGCCCACTTCGGAACCCGTCCCGGCGGTCGTCGGCACCGCGAAAATCGGCGGCAGCGGGCGGTCCAGCTCGGGCGTCGCCAGCGTGATCTCAAAATCCCACAGCGGGCGCGAGGTGGAAACCGCGAGTGCAATCGTCTTGCCGCAATCCAGCCCGGAGCCGCCGCCAATGGCGATCACCGCCTCCGCCTTATGTTCCTTATAAACCAGCGCGCCGGCGGCCACATTGGCGGCAATCGGGTTCGGGTTCACATCGTGGAACACGGCGGGACTGATGCCTTCCGCCTCCAGCGCGGCGACAATGGCCGCGAAAAACGGCAGCCCGGCCACACCCGGATCGGTCACCAGCAGCACGCGCGTAATCCCCAGCGCCTTCACCCGCCCCGGCAGTTCGGCAATGCGCCCCGCTCCGGCCAGAATTTCAGTGGGGATCCGCCAGTTACCGCGTAATTCGATCGTCATCTCACATCCTCTCAAATGACCGGAAGCGCTCCCAGTCGGTAACAGCCGCGTTGAACGCGTCCAGCTCAACTTTCGCCATATTTGCGTAATGCGCCACCACATCCGCGCCGAGGGCAGCCTTGTTGAATTCGCTTTCCCGGAACAGCTTGGCCGCGTCCGCCAGCGTACTGGGCACGCGCGGCAGGTCGGCGGTGTAGGCGTTGCCGGAGAACACCGGCACCGGGGCCAAGTCGCTCTCCACGCCATCCAGCCCGGCGGCAAGCATGGCGGTGAGCACCAGGTACGGATTCACATCCCCGCCCGGCAGCCGGTTTTCCACGCGCAGCGATTTGCCATGGCCGAGAATACGGAATGCGCAGGTGCGGTTGTCCATGCCCCAGGCGAGCGCCGTGGGGGCAAAGCTGGCCGAAGCGAAGCGCTTGTAGGAGTTGACGTTGGGCGCGAAGAAGAACGTCAGCTCCGGCGCGTGCTTCAGCAAACCGGCCAGGAATTGCAGGAAGAATTTGGAGGGGCTGTGCCCATCCTCGCCCAAAAACACCGCCTTACCGTCGCGGTCGCGCAACGAGAGGTGGGTGTGGCAGGAGCTACCCTCGCGCTCGTTGAACTTCGCCATGAAGGTAATCGCATGGCCCATCTCGACCGCGATCTCTTTCGCGGCTTCCTTATATATTACGTGCGCATCGCAGGTGGTCACCGCGTCGCTATAGGCAAAGTTGATCTCATGCTGGCCCAGGTTGCATTCGCCCTTGGAGTTTTCCACCTGAATCCCGGCGGCTTCCATCACGTTGCGGATCTTGCGGATCACCGGCTCCACGCGCGCGGTGCCGAGGATCGAATAATCGTTGTTATACTGGTTCGCCGGCGTCAGGCCGCGATAGCCCTTTTCCCAAGCGTCCTCATAGGTATTTTTAAAAAGGATGAACTCAAGCTCAGTGGCCGCAAATGCGGTGAGCCCGTGCGTGGCCAGACGCTCCAGTTGCTTCTTCAGCATGGTGCGCGGCGCAATCTCGGCGGGGCGATGGCCCTTCAGCACGATATCGCACAGCACAATCGCCGCACCAGGCTGCCAGGGGGCGAGTCGCAGGGTTGCCATGTCCGGCGCGAAGATGAAATCGCCATAGCCTTTTTCCCAGGAGGTAAGATCGTACCCAGGAACCGTTCCACATTCGATATCCGTGGCGAGCAGATAGGAGCACCCTTCGGCGGCCTCGGACGCCACCGAGTCGAAGAAAAACTTCGGCATCACCCGCTTACCCTGCAGGCGCCCCTGCATGTCCGGCGCGGCCATGATAATGGTATCAATCTCGCCGCGTTCCGCCATTGAACGCAATGTAGCCAGGGTCAGTTTCGGTTCGTCAGCCATGGGAGCCTCCCTATATTTTAAACATATAAGCACAGCTTCCCAGCCACGAAAATGACAGCGCGACACAGGTCTCCGTGGCGTAAAATGACAGGACGGTAAGTTTCGCTTGAAGAATATGGGGGCTTCTGTCTAGACTACTGAAATCATTAAAAGTGGATAAGCCACTGAAGGAGTGAATAATGCCGGATCAGACGGAACAACAATTACTCGCGGCGGACGCCGCGGCCCTGCACAAGATGGGGTACGCGCAGGAACTCTCCCGCCGCATGCACGGGTTTTCCAATTTTGCCGTGTCCTTTTCCATCATCTGCATCCTGGCCGGCGGCATTACCTCCTTCCAAGTCGGCTTCTCCACCGGCGGCGGCCTGACCGCCATTCTCGGCTGGATCGTCGGCTGTACCTTCGCCCTCATCGTCGGCCTTTCCATGGCGCAGATCGCCTCGGCCTACCCCACCGCGGGCGGCCTGTACCACTGGTCGTCCATTCTCGGTGGCCGCGCCTGGGGCTGGATCACCGCCTGGTTCAACCTGCTGGGCCTCATCTTCGTTATCGCCTCGGTGAACGTCGGTGTTTACAACCTCTTTATCGGCCTGATCCTGGGCAATATCTTCAACGTCAACACCTCGGCCTGGGGCTTTGAGCAGCAGACCATCGCGGTCGTTGGCATCACCCTCGTACAGGGCCTGCTCAACCATTTCGGCATCCGCACCACCACCAAGCTCATCGACTTCTCCGGTGTGCTCATCCTGGTCGTTGCCGTGTTGCTCACCGGCGTTATGCTCTTCGGCGTGCAGCATTACGACCTGACCCGCCTGGTCACCTTCACCAACTACTCCGGCGCGCCAGGTGGCGGCGTGGTGCCGCAGTCGGCCAGCCCGTTCTACCTGTTCATGCTGGCGCTGCTCTATCCGCTCTACACCGTCACCGGGTTCGACGGCTCGGCCCACACCTCGGAAGAGACCGTGGATGCCCGCCGCAACGTGCCTAAGGGCATCCTCCACTCCATCATCTGGTCCGCCGTATTCGGTCTGGCGATGGCGGGTGCCTTTGTCCTGGCGATGCCAGACGAGGCTAAGGCCGCCGCCGCCGGTGGCAATGTCATCTTCAACCTGATGGCATCGCTCACCGTTCCGGCCTGGATCAAGGACGTGCTGTATGTCGGCATCGTGCTGGCCAATTTCCTCTGCGCCCTAGCCGGCGTTACCTCCACCTCGCGCATGGTCTACGCCTTCTCGCGTGACGGCGGTTTGCCCGGCAGCAAATGGCTCAAACAGGTAAATCTGACCCATCGGTCGCCGGTCGCGGCAATCTGGTTCACCGTGGTGCTCTCCATTGCCGCCACGCTGTACTCCCCGGCCTTCGCGGCGCTGGCGGCTGGCTGCGCGATGTTCCTCTACATCTCCTACGCCATGCCCATCCTCGCCGGCCTGTTCGCCGAAGGTAAAACCTGGAAAGAGTTCGGCCCGTTCCGGCTGGGCGCCTTCTCCAAGCCGCTGGCATTAATCACCAGCGTCGGTGGCATCATCATCATCTACATCGGCACCCGCCCGCCTAACGATGTGCTGGACAGCTACTTCATCGGCCTGCTCGGTGTCATGGCGATCATCTGGTTCGGCATTGCCCGCACCCGCTTCCCCGGCCCGCCGCTCACCCCGGCCGCGATTGCCGCTCGTGCGGCGGAAATCGCCAGGGAGGAAAGGGCTCTGCGCAAGTCTCCGGGCTAACAAGAAAACTGGGGGGACATTGTCCCCCCAGGGCTTTTTACACGAGTTTTTACAGGAGAGCTTTTGCCCGGAAAACTCCCATAAAAAACGGCGCCGCAAGGCGCCGTTTTCATTTCGAGAGGAAGCAGCCCTTCAGTGGGCGTCGAACGTCGCGTCCGTCGGCGCCAGGGATTTCATCAGGTCGAACATACGCTTGCGCATGGCGGGGTCGGTAATGCGGTAATAGGCACGCACCAGTTCCAGCGTCTCGCGCTTGGTCAGATGGTCGTCGACCCCCGCGGCAAATGGCTCCTGCGCCTCGGCGAAGCCATGCATGCGGCCACGCGGGCCGGAAACCGGGCTCTCGGACATGCCCTCAGGCATGTCGTCGAAAAAGTAGCTGATCGGCACATCCAGCACGCGGGAGATATCGAACAGGCGCGAGGCGCCGACGCGGTTAACGCCGCGCTCATACTTCTGCACCTGCTGGAAGGTCAGGCCCAGCGCATCGCCCAGCCGTTCCTGCGACATACCAAGCAATGTGCGGCGCAGCCGAACCCGGGATCCCACATGAATATCAATCGGGCTAGGGCGGCTCTCGCGTTCCGGTTTCTCGGCGGTTTCGTCGGCCATTGAACTTAACTTCTCCAACAATGGGGGCAGGGACTTAGTGCCTCCCGGATACTCGACGCACTCTCAACATAACCGCCACAGGGCGGCAGGCCGAGCCTGCTTCATATAATCTCCCGGCCGGAACACTACCCAGGATAACCGGTGCCGAGGCCCTTGCGATTACCAGAGGTTAACGAACAAGACAATACAAAAACTACAACGCAAGAATTATTAAATAGACACGGCCGGACAAAAACTACAAATATTAGGTTAAACTGCGACCGAAATTAATATTCCAACCACAATTGCCGCAAAAGCAAGCATAGCAGGTATTGCCAACCCATACCTAGCAAAAAACGGCTCGGGTAAGCTGCCGGGCAGGGCTACAACCAGCACACCCTGACTTTTTAAGGGTAAAAAAGCATTCACATGACCAAAAGCATCGAACATGGCGGTGATGCCGGAATTCGCGTCGCGCGCGAGTGGCAACCCCTCTTCCACGGCGCGCAGCCTAGCATCGGCGAAGTGCTGGCGTGGCCCCGCCGAGTCGCCAAACCAGGCATCATCGGTGACATTCACCAGCCAGGCGGGGCGGTCGGCCTCATCCACAATCTGCCCGGAAAAAATCGCCTCATAGCAGATCAGCGGCCCTACCGGCGGCAGGCCGGTAATATGCAGGGTCTCCGGCCCTGGGCCGGGGGTAAAGCCGCCGCCCAGCATGTCGGGGATAATTTTAATCGGGATCCATTTGGGCATGTATTCGCCAAACGGGACGAGCTTCCACTTATCATATATGCCCGCCGCCGGCAGCGGGCCGTCGGTCACCACCAGGGAGTTGCGGAAATCGGTTTCGCTCACCCTGCGCAGTGACCCGGCCAAAATGGGCGCGGTGCCGGTCACCATGGCGAGCTGCTGGCGTGCTGCTGCGTCGCTATCCAGCAGCCACGGGGATGCGGCTTCCGGCCAGATCACCGCAGTCGCCCCGCTGTTCAGCCCGGCCTGGCTCATATCCAGCAGGCTCTGCCAGCGCGCGAACAGCGAAGCGCGGTCATACGAGCCGGGCACCGGAAAATTCGGCTGCACCAGGGCCAGGGTCACACCACTGGCCGCCACCGGCGTTTGCAGCCGCTCCCAGCCAAATCCGGCCCATATCAGCAGCGCCGCCAGCAGCGCCACCAGCCCCCGGCGCTGGAACATCGGCATCCCGGCCAGCAGCACGGTCAGCAGCGTCAGCCCCTGCACGCCGACCAGTGACGCGGGCTGAATGAACACATCGCCAAGCGCGCCGGGTATTGCCCAATCCGTGCCCCAGTAGTTCCACGGAAAGCCCGAGAAGATGAATTGCTGGATCAGGTTGGAAGCCGTCCACGCCCCGGCAAACACCAGCAGCCGGCCAAACCCCGGCTTTATGCGCCAGACGGCAAACACCGGGATCAGCGTGAAGAACGCCACTGCGGCGGCCAGCAGCGGCGCCGCCAGCGGTACCAGCCACCAGAAGGTGGCAACCTCGGTGAGGATCGGCTCGGTAATCCAGTACAGCCCGGCCAGGCCAAGCCCAAAGCCGAACAGCCAGCCGGTCAACGCCACCTGCTTCCAGGTTTTCGTATCGCTGATGAGCCGCAAAAACGCCGGTACGCTGAACAGCAGCACCGGCAGCAGATGCACCGGCGGAAGTCCAAGTGCCGAGGCCAGCCCCCATAAAAAAGCCCGCACCAGCGGGCGCGCGGCCAGCCAGGCCGTAAGTTTACGCAACACGTGGCAGGCCAAATTGCTGCGCCACCCCGGCAAAATCCGCCGCCACCGCATGCCGCGCCGATGCCACCGTGCCATCATCCGCGCGCACCAGCTGGCAGGTCTGCAGTCCCGCCTCGCGCGCCGCATCCAGCTCGGCCTCAATGTCCGAGAGGAACAGCACCTCGCCGGCCGGAATCCCAATACCGCGGGTAATACTCACATAACTCGCCACCTCGCGCTTTGGCCCCGCCTTGATGTCAAAATACGCCTGGAACAGCGGCGTCAGATCGCCCGCGGTGCTATGCCCGAACAGCAGTTTCTGCGCCGGCACGGAGCCCGAGGAATACACATAAAGCCGCACCCCCGCGCGCGCCCAGCGGCGCAGGGCAGGGGCCACATCCGGATAAATTTCCGCTTTCAGCTCGCCCGAGGCATAGCCTTCCTCCCAGATCATCCCCTGGATGGTTTTCAGCACCGGGTCTTTCTCGTCGCGGTCCATCTGCCCCAGCAAAACCTCCAGTGCCGGCGTGGCAGCATCCCCCAGCATCGGATGCGCCGCGACAAACCCCGCCAGCCGCGTCCGCGCATAAGGAAACAGCACCCGGTGTACAAAGGCGATGGGCGTGGTGGTGCCCTCAATATCCGTGAGGACGGCGGCGGGCGGCACCATTACGCGACGGGGAAGCGGGTGGAAATATTATCCCCGGTAAACTGCGCAACCCAGCCGGAGGTATCGGTGAACACCCGCAGCGCCGTGAACGAGGGGCTTTCCCCAGCATCGAACCAGTGCTTCGCGTTGGCCGGCACCCGCAGCAGATCGCCCTGCTCGCAGCCGGCATCATACACGCGGCCGTTCTCGTGGATCACGAAATGCCCGCTGCCCTGCACGAAAAACCGGATCTCATCCTCGCTATGCGTATGCTCCTGCAAAAACTTCTCGCGCAACGCCGGGGCCGCCGGGTTGTCGGGCGTCAGCTTCACCACATCGGCCGAACCAGCCCCGGTGGCGCCCATCAGCGCGTCCAGATACGGCCGGTACGCGGCAAGAATTTCCTCCGCGCCCGCATCATCAGCCAGATGCACCGGGCTCTCCCATCGCGCAAAATCCACGCCGATTTTCGTGAGCTCGGCGGCCACCGCCACAGGGTCCTCGGAGCAAAACACCGCAACGCCAGGCGTGCTGTCTTCGTAAATCGTCAAACGGCTCATTTGATGCGTCTCCGTTCAAGCTCGCAACTCATCAGAAATTCCAGCGCCTCCAGCCGCCAATAGGCGTGCTCCACGCTGCTGCCCCAGGCATATACACCATGCCCGGCAATGACATAACCAATCGGCGGATCGCGCAGCAACAGCGGCTCTATATACGCCGCCAGCCGGCCGATGTCCTGGTCGTTGGCATAAACCGGCAGCGTCACGTCCAGCTCATGCGTATTAAAGCCGAACGCCTTGAGGATTTCATAGTCCGAAAAAGTGATCGCCCCCTGCATGGAGAGCACGGTCGCGGCCACGGAATGGCCATGCAGCACCGCGCCCACCTGCGGAAACAGCCGGTACAGCTGGCAATGCAGCAGCGTCTCGGCGCTGGGTTTTTGCGCCTCGTTCAGCGCCTTGCCGTCATAATCCACGGCAATAATATCTGCGGTTTTTAAGCGGCCCTTATGCACGCCGCTGCGCGTAATCGCGATGCTGGTATCATCAATGCGCGCGGAAAGATTGCCGGCCGAGCCTGGAACCCAGCATCGCGAATCCATGCGCTGACCGGCCTCGGCCAGCGCATTTGCCAGTTCAGCAGGGACCATTTCAGCCCTGGTTGACGGTCGTCTTGGTCTGGTCCGGCAGCGGCGCGCTCAACGAGCCGGGCGGGCTCATCGAGGCGTCCTTGCCCTTGGTGTCGTCATCTTCGGACGCAACGTTCTGCTTGAAGGTTTTAATCCCCTTGCCGAATTCGCCCATCAGATTGCTGACCTTGCCGGTACCGAACACAAGCATGACCACAAGCAGCACAATCAGCCAGTGCCAGATGCTCAATCCACCCATAAATACTCTCCACCCAAATATTTTCTGCCTCAGTCTACGCCGATCACGGGTGAATGCCAAATCCCCGCTGTTGTGGGCAAGCCCAACCTGTGGTTGAGAAACGGCAGATGCGCAACGAGCCCGCCCCAAGCCTGAAACTTTTGCGCCACGCGGCGGTTTGCCTGCTGTTCCTGGCGGCCAGCTGGCTGTTTTACGCACCCCCGCGCGCTTGGCCCGATCTCACCTATTTCGGTGACGGCCAGGATTCTCTGGCCTTCATCTGGTTCCTCAACTGGTGGCCCTTCGCCCTCACGCACCATCTGCCACTGCTGTTTACGCATTACGTGGACTACCCCACGGGCGTGGACCTGGTGTGGAAAACCTCCATCCCCGCGCTTGGCCTGCTCGCCGCCCCGTTCACCCTGCGTTTCGGCGCGGTGGCGGTGTTCAACGTACTGATGATCGCCGCCCCCGCGCTCTCCGCCTTCGCCCTGTACCTTGCCGCCTGGGAACTCACCGGCGTCTTCGCGGCCGCCCTGCTGGCGGGCGCGCTGTTCCTCTGTTCGGGTTACGAGGCCGGCCAGAACCTCGGCCACCTCAACCTTGCCTTTACCGCCGCCGTGCCGCTCAGCCTCTGGGCTTGTTTGCGTGCCGCCTCCCGCCACTGGTCCTCCTGGCATCTGGGCGTGGTGCTGGGCTTGCTGTTCTTGTTCGAGTTCGGCGTCTCCCAGGAGATTTTCGCCAGCCAGATGCTGTTTGGTGCCGTCCTGCTGCTGGTGCTCGCCTGGCTGCACCCCGCGCAACGCCTCACGCTGGCGCGCCTGCTGCCCGGCATCCTCCGGGCACTGGCACTCTGCCTGCTGCTAGCCTCCCCCTTCATCTGGGCCATGCTGCGCAGCTACCACGCCGAACAGGCTAATTTCTCCACGCCGGACGTCTACGCCAACGACCTCCTCGCCGCCTTCATCCCCACCCCGCTGGTGTTCTTCGGCGGTCATCTGGCGCGGCCCATTTCCAAACTCTTCACCGGCAATTCCTGCGAACAAGGCGGCTACTACGGCCTGCCGCTGATGCTGCTGGCAGTCACCATCTGGCGCACGACCCCGCTTCCCGCCGTGCGCGTCCTGGCAACCATGGCACTGCTGGCGGCGGTGGCAGCACTTGGCCCCTACGCGCATGTGCTTGGCTACCGCATCAGCACCGCACCCTGGATGCTTTTATACCGCCTGCCATTCCTCGCCGCGATGCTCCCGGGCCGCTTCTCCCTCTACGCCTGGCTCGCACTCACGCTGCTGCTTTCCCTGTGGCTGGCGCAGCCGGGCAGCACTTGGCGCCGCTACGCCCTGGCTGGTCTCTGCATCGCCAGCGTCCTCCCGGCGCAATCCACCGCGCGCAACTGGCGCCAGCCGGTGCTCCCACCGGTTTTCACCACTCTGCCTCCAGGCGCGCACGTGCTGGTGCTCCCCGTCTTCGCGCAGGAGATGGGCTGGCAATACGCCACCGGCATGCGCTTCGTACTGGTAGGTCAGGGCTACATCGGCAACGGCCGTCCCGCGCCCTTTACCACCTGGCCGCTGTATCCGGCGCTGTGGGAGAACCGCTTCCCGGACATCAACCCGCAAGCCTTCTCCGCATATCTGCAAGACTACGATGTGCAGGACGTGGTGCTGCTTCCCCACGGCTACAGGTTTTTCGGCGGCAAACCGGTCGACGAAGCCGCCGAAACCCGCACTGCGGCAACGCTGCTGCAACAGGCGGGCTGGCGCATCGTCACCAGCACACCCGAGGGCGCTATCTACCAGCCCACCGCCGCCATTACGCGTTGGACCCCGGCGCAGATCACCGCGTTCATGCTGCAGGCGCACCGCGCCAAACTCATCCGCTTCGAGAATCGCCGCGTCTGCCAGATCCGCCGCTTCGCCCGCCTCACCGGCCTCAACCCCGCGCCGCTGCTGGGTTTCTACGTAGCCCATGTGCACCCGCCGCTACCGGTGGAAACCATCGTGTGCCCGCCATGACCCCGCATCTCCTGGTCACCATCGCAGTTCTCTCCGCCGCGGCCGTGGGCGTCGATGCCTGGCGCAGCAACCAGCCGCACCCATTAATCTGGGCCGTCGCAGTCTTCTGCGCCTGGGCGGTGGCGCTCCCCGCTTACGCAGCCATGCGCCTATTGCATAAATACCCCGGCCGCCAGCATGGAGCCCGCGTTGTACAGCACATGCAGCAAAATCGCCGGCCGGATGGACCGGTACTGTAGCCGCAGCATCACCGCGGCCGCCGCCATCAGCCCGACATCAATAAACCCCGGCGGATAATACATCTTCTCCGGCGCGTGCGCGGCCATGAAAATTACCGTGGTAATCACCCCCGCCCAGGCCGGTCCCAGCCGTGTCGCGAGTCCGGCAAACCCAATGCCGCGGAACACCATTTCCTCCAGCGCCGGGCCGATGAATATGATCACCGCCAGCAACGGCAGCATCGCCAGCCCGCCGCCATCAAACAGTTTCGCATCCGGCAGGTCCTGCAATGCCTGCGTATCCGGCGGCATCGCGTAGAACAGCAGCATGACGATACCGACAATACCCACCGCCATGGCGGTCGCGGCAACATAAGCCGGCCCCGGCGCCGCCCGCCAGCCGATACCCGTCTCGCCGCCATCCTCCACCCGCGCCACCCCCAGCCGGCGCAGATACCACACCACCCAAAGCGCCGCCGCGGTCTCCCCGGCCATTACCAACGCCAGCAGAAACGCCCGCCCGGTAAAATCCACCCGCGCCGCCGCATGCCGGGCGAGCAAGGCAAAATCCTCGATGGAAACCACATTCGCCAGCAGCGCCCCGCCGCCCGCCATCACCACGCCAAACCCCGCCATGCCCCAAATGCCCTGCGCCAGACCAAACGGCTGCGCCGCCCCAGGCCGCCGCCGCGCGCCGGGCAACAGCCCGAAGCACATCCCCAGCACAAATAGGTTAATCCCGCATTCCACCCCCAGCCCGATCAGCTTTATGCCCACGCCGGGCGCATGCAGGTGCGGAAACAACGTGTGGGTAAAGCCCGCCATCGCCAAGCCGCCGAGCAGCATAAACCCCACGAGCCACGCCAGGCTGACCAGAAAAATCCTCATGCGGCGCGGCCTTCCTCAAATTGCTGCAATATTGCGCCCGGCTCCATCCCCGCCGCCCGCATGGCCCGCAACGTAGCGGCAAAATCGCGCTTGGCCAGCCGCCGCCCTTGCGCATCATGCAGCAGGCGATGGTGCGCATAAACCGGCACCGGCAACCCCAGCAGCGCCTGCAACAGCACATGCACATGCGTCGCCTCAAACAAATCCTCGCCCCGGATGACATGGGTGATGCCCTGCAACGCATCGTCATGCACCACGCATAAATGATAACTGGTCGGCGTATCCTTTCGCGCCAGCACCACATCGCCAAAGGGCAGCGGGTTGGCCTCGATCCAGCCCCGGCTCTCCTCAAAAAATCGCCCCGCGCCCGCCTGCTTCACCGCCGCCGCCATATCCAGCCGCAGCGCATAGGCCACTCCTGCCGCGATTTTCTCCGCCCGCGCCGCCTCGCTCAAGTGCCGGCACGTGCCCGGATACACCAGCTCCACCCCATGCGGCGCCGCTTGCGCGCGGGCAATTTCAGCGCGGGTGCAAAAACACGGGTAGAGCAAGCCTCGCCCCCGCAAAATCTCCAACGCCGCCTGGTATTCGGCAAAATGCGCGGACTGCACGCGCACGTCCCCATCCCAGTCCAACCCCAGCCAGCGCAAATCCTCCAAAATCGCGGCGGCAAACTCCGGCCGGCAGCGCGCCGTGTCGATATCCTCCAGCCGGAGTAAAAACACATCGGCCCGTGTCCAGGCATTCCATGCCGAAAACGCGTGGCCAAGGTGCAGGTATCCGGTTGGGCTGGGCGCGAAGCGCGAGATGATTTTCATGCGGTCCGTACCTATGTGACAGGCGGTTGACAAAAAATACACCATCTTGCGGCCCGTCGCCGCATTTGTCATAAAGTGCACATGACTCGCACTAACCACCATATCTGGCTGGAGTTCGCGGTTACTCCCCAAAATCTGGTCCCGTTCTGGGACAGGTTCAGTAATGCCTGACGGCGGGTCAAACTTTCCCGCCCTTGTTTTAAACGCGGACTTTCGTCCGCTGTCCTATTTTCCGTTGTCGACCTGGAACTGGCAGGATGCCGTCAAAGCGGTATTCTTGGACCGTGTCTCCGTGCTCTCCGAGTACGAGAAAGAGGTCCACAGCCCCAGCTTCACCATGCGCCTGCCCAGTGTCATCGCCCTGCGGGACTACATCCCCTCCGCGCGCAGCCCCGCCTTCACCCGCTTCAACGTGTTCCTGCGCGACACGTTCACCTGCCAATATTGCAACCACAAACGCGCGGCGCCCGAGCTGACCTTCGACCACGTCATCCCCCGCGCCCACGGCGGGCGCACCAGCTGGGAAAACGTCGTCACCGCCTGTGGCCCCTGCAACCTGCGCAAGGGCAGCAAACTGCCGCGCGAATGCAACATGATCCCCCGCCAGGAACCCCGCCGCCCGACGAGTTGGGAGCTGCAGGACCGGGGCAGGGGCTTCCCGCCAAATTTCCTGCATCAGAGCTGGCGCGATTTTCTATACTGGGATTCCGAACTGGAGAATTAATGCTCGACCTCGCGGCGGCCCAAAAGATTCTTGCCACAGCTTTGGACTACGCGGTTGAGCACCGCTTCAAACCCATGGCCATCGGCGTCCTCGATGCCCGTGGCGCTCTCAAAGCCTTCGTGGCGCAGGACGGCACCAGCCTGAAACGCGGTGAAATCGCGCTGGCCAAAGCCAACGGCGCGCTCTCGCTCGGCATGGGCTCACGCGCCCTCATGCAGCGTGCCGAACTCCAGCCCTATTTCATCACCGCCGCCACCGCCGCCATCGGCGGCGCCCTGGTCCCGGTCCCCGGCGGCGTGCTCATCAAAGCCGCGGGCAAAATAATCGGCGCGGTGGGCATTTCCGGCGACACCTCCGACAACGACGAAGCCGCCGCCATTGCCGGCATCCTGGCGGCGGGGTTTGAGGCAGACGGCGGTTAGCTCGCAACCCTCTGCCGCCGTATAATAATTTCAGCACCAGCCCGCGTTTGAAATAGCGGACCTCTTGTAACGCCGATAACTCTATTATACATATCGGATTACAATTTAATAAACAGGGGCTTCATGCGACTTTCATCTTCGACCATCCTCTCCGGCGGCCTGGCCTTCCTCCTGCTCGCGCCGCCTGCCTTCGCCACCGAAGGCTATTTTGCCGACGGCTACGGCACCCAGTCCAAAGGCATGGCCGGCGTTGGCTACGCCCTGCCCGAAGACAGCCTCTCCGTCGCCTCCAACCCGGCCTCGGCCGTCTTCGTCGGCAACCGCGCGGATTTCGATGCCGATTTCTTCGTCCCGCAGCGCAGCTCCACCATCACCGGCAACGCGTTCGGCGCCGACCAGGGCTTTGCGGGCAACAAGATCAAAATCTTCGTCATCCCCGAGGGCGGCGTCGCCTACCAGCTCCCGCACAACCTCGCCTTCGACCTCGCGATCTACGGCAACGGCGGGCTGGACACGAACTACCTGAAAAACCCCTATGCCCGCTTCGGCGCCACCGGCGCCGCCGGCGTGGACCTGGAGCAAATTTTCATCTCCCCCACCGTGGCTTGGCAATTCGCCCCCGGCCAGAGCGTCGGCGTCTCCTTCAACATCGTCGATGAATTCTTCCGTGACGGCGGCCTCGCCATCTTCTCCGGCTTCTCCGCGGACCCCACCCATGTCAACCACCAGGGCGAGGACAGCAGCTTCGGTTACGGCGTGCGCGTCGGCTACCTCGGCCAGATCACGCCCTGGCTCTCCGTCGGCGCTTCCTGGCAGTCCAAAACCTACGCCGGCGGCTTCCACAAATACGCCGGCCTGTTCGCCAACCAGGGCGGGTTTGATGTTCCCTCCACCTACGGCATCGGCGTCGACGTCAAACCGCTCCCCGGCCTGGACACCGCCGTGGACGTGCAGCGCATCGACTATCGCAGCGTCACCTCGGTCGGCGACCAGTTCCAATCTCTGCTCTCCGGCACGCCGCTCGGCGTCAACAACGGCCCCGGTTTCGGCTGGAAGAACACCACCACCATCAAATTCGGCGTCAACTATCACCTCACCCCCACGGTGCAGGTGCGTGGCGGCTACAGCTACACCACCCAGCCGATCCCCTCTTCCCAGACCTTCCTCAACATCCTTGCCCCCGGCACCATTCAGAACCAGTTCAGCCTGGGCGCCAGCTACACTTCCCCCGGCGGCAATTTGCCGGCAGGGCTGGAGCTCAGCATCTACGGCACCTATGCCTTGCCGCAGACGGTCAAGGGTGCCAATTCCATTCCCGCCGGCTTCCCCCCGGGCGGCTTCGGCGGCGGCAACGCCAACATCAAGCTGACCGAAAAAGTGGTCGGCGTTGGCGTAGGCTATTCATTCTGAACTGAGGTTACATGTCTATCGTGATTGAACCAGCGGTGCTGGAACAGGCCCTGGCCGGCGGGGTGCTCATCGGCATCGCGGCGGCCGGATTATTGCTGGTCAACAGCCGTATCGCCGGCATCAGCGGCATTTTGGCTGATGCGACGGGGCGCCAAGCCAGCGTCTGGCAATGGGCCTTCCTGCTCGGCCTGGGCTTGGCCGGATTTGCCGCCACCCGCCTGGGCCACGCGGTGCCCCCGGCCTTGGGGCAGGAGTCCTTGCCCCTGCTGGCCGTGGCCGGTCTTCTGGTGGGTTTTGGCACCCGCCTGAGCAACGGCTGCACCAGCGGCCACGGCGTGTGCGGCATCGCCCAGCTCAACCCGCGCTCCCTGGCCGCCACGGCCGTGTTCATGCTCGCCGCGGGTATCACGGTGTTCGTCACGCGCCACGTGCTGGGGCAGGGCTGATGCGCTTCCTCCCCATTCTTTCCGCCTTCGCCTTCGGCCTCATCTTCGGCGCTGGGCTGGTACTCTCCGGCATGGCCGACCCGGACCGCGTCAAAGCCTTCCTGGACGTCACCGGCGCGTGGAATCCCTCCCTGGCCCTGGTCATGGGCGGCGCCATCGCCGTTGCCGCCCCGGCCTTTTACCTGGCCAAACGACGCCGCCGCGCCGTGCTGGGCTGCGGCGTCGCCGCGCCGGAGGACAAGCTCATCGACACCAAACTCGTCCTCGGCGCTGCCATCTTCGGCCTCGGCTGGGGGCTTGCAGGCATCTGCCCTGGCCCCGGCGTGGTGCTGCTTGGCTTTGGCGCACGCGGCGCGTTCATCTTCGTTGCCACCATGATCGTCGGTGCCCGCCTCGCCGGGGTGTTTGCCCCGCCCAGCGTCCCGTAACCCAGCGTCCCGTAACCCGCCTCAGGTATCCAGATTGGCGACTTTCAGGGCGTTGGTGACGATGAAGTCGCGGCGGGGTTCGACGATGTCGCCCATCAGGGTGGAGAAGATCTGGTCGGTATCTTCCGCGTCGGCGATTTTCACTTGCAGCAGGCGGCGCACTTGCGGGTCCAGCGTGGTTTTCCACAACTGGTCGGGGTTCATCTCGCCAAGGCCTTTAAAGCGGTTAATGGCGAGGCCCTTGCGGCCGTAGGTGAGCATGATGTCCCACAGGGCCACCGGTCCGTGGATCGGTTTGGGTGGTCCGTCGATGCTCAGCGTGGCATCCGTGCCGAACAACTGCGCCAGCCGCGCGCCGCGTTCGGCGAGGTAGCGGGCTTCGGTGGTGCGCAGCACGGCGGCATCCACGTTGTAGCGTTCAGCCACGCCGCGCACCATGCGGCCCAGCGTCACGCCGGATGGGCTGGAGGTCACGACCCAGCCGCGTTCGGTGGGGGCGGAGTAGCTGTTCAGCCGTGTCGCCAGCGCCTGGTCGCGTTCCGGGTCGCCCAGCGCGTCGGTCGCCAGCAGCCCGGTGATGGCCATTTGTTCGAGGTAGGTAATCGGCAGCAGGCGCGAGAGCGCGTTGAAGCGGTGCACCACCTGGCCGAGCCAGGCCATTTCGCCGCGCAACTCATCGCCGGAAAAAACGGTGCCGTCGGCGGCGGTGAGCGTGGCTTCGGCCAGCGCGCGGTCCAGCAGGTAGGTTTCCAGCGCGTCGTCGTCTTTCAAATAGCGTTCCTCGTTGCCGCGCTTGGCGCGGTAGAGCGGCGGCTGCGCGATGTACAAATACCCGTGCTCAATCAGCTTGGGCATCTGGCGATAGAAAAACGTGAGCAGCAGCGTGCGGATATGCGAACCGTCGACATCCGCGTCCGTCATGATGACGATGCGGTGGTAGCGCAATTTGCTCTCGTCAAACCCGCCCTGTTCGGGCTCGCCCCGGCCGATGCCGGTGCCCAGTGCGGTAATCAGCGTGCCGATTTCCTGAGACCCCAGCATCTTATCAAAGCGCGCGCGCTCGACGTTGAGGATCTTACCCTTCAGCGGCAAAATCGCCTGGAATTTCCTGTCACGTCCCTGTTTCGCGGACCCGCCTGCGGAGTCACCCTCGACGAGGAACAGTTCGGATTTCGCCGGATCGCGCTCCTGGCAATCGGCCAGCTTGCCCGGCAGCGAGGAGATGTCCAGCACGCCCTTGCGCCGTGTGAGTTCGCGCGCCCGGCGTGCGGCTTCGCGTGCGGCGGCGGCGTCCATCACCTTGCCGACGATGTTTTTCGCTTCCTTCGGATGCGTCTCGAACCAATGGCTCAGCGCATCAGCCACGGCGGCCTGCACCACCGGCTGCACTTCCGAGGAAATCAATTTATCTTTGGTCTGCGAGGAGAATTTCGGGTCCGGCACTTTCACCGAAAGCACGGCGGTCATGCCTTCGCGCATATCCTCGCCGGAGAATTCCAGATTGTCTTTCTTGCTCATGCCCTGCGCGTATTTCGAGACCACGCGGGTCAGCGCCGCGCGGAAACCGGCCAAATGCGTGCCGCCGTCGCGCTGGGTGATGTTGTTGGTAAAGCAGAGCATGGTCTCATGGTAGGAATCGTTCCAAGTCATCGCGAACTCAACGCGGATGCCATGTTCCTTCGCCTCGCCGATCGAGGTGATAGGTGTTGCCAGCACCGGCGTTTTCGCGCGGTCCAGCCAGGCGCAGAATTCCGCGACGCCGCCTTCGTAATGGAATTTCGCTTCCTGCACCGGGTCATGGCGCTCATCGCGCAAAATAATCGCCAGCCCGGAGTTGAGGAACGCCAGCTCGCGCAGCCGCCGCTCGAACACCGCGTAGTCGAACTCGGTATGCGTAAATGTCCCGGCGGAAGGTTTGAAGATGACTTCGGTGCCGTTGGGGTGGTCGGAATGGCCGACCAACGCCAGCGGCGCCATCGTCTCGCCGTGCTGGAAGCGGATGAAATGCTCCTCGCCATTGCGCCAGATGCGCACTTCCATCCATTCGGAGAGCGCGTTCACCACGGCAGCACCCACGCCGTGCAGGCCGCCGGAAACTTTATAGGAATTCTGGTTGAACTTGCCGCCGGCGTGCAGCTTGGTCAGCACCACTTCCGCCGCGGAAATACCTTCCTCGGCATGGATGTCGGTGGGGATACCACGGCCGTTGTCGCGCACGGTCATCGAGCCATCGCCGTTGAGGATCGCCTCCACCCGGTTCGCATAACCGGCCTGCGCCTCGTCCACCGCGTTGTCGATGATCTCGAAGCCCATGTGATGCAGGCCCGAGCCGTCATCGGTGTCGCCAATATACATGCCGGGGCGTTTGCGTACGGCATCCAGCCCCTTCAGTACGCTGATCGACGCGGCGTCATAAGCGTCGTCCTTAGGGGTTTCGGGCGGGGTCGGCGGCAGCGGGTCAGACATAAAAGCGGATGCTCCAGAATCGTCAAGAATACCGCGCTTTATACCTGATTTGACCGTAAAAACCTAATCGCCCTCGCGCGGCCCCTTTAAGCCGCCTCCCCCGAGGGGGTGGCGCCCAGTGCCTTGGCCAGCGCGGCGATGGCATCGCGGAACGGACCGCGCAGCGAGGCCGCCGGCGTGCCGAACTCGGTGGTTTTTGGCACGATCCGGGGCAGATCGGGGATCACCGCGTCAAAGCGCAGCCCCAGGGTCTGTTCCATATAGGCCTGGGAGATTCCCCCTGGCGTATGGGCCTTATTGAGCACCACCATCGGGCGCGGCGCTTGCGTGGGGCCCACCGGCAGGGTTTGCAGCCGATCCAGGTTGCGCACCGAGATCATGCTGGGGTCCATGACGATAATGCGCTGCTGCGCCATGCCGAGCAGGTCGCGGGCAAAGGGGGAGAGCCGGCTGCCGGCGTCCATGAGCACGAAGTTATAGCGTGAGCGCAGGGCGTTAATGAGCATGTCCGCGCTGCCGGGCCTGTAGCTGAAATCCTGGTCCAGCATTTCCTGCCCGGCCAGCACGTGCAACCGGTCACCCGCCACCTGCATGGAGCGCTCCAGCAACAGCTGGTCCACCCGCTCGGGCACGGCCAACGCGGTGCCCAGCCCATTGTTGACGCTAAGGTTGAGGTTGAGGGCGATGGTGCCGGTGTGCAGCTCGGCATCCACCAGTGCCGTGTGGCGATGCAGCCCGTCGCCGATGAGCCACGCGAGGTTGGTGGCGATGGTGGAGGTGCCCACGCCGCCGCGGGTGCCGGCGAATACCACGAACCGCCCGTCGCGCCGGCCGATGATGCTGCGCTCCATATCAGTGACAATGGGGACGAAGTTTTGTTCCAGCGCCGCTTGGGTGAGGGGTTTGGGAAGGTATTCCTTGACCCCCATGCCCTTGGTGACGGTGCGGTAGAAGTTTACGTTCACGGTCTCGCCGATGGCCATCACCGTGGTTCCAGCTTCCACCACCTCGGCCAGCTCCATCATGGCGTTCATCGGCTGGTCCTCGCCCGAGAGGTCGATCAACACGATTTTTGGCGTGGTCATGGCGGCCAGGATGGCCAGGCTGGCGCGGAAACTCACCACATGGATCTGGCTGTTGCCGTGCAAATGCGGCGCCAGGGCCGCGTGCAGCAGGGCGGCGCTGGCTTGGTCCTTGGCGAAGCCGATGAATTCTTCCCGTTTGGCGGCGGCGGCGGGCGGGGTGGCCGGCCGGGCGAAGCTGGGGCTGTAGGCGCGCGCCTCCTGGGTGGGTTCCGGATCCTTGAAGGCGGTAGGCACGCGAATGTCTGACATGGGGGCAATCCTCCGGGAAAGCGGGCGCCGGGCTTTTTGCCAGACGTGCCTATTTCATCCTGGTCAGGTTGCTGGGCCGTTAATATCTCAACCTTGGATGGAAATATTATGCCGGGCTGTTTTGCGGCGCATGGCTTTCCGCCGTGCGCCGCATTCGCTATCAGCCGTGTCTCATTCTGGATTGGATTTGTTATGGCTAAACAAAAGCGGGGCCGCAAAATCGACGGCTGGCTGATTCTTGATAAACCTCAAGGCATTACCAGCACGCAAGCGGTGAACAAGGTGAAGCGGGCGCTGGACGCGCAGAAGGCGGGCCATGGCGGCACGCTGGACCCGCTGGCCACCGGCCTGCTGCCGATCGCTTTGGGCAACGCTACCAAAACCGTGCCTTATGTGATGGACGGGACCAAACTTTACCATTTCACCATCCGCTTCGGCGAGGCGCGCGATACCGATGACGCCGAGGGCGCGGTGACGGCGATCTCTGACGTGCGGCCGACGGATGAGCAGATACGGGCCGCTTTGCCGGTGTTCCGGGGGGCTATTATGCAGATACCCCCGGCGTTCTCCGCCATTAAGGTGGATGGCGAGCGCGCTTACGATCTGGCGCGCGCTGGCGCCCCGCCGGAGTTGCCGCCGCGCCCGGCGCAGGTGGACCGCTTTGAGCTGATCGGGCGGCCCGATGCCGATACCGCGGAGTTTGAGGTGGAGTCCGGCAAGGGGGTTTACATGCGCGCCCTGGCCCGTGACCTTTCCGCCGCCTGCGGCACGGTGGGGCATATTGTGGTGCTGCGGCGGCTGCGCGTGGGGCCATTCCTGGAAAACATGGCGGTTAGTATGGACACAATCCTCGATCCGGCGCATACGCCCTCCGCACTTGCCGAGCTTGTTCGGCCGCTCGAGACCGCGCTGGACGACATCCCGGCACTGGCCCTGACGGCTGCGGAGGCTCATGCCCTGTCTCAAGGCCAGCCGATTAACCTGGTTGACCTGATGGGGCGGATTCCAGATGCCGCCAATCCTGATGAAGGGCTGGTTCGCGTACTGGCGGCGGGGCGCGTTCTGGCGCTGGCCCGACTCTCTGATGGGTGGCTGAAGCCGGAGCGGTTGATTCAACAATTTTCGTGAAGGATATCACGATGTCGATTACGCCAGAGCGCCGTACGGTGCTGATTTCTGAATACAAGACCGCCGAGCATGACACCGGTAGCCCCGAAGTGCAGGTTGCCCTGCTCTCCGAGCGCATTGCTAACCTCACCGAGCATTTGAAGACGCACGCGAAGGATTTCCATTCGCGCCGTGGCCTGCTCGTGCTGGTTGGCCAGCGCCGTTCGCTGCTGGACTACCTGAAGCGCAAGAGTGTTTCACGCTACCAGACCTTGATCGGCCGGTTGAGCCTGCGCCGCTGATTTTTCAGTGGTGAAATTAAAGCGCCGTGTGGGAAACCGCACGGCGCTTTTTTTTATGGCCGCGGGGGGTGTTCCACGTGGAGCACTTGTGAGGAAGTGTTTGTAAGCCGCTGTTAGTGCGGCTTAATTTTTTACTTGCACCCCAATTTGTGCGGGTTTGTGTCGAAAAAACAACGAATCCGGTATTGGTGCGCTACTTAACTTTATTCTCCCGCAAATGTGTTGTAGCGTACAAATGGGGAGATGCCGCTGGCGCCGTGAGGGGCCGGGGTGTCCAGAATGTAAAATAATGCCGGAGGAGCCTTGCGATGGACCAAGCCGTGACACTGGAAAATTTTGATTTCAGCCATGCCGGCGAGCTTGGGGACCGGCTGTTCCCGATCCTCAATGAGCTGCGCGAGAGCGACCCGGTGCATTGGGATGCGAAGTCCCGTTGCTGGATCGTGACGCGGCATGCGGACATTATGGATGCGCTGTACGGGCGGGTGCCGGTGAGCAATGTGCGCTTGGCGCAGGCGTCGATTTCGGCGATCCCGCAGGCGGAATGGGCGGAAAAGCTGCCGAACCTGATTAAATATTCCCCCTACCAGATCACCAACATGGACCCGCCGAACCATACGCGGATGCGCGGGCTTTTGACCAAAGCTTTCAGCCGCAATGTGGTGGAGGCGCTGCGACCTTATGCGAAGGGGATTATCGCCGGGTTGATGCAGAAATTGCGTGAGCCGGGGGAGGTGGAGTTTGCCGATATTGCGCTGGCGCTGCCGGGCAATGTGATTTTGAAGCTGCTGGGGTTGCCGGAGGAATTTTATCCGCGCCTGCGGGTGTGGGCGAATGATGTGATGGTGGGGCTGGGCACGCCAAACCCGGAGGCGGAATGGGTGATTGCCGCAGACCGCGCGTTTGCTGAACTCACCGCGGCGGTGTTGCCGATTATCAAGGACCGGCGCGAGACGCCGCACCGGCCGGATGATTTCATATCCTCGCTGGTGTACGCGAAGGACGGCAAGGACGGGTTGAGCGAGGATGAGATTGTCGGCGTGCTGCAGGTGGCGGTGATCGCGGGGCATGACACCACGGCGAATTCCATGACGTTGGGGATTGAGAAGCTGGCGCGCGACCCGAAAGCCTGGGCGTATATGGCGGCGCATCCGGAGCAGATGATGAACTCGGTGCTGGAGCTGATGCGCTACTCGGCAATGTCCGCCGCGCAGAACCGGGCGGTGGCGGCGGATTTTGAGTGGCACGGCAAGCAGATTAAAAAGGGCGATACGGTATTTTTGATGTATGCGGCGGGGAATCGTGATCCGCGCGCTTATGAGAATCCGGAGGCGCTGGATTTGTCGCGGAGCAATGATCAGTCGTTGACGTTCGCGCCGGGGATTCATCATTGTATTGGGCATCTGCTGGCGAAAATGCAGCTGACGGAATTTTTCGCGGCGCTGACGGAGAATTTTGCCGGGGCGGATGTGCTGGATGATGAGATAAAATTTGCCAATATTCTGGCGTTCCGGGCGATACCTTCGCTAAAAATGAAGTTTTATCCGCGGTAGGGGGCCGGCCATGCTCAAGGAGAAGGTGCGGGAATTTTTTGACGTGCTGGCTGGTGGCGATGTGAGTGCGCTTGAGGGGTTGGTTGCGGAAGGCTATATGCCGCACTGCGCGAAACTGGCGGGCGTGCCGGTGCTGGAGGCTGGGCGAGAGGCGCTGCGGCGGCGGTTGGCGGCGCGCGGGGCGGTGCCGCACCAGGTTTTTCGAATTGTTGCCGATGGCGAGTATGTTTTCGCGCAGGTTAGGTATGATGGCGTGATGCCGGTTTCCGGCGCGGATATTTTCCGCTTTGATGCAGCCGGGCGGATTGTTGAGCATTGGAATTCGCGGCAGCGCATTCCACAGGATTTTGCGAGCGGCGTGGATCGGTTTGCCGGTGGTGGTGATGCGGATTTGCCGGTGACTGCAGCACGCCGTGCGGAGATGAAGGCGGTATTGACCCGCGTGTTGCTGGATATGTGGGGCAAGGGCAACGCGGCGCTGGTGCCGGTTTATTACGAGGAATCATATATTCAGCATAATCCTGACATGCCCGGCGGGTTTTTTCGGATCAAGGAGATCATGGAGACGGAGATTCCGAAATACATCGCTGCGACCGGCGGGGATTTTCCGGTGGATATTCATTTGATGGGGGCCGAGGGCGATTTGATTTTTGTCTACTACAGTATTTTCATGGCGGGGATTAATCGCAACGCCGGGGCAAGGTCCACGAATACGGATATTTTCCGGATCAATGATGCGAACAAGATGATTGAGCATTGGGATGTGTTGCAGATGGAAAGCGAGCCGTTGGCGGATGATGTGACGTTGTTTTAGGGGGTATGCCTGCAGCTATTGTTTCGGTTGACGATTAGGCTTGTAAAACAGTCTAAATCCCCATCTATGCAATGAATCGATATATTTTAATCGTTCTCTTTTTCTGATGCTTTCCTCGGTAGCTTCCACAATCCCCAAGAATTTTGATATTCCATCAGGAACTTTTCTTAGCCCATAACGGCCTTTGATAGTTCTAATCGCTAATGCTCTGAGGGCCTCTATGTGGCCCAACTTTACGGCCTGCATAAGGTATTTCTCAGACTCGTTTTCCAACTCTTTTTGACACGGGGCTAACTTTTCGAGGCACCGAAATATCCAATACGCGGCTGAAGGATTTTTGTCGGCGACTAATTTATACAATTCCAGGGCCGCCGTTATATTTGATTCCCCGTGGTAAACGCCCGCTAGATGATAAGTTCCTAAAGCATAACCTCTTGTGTGAGACAGTAAAAAATAATTTTTAGCCTTCACTACATCCTTATGAGCACCTAATCCTGAAAGATATATTATTCCGAGATAGTCCGGAGCTTCGGCGGAGCCTTGATCAGACAGTTCAACGCATTCGCGTATCCCGTCAGCTACTCGGCCCTCGTGTAAATGGCGCCGAGCTGAATTCAATCGACTAGTATCTTCCATTTCGGCCCCATTTCATGCTTAAGATCGGTCTTCCCATGTACGTTCTGACTCCGTCGGCGGACTTGGAGTTTCCTTAAAGGGCTGGTGTTTGGTACTGCCACGGTCAGTTTGCTAAATAGCGTCGGATGGATGGACCGTAGCGTAACAAATCAAATCAAGCCATCCCCCCCGAAAATTGGGCGCAAGAAACGATCGCGGATTTGTCTGGGCCAGCAAGTCGTGGATACCGGC
>Ga0182014_10001098_pt1 | contig 36685 bp, 34 predicted proteins | sample 612S2DmetaG_FD_120489 | JGI IMG/M metagenome (GOLD analysis project Ga0182014, IMG submission 120489) | Permafrost microbial communities from Stordalen Mire, Sweden - 612S2D metaG | ecosystem: Environmental > Terrestrial > Soil > Wetlands > Permafrost | place: Sweden: Stordalen | collected... | reverse complement strand
CCGGGCGAAAATGCGGATGGATTCGCGCGCCGGTATCGCGAAGCCATGCAGCGCGACGCGGGCGCGGTGCTGGCCCACCGCGACATGATGAACGTGTTTGCCGGCCTCGGCTCCCAACATGGCGATTGAGCTGGCGGCGTACCTGGCGCTGGCGATCTGGGTGTATCTGGTGGTGGCGCGGGGCGGCTTCTGGCTGGAAAAGGCCGCCGTGCCGCCGCGGTTGGACGCTTCCCGGAAATGCCCTTCGGTGGTAGCGGTGGTTCCGGCGCGAAACGAGGCCCTGGTGGTGGAGAAAGCCATCGGGTCTTTGGCCGGACAGCGGTATCCAGGGGCGTTCCACATCGTTCTGGTGGACGACTCCAGCAGCGATGGAACGGCGGAAGCGGCGCGCGCGGTGGCGCCGGCGGAGCGCCTGAGCGTGATTCGGGCCGAGCCACTGGCGGCCGGCTGGACCGGTAAGATGTGGGCCGTGGCACAAGGCGTGCGCTACGCGGCCCGGTTCGAAGCGGATTATTTCCTGCTCACCGACGCCGATATCGTGCACGCCCCGGATAATCTGGCCGGTCTGGCGGCGCGGGCGGAGGGTTCGGGTTATCAACTGGTTTCTTATATGGCTACGCTCGAATGCCGGACGCTGCCGGAGCGGGCCCTGATTCCGGCGTTCGTGTTCTTTTTCTTTCTGCTATACCCTCCACGCTGGATCCGCAATCCCCGGCGGCGCACGGCGGGAGCGGCGGGCGGCTGCATGCTGGTGGAGCGCAAAGCGCTGGAATCGAGCGGGGGCATTGAAGCGATTGGCGGGGCGCTGATCGACGATTGCTCCCTGGCGGCGCAAATCAAGAACGCCGGCGGCAGGCTGTGGCTGGGGCTGAGCCCGGCTACTCACAGCATCCGCCGGTATGGCAGGTACGGTGAGATCGGCCAGATGATCTCCCGCGGCGCCTTCACCCAGCTCCGGCATTCGGCGCTGCTGTTGCTGGGAACCACGGCGGGGCTGGCGCTGACCTACCTGGGGCCACCGCTGGCGGCAGCGCTGGGCCGGCGAAACGCGGCGCTGGCGGGAGCCCTGGCTTGGGGGCTCATGTCCGCGGCATACGCACCAATGCTGCGCTTTTACCGGAAATCGGCACTTTGGGCGCCGCTGATGCCGCTGATTGCGACGTTCTATTTGTGCGCCACCATGCATTCCGCGATGGTTTACTGGCGGGGTAAAGGCGGCCGTTGGAAAGGCCGGGTGCAGGACGGGTGAGCGCAAGCTTTCCGCGGCCGGCGATCAGCGGCCAGCCGGTGTGGCTGACCGCTGACCGCCGACCGCTGACGGCTTAGTTTTCACTTTGCTCGAGAATGGTCGATTGCAGGGACTCCAGCGCTTCGACCACGCGTTCCACCAGATCGTCGGTTTGGGACATGGCGGTACGCAGCGAATCTATGGACCCGGCTTGCTGCTTGGTGGTGTTCTCGATGTTCTGCACGTCCTCGGCGACCAGCTTGTGGAGATCGGCAATGCGCCGATTGACGTCGGCGATCAGGCTGTCGGCATGGTCGGCGACAGTCTTTTCGAGGCCGTCGACGCGGGAGGTTTGGGTCTCGATGCCACTGGTGAGCTGCGCCACCCGTTCCTGGCTGGCGGCGGTATCCTTGTGCCGCTCGAAAGCGCCCTCGAGGGCAACCAGGGCGACTTCGATTTTCTCGCTGCGCTCCTGGTGGTATCCCAGGCTTTGAGCGATCCGGTCGACTTGATCGCGGCTGGCGGCGTTGCGATCGAGCTGTTCCAGAGCGCCATGGGTGGCGGCGAGCGAGGCCTCGATTTGTTGCATGCGGCCGGCGTGGGCTTCCAGGTTGAGACCGATCTGTTCCAGGTGTTGATGGTTCAGCCCGGTTTCCGCCAGTTTCTGCACACGGTCCTGACTGGCCGACAGATTCTGCTCCAGGCGCTGGAGGCGCTCGGCGCTGGCATCGAAGTGCTGTTGCACGTGGCCGATGAGCTTTTCGCCGGCGGCTTGGATTTCCTGTTGGGCGCGCGCCGAATGTTGTTGCGCGGCGTCCAGTTGAGAGGCGATTCCGCCCAGCTCGCCGCGCAGCCCCGACAGGGCATCGGCGGTGTCGCGATGCGACGCGGCCACGTCCTGCCGATGGCCTTCCAGACGGCGGTCGATGCGAGCTTCGAGTTTTGCGATTTCGCCTCGCAGGGCGGCTTCCAGGGCTGTATCGCGGCGCGGAGCCGGCTGTTCGGTGCGCCGCGCGACCATGCTCAACATCTTCAGTTCGAGGATGACCTTCTGCATGCGCGGCGGCCGCGCCAAGGGGTCTTTGGCGAGGCAGGCGGCCATGAGACGATCCACCGCCGGGCTGCCGGTCGGCGCCGGCTGGGCTTGGGTAGCGCCGGCGGCAATGGACGCGGAGTCGCCAGCGTCGAAAGCGCGCCGCCCGGTCAACATCTCGTACAGCACGGCGCCGTAGGAAAAGATGTCACTGGCCACATCGGCCGGTTTTCCGGCGATGACCTCCGGGGCGGTATAAGCGTTCGGTGTCGAAGAAGCAAGCGCAGGAGCCAGTTCCACACCGTCCGCGGTGAGAGTCACACTGTCAGGCGACACGGCTCCGTGCACGCTTCCAGTATCGTGCAACTTGCGCAACGCCTCGGCCAATTGCGTTCCGGTTCGGAGCGATTCGGAAACGGGCAGCTTTCCTTCAGCCAACCGGTGGGCCAAGGTCTGCGGAAGAGTTGGAGCGGCGGACATGAGCAACCTCCAAAATATTGAGCGGGAATCTCTCGCCCATCCTGAGTGAATCAGTTCTTCACGGTGGCAGCAAGTTCCAAACGGTTACTACCGTTGGCTAAACCATGGCTAGTGTACCCCTGGTACCGACGGAGCCTTCGACAGCAGGTTAGGGTAACACGGGGAACCCAAAGGAGCTAGGGTGGTTCCGAACGGATGGTTCCGAACGGATGGACTCGATCTTCCAGGCGAGACGGCGCAGGCCCAACCCGGCGTGGGGCGGGGCGCGGCGCCAGCGGGTGGCGCGAACCTCGAACTGAAGGGCCGATCCGGCGGGCGTCGGAGGTTCGAAAGCGATTTCAAAGCGGCCGGGCCCCAGGGGCCAGCGCGCGAGTTCGCGGCCTTCGAGCCACACGGCGAGGGTCTGGCCGCGCAGGGAGGGGTGATCGGGCACAAGGCCGCGGATCGCCACCCTGCCATGCCCTTCGGGCAACATCCAGCGGAGGCGCCGCCCCACCCAGCCGTCGGGAAAGCAGCCCTGGGACCGGAGCGCCACCCAGGCGATGGGTGCAGCCGTGGCGGCGTAGACGAGCAGGCTGAGGAATTGGGCGGGCGGACGGAGCCAGCGCGGGCCTGGCCGGGTGAGCGCGGTCATGGTGCTGCGCTGCAACTGGTCGAGGGCATGGGTCCAATAACCGGGCGCGCGGTGCAATCCGGTGTGACGTTCCAGAACGCGGCGAATTTCGGCGAGGCGGGCGCGTCCTCCGGAAAAGCTCTTGGCTTCCGGATACTCGCGCAGGGCCGCCAGATATTCGGGGGTGTAGGCCAAGCCGAACTTCTTCCCCAGGCGGATCAGCAGGTCCCAATCCATGGCGTAGTGGAGCGACTCATCGAGCCAGCCAACTTCCTCCAAAGCGGGACGGCGGAAGAAGGCGGCCGGCTGCAGAATGTAATCGGACAAATAGGTCAGTTTCCAGAGGTTGAAGCGCTCCGTAGCGGGAAAGCGGCGGCGCGAGAGGCCGGAACGATCCATCAGGTAGCCTTCGCCGTAAACGGCGCCGGCCGGTCCGGCTTGCTGGAATTGAGCGACGGCGGCGGCCACCGCGCCGGGCAGCAGCAGGTCGTCGGAATTCAGCCATGCTACGATATCGCCGCGGGCGCGCAGAAAACCCTTATTAATGGCGTGGGACTGACCCCGGTCCGTTTCGCTGATCCAGGTCAGGCGAGTGGAGTACTCGGCGGCAACCGAGGCGGTCTGATCGGTCGAGCCGCCGTCCATAATCAAGTATTCGATGCGGGGGTAATCCTGCGCCAGCACGCTTTCGATAGTGGCGCGAATGAACTCACCCTGATTGAGCGACGGGGTGACGATGGTAACCAGGGGTTGACTCAAGCCAGGCCCTCGCGGGCAGTCGACAGGATATCCATGCCGAAGCGGAGGGGGTGGCGCCAGTTGTAACGGGCGCCCATCGCCACCGAGCGGCACGCGCTTCGAAGCGAAGCCGCCGGCCGGGCGGAAGCGAGCGCCTGGCGGGTGCGCAGACGATGAGCATAGCCGTAGAGCCAGTTATAAGGTACGTAGCCGTAGTGGCGGCGCAGCACCTCAATGGCTTCCAGCATGGCCGCGGGCATTTCGGCCAGCGTCTTGCTGGAGGCGTGGAGGCGCGAATCGGCCAGTTCGCGGTCGATTTTGAGCATGGGGTAAGAGGCGGAGAGACGGATCCAAAAGTCGTAGTCCATGGCGTAGCGGAGGTGGGCATCCAGCATGCCACAGGCTCGAAACGCGTCGTGGCGCACGAAGGCCGCGGGCTGGCAGATGTAGCAGCGCCGCTCGAACAGGACGCGGTCGAAGGGTTCCACCGGATACTTGCCCACGGGCCGGCCGGACTCGTCGATGTAGCGGGCCTCGCCGTAGACCGCGGCGGCTTCGGGGTGGGCGGCGAAGGCCTCGACGACGGCACGGATGGCGCCGGGATGGTAGAGGTCGTCGGCATTGAGAAAGGCGAAGATGGCGCCGCGAGTTTGGGCAAATCCGCGGTTGACGGCATCGGCTTGGCCGCGGTCGGGAGCGCTGGCGACGCGCAGACGCGTGCGGTAAGGGGCAAGGAGTTCGACGGTATTATCGGTCGAGGCGCCGTCCATGATCAGGTATTCGATGTCCGGGTAGTCCTGATCGAGCACGCTGCGCACGGTCTCGCCGATGAACTGGGCTGCGTTACGGCACGGCGTAACGATCGAAACCAGCGGCATGATGAAATTCTAGCGTAGCGCCGGGGCGACGAGGAGACATGCGGCATGAGACGCGGTTGGTTGGGCGATGCCCGGCAAAAGCCGGTCCATCTGCGCCATTTGCCCCAGTCCCCGGAGGGCAAATGTGGAATTTCACATCCTGTTTTCTGCAACTTGGCACCGCCGCGGGGTTGGCCCGACGATTGCAGCCTTGCAGGCATGGCCTACGTTATTACCGATACTTGCACCAAAGACGAACTTTGTGTCCAGGCTTGTCCCGTGGACTGCATTCATCCCAAGCAGGATGAGCCGGCTTTTGCCGAAGCACCTCAGCTCTATGTCAATCCGGCGGACTGCATCGATTGTGGCGCGTGCATCCCGGTTTGCCCGACCAATTCGATCTTTACTCTGGAGGATCTGCCCGCGGACCAGGCGCATTTCGCCGAAATCAACGCCAATCACTACAACTAGAGCGGCCTATCCTGCGTAAGAGGGGACTAGGGGCGTCCGCCCCGGTTGGGCGGTCGTGACCCGGTTCGACAGGGTTCTAAACCCGCTAGTACTTTCATGGCGCTCTATATAACCGGGGCGCTAACCAAGTTGCGTCTTGTTCTCGACGAACGGCTCCGAGTAAGATTCCGAATACCAGCGAGTTCGATTCAGGCCTTGGCTGACGACCCGCTGGGAAAGGAGTTGTCGAATGAGCTCACCCGTCCTGGCACGCGCGCAAACCGGCGCGCCCGAAGTGGAATTGAACGACCTGATCGTAAGTCAAAACTCCGTGTTTGGCCAACTGGTCGCGATGTGTACGTTTCGGGATTTCCATCCATTGGCCGTGGCAACCGCGACCGGTAGTTCGGCGATCGAATCGGCGGCGCTGCGCCTGCACCAACAAATTCTGGACGGCTGGCTGAAGTTATCGCTGCTCGAACAGAAGCGCGATGTGGCCACCTATCTTTCGCATATTGACGCGGACCCGGCGGCGCTGGCCAGCCTGGTAGCGAGGGCCCAGGACCTCACGCCCGAGGGTTCGACGCGCGCCCAGCGAGACCTGTTGGTTCACAATCTGGCGATAGTGTCCCTGGTGCTGGCTCATGAATGGAATGCCGAGCAGGCCAACCGAGTCCGGCCGATCGCCGCAAGCGACGCGGAGGAATCGGTCGCTCCCCCGGCCAAGAACGTGATGGCCGCCTGAATGCGCTCACCTTGCCCGCCGCCGAAGCGCGGGAGTCTCTCGCGCCCCCAAAGCCGCTAAGTAAGGCAGCCTGAGACCCGATGCTACGCTGCCACGCTCACAGCGTCAGGGTGACTTTGTGCAGGGTGCGCGGGCGGTCCGGGTCAAGGCCTTTTTGCGCGGCCAGGCAGGCGGCGAAGATCTGTGCCGGCACGATGTAGGGGATGGGCGTGAGCACTTCCGGGATGTGGCGCGGGAGCCGAATCACGCGCGTTGCCATGGCGTCTACTTCGCGGTTGGTTGGGTCGGCGATGGCAACGATTTCGGCCTTCAACCCTTTCAGTTTGCGCAGGGTTTCCCCGATGGAAGGCCACGTTACGCCGGTAGGAGCAAAGGCGAATACCGGGAAGCTTGGCTCTACCAGCGCAATGGGGCCATGCAGAAAATCGGCCGAGGAAAAGCGCTCCGCCACTACATAGCAGGTCTCCATCAACTTCAGCGCGAATTCGAAGGCATTGGCATAATTCAGGCCGCGGCCCACTACCACCGCGGACCGCATGTACCGGTAGCGCTCCGACAGCGCGTCGATCTCGGCCTCCAGCCCAAGCGACTCCGCCGCCAGTTGCGGAATCCGTTCCAGATCGGCCAGCCGGACGCGCCCGCCCAAGGCATACGCCAGCAGGTAAAGGACCAGGATCTGGCCCGTGTAGGTTTTGGTCGCGGCCACGCTCCGCTCATGACCGGCGCGCACCAGAAAGACGTGCTCGGCCAACCGGGCCAGCGAGCTGGCGCGCTCGTTGGTGATCCCCAGCGTCAGCGCTCCGGCGGTACGTGCCCGCTCCAGCACCAGGTTGGTGTCGGTGGATTCGCCGGATTGCGAGATCCCGACCACCAGCGTGTCGCGGTAATCGATGGGGGCCTCATATAAGGTTGCGATCGAGGGCGCGGCCAGCGAGACCGGAATTCCGGTGGTAATTTCCAGAAGGTAGCGGCCGAACAGGGCGGCATTGTCAGAGGTTCCCCGCGCCACCAGCACCACCAGCCGCGGCCGCTTTCCCTCCAGTAGCTTGCGAAAGCGCCCGGCATGGCGCACTTCCCCCGCCAGCGTCCGGGCCAGGGCCTCGGGCTGCTGCCGGATCTCATCGAGCATTCTGGACATGAAACTCCAAGATAACAGGGCAGCGGGATTTTCCGAGAAGTTTGCGCGTCCCCTTCCACTAATTATTCGCATGGAGCAATTGGGTTGGCTACCGGTAATCGGCATTCTATTTTCCTTTGCGGCCCCGGCCGGCGATCCGGGGGCGCGGGCACAGGTGATCGGCGGTACCGAGTCGAGTGTTCCGGTGAAGAGTCACGTACGCATCGACCTTACCGGCGTGGATGCCCTGGCCCTTCATTTCGATAAGGAGCAACTTCGCATTCCATACATCAAGATCAACACCCTGGAATACGGCCAGAGCGTGAGCCGCCGTTACATTGAGGCCGTCGTGTTTTCACCGGTGTTCCTGCTGAGCAAGAACCATAAGCATTTCGTCACGCTGGGATTTGTGGATGCCGGCGGGCGGCAGCAGGCGCTGGTCTTTCGGGTGGAAAAGGGCGATATTCGCGGCCTGCTCGCGGGTCTGGAAGCGCGCACCGGCCGCCGCGTGGAATACCAGGACGACGAAGCGCGCAAGGCAGGCAAGGGATGAAGGCCGCCCTGGCCATCCTGGTTGCGATTGGGTGGGTGGCGAGCGCCGCTGATCCCCCCGCGCCGGCGCCCATCGAAGCCGCCAATCTGCGCCAGTTGCTCACCCTGCGCCGCGTCTACGTGGACCGCCTCACGGGCGGCGAAACCGCCGCGCAAATGCGCGACATCCTCATCAGCAGCATGGCCGGCGCCCGCTTATTCATCCTGACCGAGAAAGAGGACAAAGCCGACGCCATCCTGCGCGGGGCGGCCGAAGACCTGGTGTTTTCCGAAACCCACCAGAGCTCCGACGGCATCAATGCGCGCGCCAACCTGAGCGGCACCCGCGGCGGCTACGGTTCGCACGTGAGCAATGCCGCCGGCATCGGTATCGGCGACAACGAATCCGAACACTCCGTCGAGCGCCGCCACGAAGCCATCGCCGCCGTCCGCCTGGTGAATAAGGACGGCGACGTCATCTGGTCCACCACCCAGGAGAGTCTGGGCGCCAAATTTCACGGCGCCAGCTCCGACGTTGCCGAAAAAATCACCCAGCAGCTCAAAGACGATTTCGACAAAGCGCAGAGGCTGAAATAAGGGACGTGGCGCATCACGCATCACTAGCGATGATGCGTGATGCGGTATTCTAACGTTATGCGAACCACGTTAGAGCTGGATGACGACCTTCTCGCCAGCGCGCGACAATTGGCTCAAGAACAAGGCGTGACGCTCGGGCAGTTCATCTCCGCACTGGCCCGACAGGCGCTCGCCACCAAATCGCCCCAGAAGGTGCGGAACGGCTTCTTGCTGTTTGAGACGAAGCCTGGCGCCCCGAGGCCGGATCTTCGGTTAGTAAACGAGCTGCGGGACGCCGAGCCATGAGTGTCTCCCTTCTCGACGTGAACGTCCTGGTGGCGCTTTTCGATCCCACCCATATCCACCACGAAGATGCGCACGGCTGGCTTGGCCGGAATCGAAAGCACGGTTGGGCAACCTGCCCGATCAGCGCGAATGGCTGCATTCGCATTCTGAGTAACCCCACCTATGGGAAGGCGCGAGCGACACCCGCCGAGGTGGCCAGCCGCCTGCGTAGCGCTTGCGCCACGGCGGACCACCATTTCTGGCCGGACTCGGTTTCTCTGACGGACGACACGTTGTTCCGGCTGTCGGCGATCGGCGGACACCAGAAGATCACGGATGCGTATCTGCTTGGCCTGGCTGTCCGCAATCACGGCAGACTCGCCACGTTCGATCGGTCCATCCCCTTGAAGGCGGTGCAGGGCGCCCATCCCGGGGATATCGTTTTGATCGGGAGCGCCTGAGAAATGCCGTGCGGGCGGTGAGCACGGACAGGCCAGGAGGACTGTCCCACTAATACTTCACGATTTCTTCGAAATCTACATTGCCGCCTGACAGCACCACGCCCACCGAGCGAATCCCGGCGGGCAGCTTTCCGAAGAAGACCGCGGCGGCAGGGACGGCGCCGCTTGGTTCCACCACCAGCTTCCACTCGAGCAGCAGCCGCCGCGCGGCGGCGCGAATCTCTGCTTCGCTCACCAGCAGCACGGCTTCCACCAGGCGCTGAATCACCGGGAAAGTCAGCCGGCCCGGCGTTGGCGCCCGCAGTCCGTCCGCTATGGTGTCGGGCTCGACCGTCACGCGCTTGCCCGCCGCCAGCGAGAGAAACGTATCGTTGGCCCTCTCCGGCTCGGCGCCGAAAACCCGAATGGCCGGATCGATGGCCTTGGCGATGGTGGCGCAGCCGGCCAGCAGGCCGCCGCCGCCCACCGGCGCGATCAGCGCGTCCAGCGGCCCGGTGTCCGCCAGCAGTTCCAACGCCGCCGTGCCCTGTCCGGCCATGATCCGCGGGTGGTCGAACGGGGGCGCCAGCGTGCCGCCGGTTTCCTTCAGAATGGCGGACGCGATCTCTTCCCGGTTTTGGGTGGCGCGGTTGTAGGTCACAATCCGGGCGCCGTATTTGCGCGTCGATTCCATCTTGATGCGGGGCGCGTCTTCCGGCATCACGATGGTCGCCCGCGCGCCCACATGCGCGGCGGCGATGGCCACCGCCTGAGCGTGGTTGCCGGAGGAATAGGTAACGATGCCGCGCCGCAGTTGCTCCGGTGTCAGCGACAGAATCAGGTTGGCTGCGCCCCGGATTTTGAATGCTCCTCCGCGCTGCAGGTTTTCGCACTTGAAAAAGACCCGCCGTCCGTCAACCTCGTCGAACAGCGCCGGCGTGCGTCGCACCAGCGGGGCAATCCGCCCGGCGGCTTCACGGACGTCTGCAGCCTGTATGGCAAGTTCCGTCGTTTCCATGTTTTTTTAGTAAAACATTTCTCACAGGCTAAAGCCTGTGCCACCATTTTGACCAGCTTCATGACGGTAGCACAGACTTTAGTCTGTGGTTTGCTAAGTATCGGGTCTGACTTGCCTGCTTTGGTATTCGACGTGCACGTCCCTTTACGTCCTTAGAGGAGGGATTCCAATGGCCAAGGGCTTCGTTGCCATCAATGTGGAACGCTGTAAGGGATGCGGCTTCTGTGTAGAATTTTGCCCCACGCGTGTTCTGACGCTTTCTTCCGCCTTTAATACCAAGGGTTATCACCCACCCAATGTGCTGGCTGCTGAAAAATGCAGCGGTTGCGACCTCTGCGGGATGTACTGCCCGGACTTCGCCATTTTCGGAGCCCGCTATGCACGCTGACCCCAAGGGTGTCCTTACAGGTGTTCATTTTCTCGACGGTGACCACGCTTGTTGTGAGGGAACACTCGCAGCAGGTGCGCGATTTGCCGCAGGTTATCCCATCACCCCATCCACTGAAGTGGTCGAACGCTTTGCGTCGAGGATTCCAACAGTCGGCGGCGTCTTCATCCAGATGGAAGACGAGCTGGCCGCCTCCATCACCATCCAGGGCGCCGTTTGGGGCGGCGCCAAAGCCTTCACGGTGACATCCGGGCCGGGCTTCTCGCTGATGATGGAACATATCGGCTACGCCGCCATGACGGAAACGCCCTGCGTGTTCGTCAACGTGCAGCGCGGCGGACCCTCCACCGGCCTGCCCACTTTGCCCGCCCAGGCCGATATGATGCAGGCCCGCTGGGGTTCCCACGGCGACTACGGCATCATCGCCCTTTGCCCCAACTCGCCGCAGGAATGCTTCGACCTGGCCATCACGGCCTTTAACCTTTCCGAAGAATTTCGTGTTCCGGTGATGCTGATGCTGGACGAATGCGTGGGGCACATGACGGAAAAAGTCATCATTCCGGATGCCGCCACGATCGACGTTTACCCCCGGCGCTTCACCCACCTCCCACCCGGGGAATTCCGCCTGTTCGAGCCGCGCGAGGACAAGGTGCCCGATATGGTGCGCGCCGGCGATGGCTATCGCTTCCATGTGACGGGGCTGACCCACGACGAGCGCGGTTATCCCAGCATGAACGTGGAGACGCAGAGCCGCAGCGTGACCCGCCTGCTGGAAAAGTTGGAGCCGCTTGCGGGCGAGAGAGCCCTGTCGGAAACGGCGGACCTGGAAGATGCCGAAGTGGTGGTGGTGTCGTACGGGATTACCTCGCGGGTGGCCCAGCGCGCCATCGATATGGCACGGCAGCAAGGCGTGCGCGCCGGTAAGTTCCGCATCATCTCGGCCTGGCCCTTCCCCGAGCAACACATCGCCGCGCTGGCCCCGAGGGTCAGGGCGATGGTGGTTCCCGAGTTGAACCTGGGGCAGATGGTTCGCGAGGTGGAGCGCGCCGTGGCCGGTAAATGCAAAGTGACGCTGGTGCCCCATGCCGGCGGCACGGTCCACAATCCCGAAGTGATTCTGAAGGCCATCCTGGAGGCGGCCCAATGAACGAGCAGACTCTCGAAATTCCCGGCACCATCCCGGCGGATGCGGCGAACCCGGTGGAGCCGTTTCTGCGCATGGACCGCATGCCGCATATCTGGTGTCCGGCCTGCGGCATTGGCACCACCGTGAATTGCTTTACCCGCGCGCTGATCGAATCCCACGCCAATCTCGACAAAGTGGCCATCGTCAGCGGCATCGGCTGCACCGGCCGGGTGGCCGGCTATGCCAACCTGGATTCGTTCCACACCACCCATGGCCGCGCCATTCCCTTCGCCACCGGCTTGAAGCTGGCCAATCCCGAGCTGCAGGTGGTGGTGTATTCCGGGGATGGCGACCTGTTCGCCATCGGCGGCAATCATTTCATCCATGCCGCGCGCCGCAATATGGATTTGAAGGTCATCTGCGTCAATAACCTCACCTACGCCATGACCGGCGGCCAAACCGCTCCCACCACCCCCAGCAAGGTGATCAGCGCGACTTCACCCTACGGCGTGTTCGAGCCGGCGTTCAACCTGGTGGCCCTGGCCGAAGCCGCCGGCGCGTCCTACGTGGCGCGCTGGACCACCTTCCACGTCAAGCAGCTTTCCCGTTCCATGGAAGAGGTCCTGCACAAGAAAGGATTCTGCTTCATCGAAGTGATTTCGCCCTGCCCCACTTTGTATCAGCGCCGCAATAAGATGGGCGACGGCCTGGACACCATGAAGTATTACAAGCAGGCCAGCAAGATTCGCAACGGCGCCCGGACCACGGAGTGCGATATGACCAAGAGTGGAGAAATCGTAGTAGGGAAATTCGTCGACCGTGAGCGCCCCGGCTACTTCGAGTTACTCAACTCGCAGATGACCGAAACCCTGGGCGACCGCTATGCCGAACCCGAGGTAATGTGCGAACAATGCTAACCGAAATTCGTATCGCCGGATTTGGCGGCCAGGGAGTGATTCTGGCGGCCGTCGTCATTGGCAAGGCGCGCGCCATCTTCGAGAGCGGTTTCGCCACCATGACCCAGAGCTTCGGCCCGGAAGCCCGCGGCGGTTCCTCCAGCGCCCAGGTGATTCTTTCCACCGAGCCGATCCTCTACCCCTACATCACGCGCCCCGATATCCTGATCGTCATGTCGCAGGAGGCCGGCGCCCGCTTCATCCCCGATTTGAAGCCGGGCGGCATCCTTATCACCGAGCAGGAGCTGGTGCGGGTGGACTACCTGCCGGCCGGAACTCGCGCCTACGGAGTGCCCGCTACCCGGCTGGCTGAAGAGCTGGGCCGCAAGATGGTGCTGAACATCGTCATGGTGGGCTTTTTCGGAGCCGTCACCAGCCTCATCGCGCCGGAGGCGCTGCGCCAGGCGGTGGCCGATTCCGTGCCCCCGGCGTTTGAAAAGCTCAATCTGCAGGCGTTCGACAAAGGCTACGAGTACGGCGCATCGCTGATCGAAAAGATGCGCGAAGATGGCCAGCCGGAGATGGTGCTTTCCTTCGAGTCGGAGAGTTGAGAATAGCTCTCAGCGCTCAGCAGGTGTGAAAAAATCGGCTGGAACCGGAAACGCGCAGGCGCAAACGCCGACTCCACGAAGATTCCAATGTACTTGCCGGCCTCGTGGAGTAGGCCTTCGGCCTGCGATTCGATTTTTTCACGGTCTCTTGATAGCGGACAGCTTTACTTCACCGCGATATACATGTGGTACCCCGAATTGGCGTCCGTGTCGGAAACGTTGTTCTGGAACACGAACAGAACCGTCGAAGTCGAGGGCGCCACGCACATGGGGATCTGCACGTTGATCTGCCACACTCCCGGCAAGCCGGGCGCCAGACCGGAGTAGGTGATCCATTGCCCGTTGGCCGGGTCTCCCGCCTGCAGCATACAGGCCGGGTTGTTTGCCGTCACTTCATCCACGTAGCCGGGACCAATCCAGACCCTGGTGGAACCCGCCGCCACCGTCGCACTGGCGCCGGTGGCGCCCGTCCCATCCGGTGGGGCGTTGGCGATGTAGCCCTGGCCGGTGGCGTAGATCGAAATCACAGCCCCTCGTTTGGCCGCGTTGGAGCTCGAATTGACCGTGTTGTCCGAATTCAAGACGCAAGCCTGCCGGAGTTGGCCGGTGCTTTCCGGGCATTCGAAAATACCCGGCGACTGCGGCGACATGGTCACCGAGCCCGCGCCATAAACCTGACCCGTGGTGGCGTCCACTACTTCCAGCGTGGACGTACCGGAAGTCGGCGCAGCGTTGGGAACCTGGAAGTTGATCTGGCCCCCACCCGCGTAATACATGGGAACAGAGGCGCCGTTAAACAGCACCTGCAGATTTCCCAGCGTTGTACCTAACGGCAGGCTGGGAGCTCCCGCGTTCAGCGAACTGGGCCCGAACTGGGTCGAGGAAGCCGAGGAGAAGATCGAGGCGAGCATGCCGGGCGCAATGTTCTTGTAAGACAGAAAACTGGCGCCGTTGACGGCCGTCAGGCCCTGGTAATAGACCGAAACACGGCTGGCCGTATCCGCCACGAACAGGTCGCCGTACTGGTCCTGCAGAACCGCCAGCGTTGCCAAGCCGGAGATGGTGTCAACTGTGCCATTCGACACCGGGTTGAGCGCCAAAGTCTCATATTTCGGGAAGCGGATGCAGGTATTGTTGCCGCCGTTGGCCACCCAGATTTCGCCGGTGGAGGCATTCACGAAAATGCCTAATGGCGTAGCGATACCGTTGCCGGTGAGCGTGAGCAGCGGGTTGGCGCCGGCGGCGGGGGCGGTCCTGGGATCGGAAAAGATCTGCACCCGGTTATTGACAGTATCGGCCACATAAAGCTGGCCGCTGCTGTCGGCGGCGATATGGTGCGGGCTGTTCAACTGGGTCACGGCGTTGCCGGCAGCCGTGGAGGTGAAATTCTGTTGTCCGAAGACCACGGTGGCCGCTTTCCCATTGTCGGCGCCGGCCACGAAGGTGCCGTTGGCCGTAAACGGAATGTAGAGCACGCGGTTAAACGCCTGGTCGGAAACCAACAGACCGTTGACGCCGCTGAAAGCCAGGCCGTACGGCGCGCCCATGGTGCTCTGGCTGGCCACCTGGTTGGAAAAGGTGAAGCTGGACTGTCCCAACACCAGGTCCGCCTGGGGCAGGGTGGGCAGCGTGGGGTAGTTGGCAAAGGGGGCGGGGAAGCGCAGCACGCGGCCGTTGCCGCGGTCGGCTACATACAGATTGCCGGCCGGATCCACCAGTACGTCGGTCGGCTGGCAGAGGCTGGTTGCCGTGGGCGAAGCGCCATCACCGGTCGGGTAGTTGCAGAGCCCCGTGGTAAAGTCCTTCTGGCCGATGACGATGGTGGCGAAAGCCCCGGGAGCGATCTTGCGCGCGTCGTAAAAAGCCAGTACGCGGTTGTTATAGGTGTCGGCCACGTAAAGATGCGGCACGCTGCCGGTGGTGTCGAGCGCGATGCCGGCGTCGGCGGAGGTGCCGCTCGAAGTAAAGTTGAGGAAATCGAATTCCTTGCCTTCGATCAGGTTTATCGACGAGGCAGTCAGCGAAGCTTGTCCCAGCACCGTGCTGGCGTTGGAAAAGGTAGCGCCGGATACCAGGGTAAAGGCCAATACCCGATTATTGTCGGTATCGGCCACGAACAATTGGCTGCTGGCGGGGTAGTACACCGCGCCGCCGGGCAGGTACAGCGAGCCGCTATTGGCCGGCGGGGTCAGGATGGTCGGCGAGGTCGCGCCATTCGGGCTGAACGTGGTGAAGCCGCTCTGCCCGACCACGTAGCTGGCTTGCGGCGAGTAGTTGGTCGATTGTGCCGGCCACTTCGAATAGGGCGGAAAGATCAAAATGCGGCTATGCAACGAATCCACCACGCCCACGCTGGAATCGGCCAGGAAGAAAAGTCCCTGCGCGTAGGCGATCTCGGTCTGATCCGCGATGGCCTGGGCCTGGCTTTGAGTCAGGCTGGCAAGCTGCGACGCCTGCACTACGCCCATGATGCGGGTGGCGGAAGCCGCAGTGCCGAAAGCGCCGTTGGTGGGAACGAACACCAGAACCCGGCTGAAATTGGCCGGACTGCCCGTATCTGCGTCGGAAACGAAGAGGTTGCCGCCGCCATCGAAACCGAGCGCAAGCGGAACGGCGAACTGGTTGGTGATGGTCTGGCCGTTCGGGGTGCCTGCGCCGATGGCGGTGAGATTGATCGATGTCAGGTTGGGCTGGCCGAGTTCCACCGTCGCCGCGATGGCGTTGCCGCCGGCGGCGATGGCGCTTTGCGGAAACTCCAGCACGCGGCGGTTCCCCGGATCAGTGGTCCACAGGTTGCCGTTTGAATCGAATGCCAGGCTGACCGGAACGCCGGCGGCGAAGTAGACCCCTTGCGCGCATACCTGGCCGGCACAGTTGACGGTCTTGGTGTTGACGCTGGACTGGCCGATCACCATGTTAGGCTGCAGCGGCAGGCTGGTCTGCGAAAACGGCTGGTGAAATCGAATAATCCGGTTGTTGTTGGTATCCGCCACGTACAGGTCGCCCTGGTATACCGCCAAGCCGGTGGGGAAGTTCAGTCCCGAAGAACCCGGCGAATTTCCGGTTCCCGGTCCGCCCACGTTAGTGGAATACTGGTCGGGCTGGCCGACGATTAAGTCCGCCGGCTGGCCATTGCTAAAGCCGGTCGCGTTCTTCCATGCCAGAACCCGGTTATTGTTGCTGTCGGATACGTAGAGAATCGGAGGCGACACGCTGGTATCGAGCGCCACATTCTCGGGATTGAACAGCTCCCTGCCCTCCACCAGGTTGGGATTCACCGATTCCGGCAAAGTCACGGAAACCCCGGCGGGCTGTCCAACCGCCGTAGACGGCGCGGCGTTCAGGGTCACACTGCTGGTGGTGGACTGCGGGTAAAGGGAAATGGCGCTGCACAACAAGGCGCAGGGGATGCTGAGATACTTAGTTTTCATAGAGATTCCAGGCAGGCGCGACGCGGGAGCGCTCTTCCAAAAGCATACCAGACCTGGTCGGCTCCGCGACGCGGGTTAGTACCAGGAGTGCATCCGCGAGGTTTCTAAAGGCACACTCAGCGCCCGGTTCGGAAATTCAGCCACGTATTTCCGTCAAGTGGGCCGGGCGGACTGAGAGGCCGCCGCCGGCCGAGGGCCTGCCCCACGCAATCCGCACCCAGGCGACCTGGATTCGGACAGCTTTCCTCTGTTAGAATCGAGTTGTCCACTGGGACGTCGTCTAACGGTAAGACTGCAGACTCTGGATCTGCGTATCGGGGTTCGAATCCCTGCGTCCCAGCCAATCCCGGCAATTCCCCGGCTCTCGCTGGAACCCTTTCCCGCCCCAAAACGCCCGCCGTGCACAAACATGCCCAACCGCCCGCAAACGCCGGCGCGGGTGCTTTTCATGGGGCTGTAATCCCGGGTTGGTATTCTGATATTCTCTTGGTACTCGGGTCGAATCGCAAGAAAGAGGTGCTTCCATGAATTGGAGAGCGACAACAGCTCTTGAGCTGTGCCTTTCAATGCGTAGGTTCGCGCAATCCGCTGGTGGTGTGGCCGGAGTCTCGGGTGTGGTCAAAGATCCCTCCGGATCCGCCGTGCCAAACGCCGTGGTGATTTCAACCGGGACGCAGGGCAATGTCCGTGCCGTCCATAAGGGTCCAAAGCTATGAAAAACATTCTTGTTCTGTGCCTGATTGCATGCGTATTCGCGGCGGCGGCTTTTGCTCAGGCCGCCGGAGGACTCGGGGAAATTTCCGGAACCGTCCAAGATGCTACCGGCGCGGTTGTCCCTGGCGCGCAAGTGGTGGTATCCAACCCTTCCAGAGGTATTCACCTCGCACTGACTGCATCTGAGGGCGGCGTCTTCGACGCACCCTCCCTCGTCCCCGCTCCGGGTTACGAAGTAACCGTGAATAAGGCCGGGTTCGCGGAATATGACGTCAAGAACCTCGACCTGCCGGTAGGCCGGAACGTGGGCCTCACGGTCACACTTTCCGTTGGCGCCATTGCCACGCAGGTTAATGTGGAAACCGCCGCGCCGCTGGTGGACGACACTAAGAGCGACGTCTCGCAAGTGGTCGACTCCCGCGAGATTGTAGACCTGCCGATCAACGGCCGGCGCGTCGATACGTTCGTGCTGCTGACGCCCGCGGTCACGAACGATGGGATATACGGCTTGCTCACCTTCCGCGGCGTGGCCAACGGGAATGCGTTCCTGGTGGATGGCAACGACACTACCGACCAGTTCTGGGTGGAGAACGCCGGTCGTACCCGTACGGTGTCGCAGCTCTCCCAGGACGCGGTGCAGGAGTTCGAGGTGGTTTCTTCGAACTTTTCGGCTGAATACGGCAAGGCCTCAGGCGGCATTGTCAATGCGGTCACTCGCAGTGGAACGAACGACTTCCATGGCACGGCCTTCTGGTTCTTCCGAAACCAGAACCTGGAGGCGCTGGATGCCTTCACTCCGGCAGGCGTTTTCCCGAAAGACACCCGCAACCAACGGGGTTTCAGCCTTGGCGGCCCCATGCAGAAGAACAAGCTGTTCTTTTTCCTGAATGGCGACTTCACGAACAAGAATTTCCCCTTGCAGTCCAGCATTATCAAGGCAGGCGTGGTCGACAGCACCAACGAGGTGTGGCTTGGCTGCGTCGCGCCAGCCACCGCGGCCCAGTGCTCCGCCGTCAATGGCCTTCTGCCGCGTTTCTTCGGCACATTTCCGCGAACCGTCACCTCCGATCTCGGCTTTGCCAGGCTCGATTATCATCTTTCGGACCGCAACACCTTGAGCGCCAGCTTTAACTACATGCACTGGCTCTCGCCCAACGGCATCCAGACGGGCTCGGTGGTTACCAGCGGCGGGGCGATTTCGAGCAATGGCAACTCCGTGGCGCGAGTACGCGAAGGCAGGGTCGCCTGGACCGCTCTTCCCAGCAGCAGCCTGGTGAATGAGTTCCATTTTGGCTGGCTGAATGACCGCCAGAGCGATGACATCAACCCCGCTCTCACGGGCTCGGGTGTCGGCTCTCTTTATCTGTCCGTGCAGGCCCAGCAGATCGGCTCCGTGTATTACCTGCCGCGCGTGGAGCCTAACGAATACCGCTACCAGTTCGCCGACAATGCTTCCTGGACCCGGGGGAAGCATATTGTCAAGTTTGGCGCCGACATCGCCAGCACGCAGGATTACAGCTACTTTATTCAGTACGCCAACGGTTACTACACGTATCAGACCGTCACCAATTTCGCGCTGGATTACTCCGGCAACACAGCCGGGGCCAAGCACTGGCAGACGTATGAACAAGCGATCGGAAACCCCACCGTGAATACCACTATCGGGGACTACGACTTCTATCTGCAAGATCAGTGGCGCGTTACCCCCAAGCTGACCGTCAACTACGGCGCCCGCTACGAGTATTCGCACATACCCCAGCCTCCGAAATGCAATCCGGATTATCCGCAGACCTGCCACATCAACTCTCCGGCCACGAACCTGATGCCGCGCCTGGGCGTAGCCTACAGCCTGAATGACAAGACCGTGGTGCGCGCGGGGTATGGCATGTTCTATGCCCGCGTGGCCGCCGCCACGCTCCAGGACCTGTACACCGGCAACGGCGTAAACACAACGACTTTCACCCTTTCCGGCACGTCAGCGACGCAGTTGGCGGCAGGACCGGTATTTCCGAGCATTCTGTCCGCCGTTCCATCAGGCAGCAGCGTCTCCGCCGTTTCAATTCAGTTCACCGCGCCGAACTGGAAGACCCCCTACTCCGAACAAGGCACGCTGGCGCTGGAGCGCCAGTTGTGGCGCGACCTTTCCCTCACGGCTTCCTACATCTGGAGCCGTGGAGTGGATTTGTACGGCGAGCGCGACCTGAACCTGCCTCCGCTGGGTTCGACGACGAACACCTACACGATTGACAACGCTTCCGGCACGCCGGTGGGAAGCTATACCACTCCCGTTTATTTGGTATACAGCCCGACTCAATCGCGGCCTGACGGCCGTTACGGGGCGGTCGTTCAGGACGAGAATGGAGTTACCAGTTCCTACAATGCGCTCGCCGTTCAGGCCCGCAAGCGTTTTTCCCATGGGCTCCAGGCAGATCTTGCATACACCTGGTCTCACGAAATCGACGACGGCCAGGGCTATGGCCAAGAGTCGCAAGGCATCTTCGGGAGCAGCGCGAGCGCTTGGCTCTACAACGGGAATTACAAGGCCGACAAGGGCAATGGTCTCGAAGACCAACGGCAGCGCTTCGTGTTTTCGTGGGTCTGGGCGCCCACGATCACACACCGCGGCGGGGCCTTCTACAAGTACGTGGTGAACAATTGGCAGCTTTCCTCGATCACCACTTTCAATAGCGCCCGCCCGTACGGCAACGCCACGGTCAAGGTGAATGACACTCCGGTAACTGGCATGTTCAGCAACTTTAACCTCGACGGTTCGGGCTTGAGCGGCCGCGTGCCGTTCCTGCCGGAGAACGCTATCTATCAGCCCGCGTTCTACCGGGAGGATGCGCGTCTCAGCAAGGTTCTGCCCTTCGGCGAACGCTATAAGCTCTATCTCAACTTCGAGGTATTCAACGTGAGCAACAGTTGGTCGCCCACGGCCATGTCGAGCCAGGAATACACCGAGAAGGGCAGCGTGCTTACGCTTACACCGGGAGCCTATGCCGTCGGTACGTCCGACGGCCTGTTCCCCGATGGCACCGAAGCCCGCCGCATGCAGGTGAGCGCGCGGCTGACGTTCTAAACGGCCCCGTTCGGGAGGGCGGGCCGCATCTCTTCGTCGCCGGGGTGTTGCGGCCGGCTTCCATTTTGGTCAGCACGCCGCGAGCGCGCCAGCCGGCCGCGAAACCAGCGTCCCGAAGAGTCGGGACGCGGCACGCAGGAGTGCGCGCGCCACGGGGACGGCTATTCTTCGAACGTCACCACGGCGCGGCCGAAGTGAATCTCGTCGCCGGGGTGGAGTTTGGCGCCGCGCGAGTTGCGATGCACTTCGTGGCTCATGCCGTCGCGCACGATCCAGGTGCCGCATTCGGGCGCGCGCACGCCTCCACGCGGATACCAGCGGTCGTTGTAGAGGCGATATTCGCCGGTCAATTTGTCGTAACGGATGTGGGCGTGCTCGCGCGAAACGGAGCGGTTGATTTCGCTGTCGTCTTCAAACGCCAGGTCGTTGCGCCGGAACAGCCCTTCGTTGCGATACACATCCACGGTGCGGCCGACGTTCGTGCGGGCCTTGTCGAGGCGCAGCTCGGCCAGGTTGGCCTTGCCTTCCTGAACCACCAGGCGGCCCGGAGGACGATCGGCGGCGGCGCGCTCCTGCGAACTCGCTTCCACCTGCAGCCATTCTTCGCCGCGCTGCGGTAAGCCGAGGACAGCGTTTACTTCCACGCGCAGATTATCCGGGTAGCGGCAGCCCGCGTCGCGCAGCGCGTTGCGCGCTTCCTGCTCCAGGTAACGGCGAAAGAAGCGGCCGGCGAAGACGTCTTGCCCTTCTTCATCCACGCCGCGCAGCTCCACCCGCAGCAGGTCGAAGGGAAATACCTTCTTGCCGCCGGAGCGATAGCTCTTGGAATGGATGTGGTCGATCACCGCCAGGCGGATTTCGGCCACCTCCGGCGGTTCATCCTGCTTCTGCACCAACGGCGCTTCGAACACGGTTTGACCAAAACGTTCGAGAAAATCGCCCAGCTTCATGGTTGTACCCTCCGAACATGCGATCGCGTAGCATTTGCGTTGGCATCGGTTTCGGGCTCGATGGGGAATGACCGGGCCCAGAGGGCGTCCCCAATCGGTCCGCAGGTTTCCAACCTGCCCCACAGAGGGCGATCCGAGGGATTATCCCGGTGGAGCGCGGGCGTCGAGATGAGTCTCGACGCGGCACGCACGAGTGCGTGCGCCACGAGAATCGTTCCAACCCCAGGAAAGTCCGACGGGCGAATCGCAAGAACGCCGAGACGAATTTCGGCGCTGCCGGCAAGCATACCCGCGGCACGAGCACGATGCCCGGCCACAAAATGCGATGGTCTGTCCCACCGGCGGTAATACACCCTCATCGCAAAATCCCCAACTGCGCGGCGGCTTCCATTACTTCGCGCGCCACCGGCGCCGCCACGCGCGCTCCGTAGCCGCCGCGTTCCACCACCACGGCGAAGGCGATGCGCCGCGAGGCGTCGCCATCGTAGGGCGCAAAGCCGGCGAACCAGGAGTGCGGCATGCCTTGGTCGAGCTGCGCCGTCCCGGTCTTGCCTGCGAAAGCGATGCTGGCGCCCGCCATGGCGTTGCGCCCGGTGCCTTCGGTGACCACGCGCCGCATGGCGCCGGCCAGAAAATCGGCCTGCGCGGCGGGCAACACGTCAAGCGGCGGGTCGTTGCGCGGATTGGCGGCGCCGGAGATCCAGCGGCCCTCCGGCATGCGTCCTCCGGCGGCGATGGTTGCGGCTACGCGCGCCATCTTGAAGGGCGAAATCAGCACGGGGCCCTGCCCGTAGGCGGCGAAGGGCAGCGCCTTGCGCAACTCGCGGATGTCGCCGGTATCGATGCCCAGGCGGGCGGCGGTTGCGGCCAGCGCATCGCTGCCCACGTCGTGCACCCCCAACTGCGCGAAATACGCGTTGCAGGAAACCGCGATGGCCTGCCCCATATCCAGCGTGCCGTGAGCCCGGTCGCCGATATCGTCCTTGATTGGACGGTTCCAGCCGGGAATGGTATTGCCGGCGCGGCCGTCGGGCAAGGCGCGGCACAGATAGGTGCGATGGGTCAGGCCGGGATTGGCGCGCAGCGCGGCCATGGCCGTCACCAGCTTGAAGGTCGAGCCGGGCGGGTATTCACCGTAGCGGGCGCGGTCCAACAGCTCGTCCGGCGTGGGCGCGGCCGCGCGCGTGCCGGGCGGCGCGGGCTCGGGCTCGCTCACCAGCGCCAGCACGTCGCCGGTGGCCGCCGACATCACCACCACCGCGCCTTTTGTCTCTCCGGTCCCGGTCATGTGCTTGACCAGGATTTCACGCGCCTTCAGTTGCAAGCGCGCGTCCAGCGTCAGGTGCACGTTGCGGTCGCGCCCGAGCACGCGCGCCATCGCCGGATTGCCGGGCTCATGCCGGTAGCGCACCAGGCCGGCCAGCTCGGCAAAATCGTAGCCCTGCAGCGTGCGGCCCGAATCGTGCTCCACCAGCGAAGCGTTGGTGGCGTGAAAGTTCTCGGCCGTGCGCAGGTCGCCGGTCACATGCTCGACGGCGGATCCAAAGGGATAGTGGCGGCTGTCCAGGCGGGCGCAGACCGTCTCGATCGATATCCCCATGCCTTCATATTCGGTGCGATGGCGTTCCAGTTCCTCCCAACTGCTGGTGGCGAGCGGAATGCCGTTGCGGTCGTAAATCGTTCCGCGCGGAATCTCGCGCGCAATCGAGTTGAGCCGCGGGTTATGTTGCGGCCGCTTGACGCCGTCTTCTTCGAAAGAATTGGCGTCGCGCGCCAGGTACTGGCGGTCTTCGAAGACCTGGTAGCGCGCCGCCGCGGCCACCAGGACCACGGCCATGGCCGCGAGCGCCAGCTTGAGCGAGCGAAGCGGAAGGCGCAGCAGGTCGTCAAGCGGATCGGGGCGGCGGTCGGCCGAGATGGCGGCGATCACGGCGAAGATCAGGAAATTGGCCAGCATAGCGGTATTGCCGGAGCTGAGAAACGGCGACACCACGCCCGAAAGCGGCAATAAACCCAGCACGCCGGAGCTGATCAGCAGCATTTCATAGGCGATGAGGCAGGCCAAGCCCAACGCCAAAAAGAAGCCGAAATGGGTTTCCGCGCGGGCCGCCGCGCGCAGGGCGCGGGCCACCAGGAAGCCGAGCAGCAGGATCACCGCGACCACGCCGGCGAAGCCCCATTCTTCGCCCACCGCCGGCAGCACCAGGTCGGTATTGCCCGCCGGAATCATTTCCGGATCGCCCCATCCGGGCCCGGATCCGGTAGGGCCGCCGGTTGAGAACGCCCAGATGGAGTGGGCCAGTTGGTTGCCGCCGTGAACGTCGTTATCCCACGGCGCCAGCCACATATCGATGCGCTCGACCACGGTCTTCGGCTGGCCCATCCGGTAGCCCACGAACACCGCGCCGGCCATCAGCACCAGCCCCGCCAGCGCCAGCGGCAAACGGCCGCGCGCTACGCTGAACATGGAAAGGAACAGGAAGATGATGACCAGCGCCGGCCCCAGATCTTTCAGCACGAAGAACATGGCGACCGCGACCGCGACGCCCACCACCACCGGCGCCACGTGCTCCAGCCGGGGTACGCCGAAGCGGCGGAACAAGCCGGGGAAGAAGCGCCGTTCGCGCAGGTCGCGCAGCCGTTCCCAGTTGCGCGTGCAATAGCCGGCCAGAAAGATCACCAACAGGATTTTGATCAGCTCCACCGGCTGGAAGATGCCGAGATTCACCTTGGCGTCGTTGCCGGCCGGGCCACGGCCGAAGCGCAGCAGCAGGCCGAACAGGGCGATGGCGGCAAACAAGGGCGTGTAGCACCAATCCGAGAGGCGGCGATAATCGCTCCACGGCAGCGCGGCCGCGGCCAACAGCAGGCACCCCAAGAACACGCCCAGCGCGAACTTATGGAATTCGAGCGTATCGCGCAGCGGGTCGCGCATGCTGGTCATGAGCATCAGGCCGATACCGGTCAGAAGCTGCAAGGCCGGCAACAGAGCGCGATCGCCGCCGAACCGCCCCAGCCGCCACGCCAGCGCCACCAGGTAGAAGCCGGCAAAATAGAGCGCTACCCAGCGCAGATACTGCGAACGGAATTGGGCCGCGGTGCGGACGATGAGGAAGGGTTTCAGCTTGGAGAGAGGCAATAGAGCGATGCGCTGCGGCGGATGCGGACGCGCGGCGAGCTGCTGGAAACGCCGGCGCAGGCTGTCCCAGCGCGGGTCGGCGCCGATTTCCGCGGACGTCACGCGCAGCGCAGCCAGCGCGCCGACGTTCGCCAGCGGCCGCGTACGTTCGAGGAACGCGAAGGTCTTCTCCGCCGCCAGGGCGCGCTCGTCGCGATTGGGAAACGGCTCGAGCAGCGGCAGCAGCTCGTCCGCCGTGTTGACGGTGTTCAAATTCACCAGCCGCTCTGCGCCCCCGAAGGAATACGATTTAGAAGCGAAGACCATGGCCAGCCCGGCGGCCACCAGCAGCGAGGCCGAGACCAGCCAGACGAATTCGCCCCACGCCGGCTTCTGCTTCCGTGCGGCGGCTTGCGCGCGGGATGCCACCCGGCTTTGCTCCAGGCGATGCTCTCCGCTTTCGGCCCAACTGCGAGTTACCGCCATCGGTCCCTCCGCTGCGCGGCACTGCGCGAGAGCTTGCGGCCGAAACGCAGTTGCGCCAGCTCGCGCAGGTGCTGCTCTACCCGGTCGAAACCGCGAATGCGCTGGTAGAATCCGCGCGCGGTATCGGCGTCGCGCCGCGCGAGCTGCGGCTGCGTGGCCGCCAGGCGCGCTGCGCGCAGACGATAGGCGTCGCCCTGCTGCTCGACCTCGCGCTTGCCCGGCACTGTGCCTAGCCGTGCGGCCGCCGCGAACTCGCGCATGGCTTGATCCACGTTCGGCAGGAAGTAAACGTAGAGGCGCGCCATGCCGAGATACGGTGCGGGGTCGGCCGGCATGCGGCGCGCGGCCTGGTTGAAATCGTCGCGCGCCGAGTTGCCGAGGTGCGCCGCCGCCGTTGCGGAGTAGCCATCGCCGTCCAGCCGTTCGAGCGTGGCGTAGCCTTTACTGAGAGCCAGCTCGCCCAGAACGTGGTCGCCGCTCGAGCCCGCCGCCACAGCGCGCTGGAGCAGGATCTCGGCCTGGTACCAATCGAAGTCGTGCAGCAGCGGATCGTCGCTGGTGCGATAGTCGTTCAAAATCCGCTCCGCCGCGGCGGCGGCGGTGGCGGCGAACGCCGCGCCCGGGGCTGCCGCAACCGGAGCAGCCTCATGCCGGCCCAATTCCACGCGCGGCGCCGGCGGAATGGCGGGGTGCGGCAGGATCAGCCGCGCCTGGCGGTCGCGCCACAACTGCCAGCCGAGCGTGCCGCCGATCCAGAGCGCCATGCCCAGCGCGAACCACGCCGCGGCGCTGCCCAGCTTGACCATCTGCCGCACGCGGGCGATGGTGCGCGTGGCTTTGCGCAGGTATTCGCGCGCCGCATCCATGGTGGCGGTGGCGCCGCGCGCGGCGCGTTGCTCCTTTTCCGCGGCGGTGGGCCGGCGTTCCAGCGCCGCCTGCAGGTCGGCCAGAAATTCGTGGGCCGAACGGTAGCGCGCCTCGGGACCCGAAGCCAGCGCCTTGGTGACGATGGCGCGCAACGCCCTCGGGCAAGTGGGCGGAAGCGCCCGCGGCCGCCGGCGCGAGCGAATCAGGTTTTCCAGCTTGCGCGTGTCTTCGGCGCGATACGGGGGGGCGCCGGCCAGCATTTCGTACAGCGTCGCGCCCACCGCCCACAGGTCCGATTGTTGATCCACCTGCGATCGCGAAAGCCGCTCCGGGGCGCAATAGCCCGGGCTGCCGAAGTGCAAAGCGGTGGCTTCGCCGGAAGCGCGCAGCGTTTTGGCGATGCCGAAATCGAGCAGGCGCACGGTGTCGTTCGGTCCCAGGTGGATATTCGACGGTTTGATATCGCCGTGCACCACCGCCGATTGCCAGGTGTGAAACTTGGCCAACTGCTCGCAGATTTCGAGCGCGATGACGGTGGCGCGGTCCGGGTCCATTACCCGTTCGCGCTCCAGCACCTCCGCCAGGTTGCGTCCTTCCACGTACTGCATAGCGACGAAGAAGAAGCCGTCCTTCTCGCCGTAGTCGTAGATCTCGACCACGCGCGGATCGAGCGCCCGCATCTCGCGCTGAATGGCCGCGCCGCGCCTCTCGGCTTCGACCATCATCCGCGTAACCGCGTCGTCGCCGGGGCGGATGAGTTTGAGCGCCGCCGGCCGGTTCGCCACCGTATCGATGGCCAGGTAGACGTCGGTCATGCTGTGGCCGATCCGCCGCACGATTTCGTAGCGCCCGATTCTTTGCGGGGTTGGCACGCTTTATCCCCTGGCCCGCAGCACGGCCCACACCAGCATGCCGATCAGCAGCCCGTAGGCCAGAAACGCCCCGCGGCTGGTAAAGCGGCGTATCGTGCGCCGGGCGCGGGTGGTGGCCAGGCGGGGGCGCGTGGCGCCGGCCGAGCCGCGAAACTTCGGCCCCGGCACGAACAGCACTGTGATGTTATCGGCGCCTCCGCGGGCATTGGCCGCTTCCACCAGTTCGGCTGCGACGCGTGCGGCATCGCCTTCACGGCCTTCGAAGCGTTCCACGATTTCGCGCACTTCGGCGGATGTCAGATTATCGGTGAGCCCGTCGCTGCACAGCAGAATCGCGGCTTCCGGACGAAACCGGCAGCGGCGGATCTCGACGAATCCGGGTTCGTCGGCCGCACGCGGCCGCGAGCCCACGTCGCGAAAAACCTCGTTGCGCCGCGGGTGCCGCATGGCTTCGAGTTCGCTCAACTCGCCGGCATCTTCGTCTTCGCCCACCGGCGAATGGTCGCTGGTGAGCTTGCGGATCGAGCCGTTCCAGATCAGGTAGAGGCGCGAATCGCCCACGTGCCCGATGGTGATCTCATCGCCCTCCACCAGCGCCAGGGTGAGCACGCATGCCATGCCGTGGAGCGACGCTTCGGCTTGCGACCTGGAATAGATGCGGTGGTTGGCGTGGGCGATGGCGCGGCGTACGCGCTCGTCCGGCGGGCCTGCCTCGAACACCGATTCGCGGATGGCGGCCACGGCGGTTTCCGCCGCAATTTCGCCGGCGGCCTGCCCACCCACGCCGTCCACCACCAGGAACACGCCGCGCCCGGCATCCGCCCAATAGCGGTCTTCGTTGCGCGCGCGCACCAAGCCCGTATCGGTGGCGGCGGCCGGACGCCAAACGCCCGCGCTTAAGGTTCGCGTTTCCACAGGTGTGCCAGCACAAACAGCGAAACAAAAACCAGGAACAATACCACGAAGTCTGTATGCAGGCGGTACAAATGTTCCATGGGGAATTACCTCCGCGCTTGAAATGTCAGCTTGATCACTTCGGCCACGCCGATCTCGGCCCGGTCCGGCAACTTTTCTTCCGCGCCGCGCTCGAGGCGCCGGCCGTTCACCCAGGTGCCGTTACGGCTCTGGTCGACGATAGCGAAAACCCCGGTGGCGGGGTCCCGCCGCAGCCTGAGGTGTTCGCGCGAGACTTCTTCGCTGGAATAGAGCGGCACGTCCACCCACAAATCCTCGCCGCCGCGCCCGACGCTGACCTCGTTTTGGGTCATGTAATAGGTCTGCGGCCCGGAATCGTCCCGGTATTGAATTTCCGCGTACACGCGATCCGGCTGGTGGCGGGTACTGGCGCGATCGCTTGCCACGCGCGCCGAGGTCACCGACGGCTCGCGATCGATCAGGGTGGTCTTGGCGCCGCGGTATCCCGGTTGCACGGAGTCGTTCAGCTCGGAGTGGATTTCCACGTCGCCCGCCGGAACCGAGCCTTCGCTGTCGGCGAACCATTCGATCCAGAAGTCGTTCTGTGCGATTCGATACTGCTTGCGCGCCGAGCCGCGGCGGAACAAAGCGCCTTTGCGGTTCCACTCCGCCATGCGCGCCGCCAGCGCCTTGCGCGCGTCTTCCTTGATCAGCTCGCCCACGCCCACCAGCCGCGCGTAGTCGTCGGGGTGCAGATAAACGCTGAAAACGCACGGCAACAGGACGCTATAAGCCATCTCCAGACGGCCTAATTCCATGTTGCGCGTCAGCTCGTCGATGATGGCCTGTCCACTGATGCGGGCCGCTGGCCGCATCCCGCTCCGTGCCATATATGGCCCATCCAGTTCCATACGGTAGACGAAGAGCGGTACGGGCGGTTACAGAATCCGCGCCGAGGGGCGCATTAAAGTTCGCTAACGTCATCGGATCCCTCGTGGCGCTCCGCCTTGCCGCGCCGGCACTCATGCCGACGCTTGCCGCCTGCGGCATGCCACAAGACTCGGCGCTGCGGACTAAGAGTCCGCGCCACGGCTGACGAAGCGATTGCCGCGAGCGATGAAGCGGTAGGGCAGGTCAATGCAGTGGTTGATGTTGATGCGCGGCGTGGCCACGATCTCGAGCGTCCGCGGTTCAGCGGGTTGGCGGACCACGAGCGGGCCGCGCGTGACGTCCGCTCCGTAATGAGCCAGGGTCACGCCCAGCGCGCGGGTCAGTTTGCCCGGGCCCGAAGCCAGTTCCTCGGGCTTGCGCGCGGCCGGCCGGCGGCGTTGCATCAACTCGATGCCGCTCACGGGCTCGATGGCGCGCAGGAGCACGCAGCCCGGTTGGCCATCCGGTTCGGCCACCAGGTTGAGGCATTCGTACATTCCATAAATCAGGTAGACGTAGGCGTGGCCCGGCGGTCCGAAAATCACCCGGGTACGATCGGTGATGCCGCGGGCCGAGTGGGAAGCCAGGTCGTCGCGCCCTGGGTAGGCTTCGGTTTCCACGATGATTCCCGCCGCCGCGCCGTGAACGAGCACCTTGCCCACCAGATCGCGGGCGACTTCCAAGGTTTGGCGCTCGTAAAAAGCGCGCCGCAGAACGGGACCGAACCGCACAGACACCATCTTCGCGCGAAAAAGCGCGAATGGTGGGGCGGACCTCCGGTCTGCGGCCGGCCGCCTGGTGGGCCTTTTTCGCCCGACGTTTGCGGCCTGCCGCCTGCGGGCGGGCGAATCGCCTGCCCCACAAGGAAATACAATGAGAAGCGATCATGCGATTATTCACCGGCCTGGAACTTGAAGCCGAGGCCCTGGAAAACATCCGGCGGTTTCTGGAAAGGCTCAGGCGTACGGCGCCGATCCAATGGACTCCAGCGGGCAATTTGCACATCACCACCAAGTTCATCGGACAGTGGCCGCGGGAGCGTCTCCCGGACTTGCAGACCGCGCTCGCCGGTTTGCCGCGCCGCCTCCCGATCGCGGTTTCGATACGCGGGGTTCAGTTCTTCCCCGATAACCGCAAACCGCGAGTGTTTTGTTGCAGCGTCGAAGCGCCGGGGCTGAAGGAATTGGCGGCTGACACCGATAATGCCATTGCCGGGCTGGGCATCCCGCGCGAGACGCGGACATTCTCCCCTCACCTGACCTTGGCCCGCATCCGGGAGCGGGTTGATCTCGGCGAGATGTCCAGGGCGCTTATGGCATCGAGCGTCGATTTCGGACAATTTGAAGCGCGCCGTTTCTTTCTTTACGAAAGCCAGTTACGCCCCGGTGGTTCCGTGTACACTAAACTTGCGGAGCTTGCCCTAACTTGACGATCCCGCTGGCAGTTTTACTGGTGGCCTATTTACTGGGCTCGATTCCTTTCGGCTACTTGCTGGTGCGATGGAAGACCGGCCGCGATGTGCGCGCCGCGGGCAGCGGCAACATCGGCGCCACCAATGTTTTACGGACGACCGGCCGGTTGGCCGGGGTGGCGACCCTGCTACTGGATGTCGGCAAGGGGTACCTGGCGGTGTGGATCGCCAGAGAATGGACTGGCGCAAGCCCACTATGGATGTCGTTGGCCGCGCTGGCCGTGATGGCCGGGCACGCTTTTTCCGTGTTTCTAGGCTTTAAGGGAGGGAAAGCTGTAGCCAGCTTCGTGGGCGCATTCTTGTGCCTGACCCCATTTGCGCTGGGGATGGAAACCATCGTCTTCGTTGTCGTAGTCGCCTGGACCGGCTACATTTCACTGGGCTCGATCATTGGCGCAGCGACCTTTCCCCTGGCGGTGTGGCTCCTGCTACAGCCGCCGGCGCCGATCTGGATCGCTGCCATTATGGCTTCCGCATTCATAATTTACAAACATAGTAGTAATATCGAACGGCTCCGCCAGGGACGCGAACACGTGTTCCGTTTCGGAGCCCACAAGTCTTGAAAAGCCTGGCAATCATCGGCGGTGGGAGCTGGGGGACGGCTCTTGCCATCGTGCTTGCGCCACGCTTTGCCCGGACGCGCCTGTGGATCTTCGAGCCGGATCTGGCCCGGCGGGTGCGTGCCACCAGAGTCAACGACACCTATCTACCTTCTCGCGAAATTCCTTCGAATGTGGACGTTACGAGCGATCTGGAGATCGCGCTGACAGACCCCGATGTGGTGCTGAGTGTGGTGCCTTCGCACCTGGTACGCCCTGTCTACGAGCGAATGCTGCCTTTCTTGCGAGAATCCATGCTTTTCGTGAGCGCTACCAAAGGGCTCGAAAACGGTACGTTACTACAAATGTCCGCAGTGATTCGGCAGGTAGTACGGCAGAGTTTCGACCCGCGAGTTGCGGTGATCTCCGGGCCGACCTTTGCCGGAGAGGTGGCGCGGCTGGATCCTACGGCTCTTGTAGTAGCATCGGATGACCAAGCCCTCGGCACGGCCATCCAGTCGGCCTTTTCCGGCCCCACCTTCCGGCTGTATACGAGTCTTGATACTATTGGAGTAGAAATTGGTGGCTCGATCAAAAATGTAGTAGCCATCGGAGCCGGCGTATTAGAAGGTATGGGCCTTGGGCACAACGCCACGGCGGCGCTGATCACGCGTGGCTTGGCGGAGATGACCCGCCTGGCAGTGGCTATGGGCGGCCGAAGTTCGACTCTGGCTGGCCTTGCGGGTTTGGGCGATCTGGTGCTGACCTGCACCGGCGACTTGAGCCGCAACCGTAACGTAGGCATAGAGTTAGCCAAAGGACGAAAGCTGGCGGAGATTGTCGGATCCATGCGGATGGTGGCGGAGGGCGTCAAGACCACTAACGCGGCTAAGGAATTGGCCGGACGGCACGGCGTGGATATGCCCATCACCGAGCAAATGCACCAAATCCTGAATTTAGGCATTTTGCCGGGCGAAGCGGTACGGCGCCTCATGGTCCGCTCGCTTAAAGGGGAATAGGATAGAGTACGTCTAGGCCGTAGGTGACTTAGGTATTAGACTTAGCGCGGCATTTTAGCGCAACCCAGAATGGCGCAAAGGGTTCATAAAGATATGGGAGGAGCCGCAGTGGCTCTGGATTATGACGCGGAACTGATGCTTCGCGTCAAGGACGGGGATGGTGCGAGTTTCGCCGTTCTACTCGAAAAGCACCGCTCGTCCGTCATCCACTTTGTGTATCGGATGGTCCGGAATCAGGCAATCGCGGAAGAGCTGGCGCAGGAGGTTTTCCTACGGGTTTATCGTTCGCGGTCTAGCTACGAGCCAACGGCGAAATTCACGACCTGGTTGTTCCGGATCGCGACCCATCTGGCGCTGAATTCCTTGCGGGACGGTAAGAACCAGCGATATGAGGAACGTCTGGACGACCAGGTCGAGGACCTGCCGGTTCGTCAGGTAGCCGACCACCGGCCGTCGGTGGAGCAGTCCATGGTTTTTGAGGCCCGGCTGGATGAGGTTCGCCGGGCGGTCGCGTCGCTGCCCGATAAACAGCGAGCCGCAGTGCTGATGCACAAGTATGAAGAGCTCGAGTATTCACAAATCGCAAGAGTGCTAAACTGTTCGGAATCAGCGGTAAAGTCGTTGCTTTTCCGGGCCTATGAAACACTCCGTGCCCGGTTGGCCTATATGGCTTAGGGAAGACGAGGAAGGTATGAACTGTCCTTTGGAAACAAGGGAGAATGCGGCCCTGCTGGTGGCCCATGCCGCACGCGAGCTTGGTCCGGATATCGCGGTCCGGCTCGACCGCCACATTGCCGGGTGCCCCGCTTGCAGTGAATTCATGCGGCGGCAACAAGCCGTCTGGGATGCTCTGGACGTCTGGCAGCCGGAGCCGATTTCGCCGGACTTCAACCGCCGCTTGTACGCGCGCATCGAGGAACTGGAAGGGCAGGCTTCCTGGTGGCAGCGCCTGACCGGCCCACGGGGCCCAATGCCGGTCCGCCGGGCCATGCCGATTGCCGCCACCGCGGTGGTGCTGCTCGCGGCCGGCCTTCTGATGGACCGTAGCCGCGTGCCGGCGGCCGGGCCGGAACAGGCCCAGATCGAGATGTTGCAGCCGGAGCAGGTCGAGCACGCTCTCGACGACATGGAAACCATCCGGCAGTTTGACCGGGTGATGCGTTCCGACAGTCCCGATTCGAAGATGTAAGGGGATGCGAGCACTGCTCAAAGTCGGCCTTCTCAGAGTCGGAGGTCTGGCGGCGATTTGTGCGGTAGCCGGCTGGTGCGGTCAGAAGACCGCCAAACCAGCGGCGCCGGCGAAGCCAGCGTCCGCGAAACCCGCCGCGGGCAATCCCAAAGCGCCTTCGGGTGGTAATCCCAAAGGGACTCCCGCGCCGCCCAGAATCTACGTGCCGCTCAACCCGATGCAGCGCTTCCTGATGATGACTCCGGAGGAGCAGGAGAGGGTGCTCGAAAAGGCCCCGCCTCCGGAACAGACCCGGCTTCGGCAGGCGATCGATCGCTTCAACCGCATACCGCCGGCCCAGCGGGCGCGGCTATTTCAGGTGTACCAAGCCATGTCGGCGCTGCCCCCCGCCCAACAAGCCCTGGTGACGCGGCAGATGAACGCCTTCAACAAGCTGCCCGACGACCGGCACGAGCTATTGGGGCGCGAGCTGAGGCTGCTGCTGCGCACGTCCGCGGCCGCCCGCGAGAGCCGCTTCGCCAGCGAGGACTTCACCAGCAAGTACTCGCCCGAGGAGCAGCAAATGCTTCGCGACCTTGCCTGGAATTTGCCGCCCGATTATCCGCTACCCGGGAAAGCCGCATCGAAATAGAACGGAGCCCCTGGCGAGGCTCCGGCCGCCGCTACCGAAGCGCTTCGTTCGGCGATCCGACGTGGCTATCGACCATCTTCTGGACGTCGGACTTGCCAATGGCGCCGACCCGCTGCTCCACCACGTTCCCGCCTTTGAACAGCAGCAGGGTGGGGATGCCGCGGATGTTGTAGCGCATCGCGGTATTACCGTTGGCGTCCACATCCAGCTTGCCGACCTTCAATTTGCCGGCGTATTCGCTCGCCACCACGTCAATGGTTGGCGCCATTTGGCGGCACGGGCCGCACCATTCTGCCCAAAAATCCACCAATACCGGTACTTCCGACCGCAGCACGTCCTGATCGAAGGATGCATCGGTAAAGGTTAGCGTATTCTGACCTGCCATCTTTTCTCCTACCAGTTATTAGAATCTCGTCCGGTACGGAAGGATTCACACCCGGCCCAGCAGCTTCGCGTACAGCGCCGAATATGCCTTGGCGGAAACCGCCCAGGAGAAATCTCGCGACATTGCCCGCCGCATGGTCGCCCGCCACGAATCCCCTTCGGAATAAGCCGCCACGGCAGCCCGCACGGCACCGCTCAGCGCGGCCGCCGAATACTCCCGGAACTTGAATCCCGTACCGTCTTCGATGGTATCATCCAGCCCACCGGTGGCGCGAACCACCGGAATGGCGCCGTATTTCAGGCTGTAAATCTGGTTCAACCCGCACGGCTCATAGTGGCTGGGCATCAGGAACAGGTCCGCGCCGGCCTCGATGCGGTGTGCCAGGGCGTCGTCGAAACCGATCCGCACGCCGGCGCGGCCAGGGTAGTCGGATGCCAGGCTTCGGACGAATTCCTCGTACTCGGGGTCTCCAGTGCCCAGCGCCACCAGACACACGCCTTCGGCAAAGATATCGGCCGCCGCCTCTACCAGGATGTCGATGCCTTTCTGGCGGGTGAAACGGGACACCATGCCGATAAGCGGCCGGTTCATGGCCTCGGCCGGCAATCCGAATTCGCGCAGTAACCGCTCCTTGCAGACCGTTTTCCCGCTCAGATCGGCGGCGGAATAGCGGGCCGGCAAATGCGGGTCGGTTTCCGGGTTCCATTGGCTGTAATCGACGCCGTTCAAGATGCCGGTCAGAACGCCGGTGCGCGCGCGCAAGGCGCCATCCAGGCCAAATCCGAATTCGGGGGTTTGAATCTCCCGCGCATAGGTCGGGCTGACGGTGGACAGCGCGTCGGCATACGCAATGCCGCCCTTGATGTAGCTCACTTGCCCGAAAAACTCCATGCCCTCGGGAACAAAAAGATCAGGGTCGAGATCGACTTCCGCCAGGGCCGTTTTGGGAAACAGGCCCTGGTAGCCCAGATTGTGAATGGTGAAGAGCGTCTTGGCGCCCAGAAAGGTGGGGTCGTTGGCGTAGGTGGTGCGCAGGTAAGGAGCCACCAGGCCGGCTTGCCAGTCGTGGCAGTGGAACACTTCGGTCTGGAACACGTATCGCGCCACCGCCACCGCGGCGCGCGCCAGCACCGCAAAGCGGATGTGGTTGTCGGGATAGTCCATCCCCGCTTCGCCATACAGACCTTTGCGGGCGTAAAGAGGCGGGCAATCCACCAGGTAAATGGGCACACGGGGCGGGGCATCCAGCCCGGCTCGATCACGCTCCGCCAGGTAGATTGTGACATTGTAGACAGCCTTCCCCAGGTGTACCGCCGGAGAATCGTACACGCGGCGCGCTTTCTTCAGATCGATGGACCCATAACGCGGGATCACCACCGCGACGTCGTCGCCCAATTCCCTTAAGGCAGCCGGCAACGCGCCCACCACATCGGCCAGGCCGCCTGTCTTGGCCAGCGGCGTAGCCTCGGAAGACACCATCAGCACCTTTGCCACAATGGAATTGTAGCAAGGGCCATCGCCGGCGCCACGTCTTGATCCGGTATGAATTGTGAGTCATACTAAAAAGTATGAAAATAGGCGAGCGCGGCCAAGTGACGATCCCGAAAGAGATTCGAGACCGGTTCGGACTTGGACCAGCCACCGAAGTCGAGTTCCACGTCGAGAAAGGGTCCATCACGCTGAAGAAAACTCCCAAGCGGCTGAACCTCGAAAGGTGGAGGGGGCGCTGTAAGAGCAGCCTCGCGGACATGGGCTACGCGTCGGTCGACGAGTTCATGGAAGACGTCCGCGGGCGATGATCACCGCCATCGACACCAACGTTCTGCTGGACGTCCTGATACCCAGTGCGGTTTTTTGCGATCGATCGATGGATGCCATTCAGGATTCCGCGGCGGCGGGCTCACTGGTGATTTGCGATCTGGTGTACGCCGAACTCTGCGTGCATTTCCGGCACCAGCGGGAGTGTGACGACTTTCTGGCGGCGGGCGGGATTCGGGTCGAATCCTTGACGCGCGCCGCGCATTTTCGCGCCAGCCGGGTCTGGCGGGATTACCGAAGGCAAGGAGGTTCCCGGGCACGCATCCTGGCCGACTTTCTGGTCGGAGCCCACGCGGAGCTTCAAGCGAGCCGCCTGCTTTCGAGGGACCGCGGTTTCTACGGGAAGCTGTTTCCGTCGTTGAATCTCGTCGACCCAGGCGGGCACAGGGCATAGCCCGGCGCCTCCATTTGACTTACTCTCGCCCCATCCGATAAGCTGAAGTTTTCGCGGTAGAGGTGCGGAGGCCATCAGTAGGCCGGGCGGCGAGTTCCGTTTGCGCTGCGGACGTCCGGGCAAAAGGGGCCTATTCCGTTTCCGCCGAAATCGTGGGGCGAGTGCAACGTCCCAGGGTTGGGGAGCCCGGCTAATACCGGCTCACTGTCACCCGGTTCCCAATCGGGTGGAGCGCTATCGGGATCGAAGGCACGCCGCCTCACGCGCGCGGATTTTCCTCTCCTGGCGTTTCCCCATGGCACCATTAGAAGAATGGCCGTCAGCATGGACGTTTTCGAGCTCACGCGCGCGCTGGTCGATATCGAATCCATCACCCAGAATGAGGAACGGGTGGGCAACTACCTGTTCGATTACCTGGCGCCCCTGGCCGCCCGTTTCGGCGGCAAGATCGAGCGCATGGAGGTCGCCCCGCGCCGCTATAACGTGTTCGCCTCCTGGGGAGAGCCTCCCGCGGTCACGCTCTCTACCCACATGGATACGGTGCCGCCGTTTTTCAAGTCGAGCGAAGACGACACCTATATCTACGGACGCGCGGCCTGCGACGCCAAAGGCATAATCGCCGCCATGATTCACGCGGCCGCTGGCCTGCTGGCGGCGGGCGAGCGCGGTTTCGGTCTGCTGTTCGTGGTGGGCGAGGAGCGCAACAGCGCCGGCGCGTATCATGCCGCCGGCACGCCGCGCGGGT